>RCNH01000498.1_pt1 | contig 15850 bp, 11 predicted proteins | sample 2041161 | NCBI WGS metagenome assembly RCNH01 (sample SAMN09708215, study PRJNA481090) | Feces metagenome, whole genome shotgun sequencing project. | biome: feces | host: Leptonychotes weddellii | place: Antarctica: Sion Island | collected 2010-03-01 | reverse complement strand
CGTTTTTTCTTGAGATTGGTTACCGCTTGGTATTTGTTACACCGCTGTTTTCTATGTTTGGCAATTTGACGTTGTTGTTTGAGTTCTTTAGTAGCATGATTTTGCCAACTGCGGCGTTTGCAGTAAGCTTTTTTATGGTATTACTAGGGTATCGTGGTGTACGAAATCCAAATAAAATTGGACCTTTTTTTGCCATCATTTTTATCGATGCTATGCTGATTGGCTGGGATCTAGCTAGTCGTATTTTTGCGGGCGTAGTTGATATTACATATATCATTTATGGTTGTTTAATTATTATGACTGCTATTTATGCTTGGCAGGTGAAAAAGGCGACATATCCAGAAGACTGGTTTGAACAAAAGGAAGCTGCGCGTGAATTAAGACGTAAAGCCAAAAAAGCCCAAAAGGCTCAGTTTAAGCAGGAGGCTCAGGCGAGAAGAGCCGAGCGCAGGACTAAGTTTTCAAATAGTCTATAAGTGACTCCGGCTTTATGTAAGGCATTACATAGGTCTTATGTGCAAGGTTTTTTATAATATGGGTATAAATAAGGCCCTCATATGACGTTTTGTGTCTGTGAGGGCCTTATTTTTATGTATATTTATTGACGTATGTATTGCTTGCCGGTCTTAGAGGTTAGTAATAATAGTCTCCAATTCGCCGTGCATTTCATATTCTTCAACCTTACCAGCATCGACCTTACGAGCAAACTCTGGGTCTAAAGGCAGAGTGGTGTGAGATGGAATGTTGTAATGCTTTGCAATTTCTTCGCCCTGAGGCTCGCCAAAAATATAATGTTTTTCATTGCAGTTAGGGCAAACAAAGTATGCCATGTTCTCAACAACACCAGTAACCTTAACGTTCATTTGTTGCGCCAAGTTAACGGCCTTACCAACAATCATGCCAACGAGTTCCTGGGGAGCAGAAACAGTTACGATACTTTCAACAGGAAGCTTTTGCAGGACGGTCAATAAAACATCACTGGTCCCTGGAGGCATGTCAATCAGCAGATAGTCAAGATCTTCCCAGTAGGTTTCAGTGTAGAACTGCTCAATCATGCCAGTGATTAATGGACCACGCCATGCGATAGGCATATCTTCTTTAGGGAGAAGCAGATTGGTAGACATAATCTTTACGCCAAGTTTAGAAACAGCTGGCTGAATACCGAATTCAGTGGAATGCAAAGGACCAGTTACGCCAAATGCACGTGGAATAGATGGGCCAGTTGCGTCAGCATCCAAAATACCGACCTTAAAGCCTTTTTTAGCCAATTCGGAAGCCATTAAGCATGTAACTAAGGTTTTGCCAACGCCACCCTTACCGCTGACGACACCAATAACATGCTTAACGCTAGAGCCAGCACCCATCTGAGGTTTAGCAGGTTCAGTACGCTCGCCACAATTACTTGAGCATGAACCGCAGTTATGAGAGCAAGTCTCAGAAGTCTGCTCGTTTTCAGTTTCGTTACTCATGTATCCCTCCTATATACTGAGTTATTTAGTATCATATGAACAAATGATAACACTTCGGGAAAGGGTTGCCGTGATTTTTTCTAATATCGCTATGCTTGATAGTACACAGACTGTACGAAATGGCATGTGGGTTGGTGTACAGAACGATATTATTGCGTACGTAGATAACAAAGCTCCACAGGATATTGAGCAGTATGGTGAGGTTTATGATGGTCAGGGCCGCTTGTTGTTACCTGGTTTTTATAACGCTCATGCGCATAGCCCTATGACATTATTGCGTGGATATGCAGAAGGCTTACCGCTTGATCGCTGGCTAAACGAGTCTGTATTTCCTTTTGAGGCTAAAATGACTCCAGAGGATAGTTACTGGGGAAGCATGCTCTCAATTGCTGAGATGCTAAAGTTTGGTACAGTTTCGTTTTCTGATATGTATTTCCATACAGACGCACGTGCTTGGGCGGTTATGGATACAGGCATTAAGGCCAATTTATGTGATAGCGTAATTGCTATCGGTGATGGCGAATTTGCAACTAATCCTGGATGTATAGCTAATGATAAAGCTTTTGCTGATTACAATGGCACTGCTAATGGTCGTATTCTGGTTGATTTTAATATTCATGCAGAGTATACGAGCGGTCCTCATGTATGTGCTGAAATTGCGCAGCGTGCACGTGAACTCAATACGCGAATTCATGTGCATGTTTCTGAGACTAAAAAAGAGCACGAAGAGTGTAAAACTCGTCATAATGGTATGACGCCTGTTCAGTATTTTGAAAGTTTGGGAGTATTTGAAGTGCCCGTCTTAGCGGCTCACTGCGTTTGGCTTGAAGATGCTGACATGGATATTATGGCAAATCATGGTGCGTTTGTTGCAGCAAATCCAATTTCTAATATGAAACTTGGCAGTGGCTTTGCTCCCTTGCATCGTTATCTTGAAAATGGTATTGATGTGGCACTTGGTACAGATGGACCCGCTTCTAACAATAATTTAGATATGATGCAGGACATGTACATCATGTCAATGATGCCTAAGGGATTATCTGGTAATCCTTGTGCTATTACGCCAGCGGAGTCTATTATGGCGGCAACTCGAACTGGCGCTCGTGCGCAGGGTCGTATGGACTGTGGTGTTATTGATTACGGCATGAAGGCCGACTTGATGGTCTTGGATATAACAGGCCCATCATGGTATCCTGCTACAGATATCTTAAATAATCTCATCTATGCTGGTCATGGTCATGATGTTGTAATGACCATGGTTGATGGCGTTGTTTTGTATCGTGATGGACAGTGGCCAACTCTTGATATTGAGCGCGTTAAGTTTGAAGTGGCCAAGCGTTCTGCTCGTATTATTTCCGAACTTTAATGAAATACGTCTAATGTTACAAGCTTAAAGTAACTTTGTGTGTATATGAAAAGCCCTTCCCGTTTGGGAAGGGCTTTGTACATCTGAGCTATTCGTCTCTAATGGCCGCTTGTGGTGCAGGGGTGTCAGGTTGTTGAGGCTCTGGTAATGGCTTTTGGTCATCAGGTTTCGGTTTAGCATCATCAGGTTTCGGTTTAGCATCATCAGGTTTTTCTGGCTTTTGTTTGTCAGTTTCTTCTTCTTTCTTCTTTTTTTCTTCTTCCTCCTTCTCCTTCTTCTTTTCCTCTTCTTCTTTCTTCTTCTTTTCCTCAGCAACGGTTTTTTCTTCATACGTGCTGTCGTAGATTGGGCTTGCGGCTGGGGTGAAGTCACGAGGTTCAACACCTTCTAAGCAAGCAGACATAAAGTTTCTCCATACGTTGGCAGCCCATGGATACGTGTGCTGCTGTCGTTCCTCACGTGCACCAACCCATACAGAGCAGGAAAGCTGCGGGGTGTAGCCACAGAACCATAAGTCACGCCAGTTTTCGGACGTACCAGTTTTGCCTGCAACAGGTTGGCCTGAAGGAAGTGCTGCTTCAGGAGCAGTGCCATAACTGGAGTAGATAACACCCTTTAAAACTTTTGTGACTGCGTATGCAACTTCTGGAGAAATAGCTTTCTTCCCTTCGCTTCCTTGACTTTTATCTTCAATCACGTTGCCCTTTTTATCAACAATCTTAACGATAGAAACGGGATCGTGATGAACGCCTTCTGCAGCTAAGGTGCCGTAAGCACTTGCCATTTGGAGTGTGTTAACTCGGGCTGTACCTAGTGTTACAGCAGGGTAAGCACTCAATTCTTGTTCAGGACCTGCGGTAATACCCATACGATGTGCCATGTCAACAATTGACTGGGGGCTTACTCCACCCGGGTCGGTTACCAAACGAGCGTAACCAATATTGGAGGAAATAGCGGTCATATTGGCGATGGTCATAACGCCATAGTCATCGCCACCATAGTTTTTAGGCTGCCAGCCGTTGTAGTTAAATGGACCGTTGCAGTTGATTTCGGTCTGAGGGCTGATACCTTGTTCAATAGCAGCAGCTAAGGTGAAGGTTTTAAAAGAAGAACCCGCGCTGCGGCCTTGAGGACTAGAGGCAATGTTGAACTGATCGGTGTTGTAATCACGTCCACCAATCATAGCCTTTACAAAACCAGTCTGAGGATCAATACACGTAAGGGAGATTTCCTGATCGTTAGCCATAGAACCACTATCGTATTCACGCTGGACAGCCTCTTCAGCTAGGTCTTGGATACGAGGGTCAAGGCTTGTGATAACGGTCAAACCGCCTTTGAACAATTCGTCAGTACTGTAATCGCTTAATAGTTGCTCACGTACATAGCTGGTAAACCATGGGTAACGTAAAATGCCATCTGTTCGGTCTTCTGGTGCTAGGTTTAAGTTAAGGTCTGTATTGATGGCTGCCTCAAATTCTTCTTGGTTAATAACGCCGTTAGCGACCATACGGTTTAATACAACGTTTCGACGCTCGAGGCAATTGTCAGGGTTAACGGTGGGACTAAACATCGTAGGGGAGTTAGGAATACCGATAAGTGTAGCAGCTTGAACAATATCAAGATCTGCAGCAGAGCAGCTGAAGTAGTGTTGTGATGCAGCTTCAATACCGTATTTGCCATCGCCATAGTTGATGGTGTTGAGGTACATCATCAAGATTTCGTCTTTTGAATAAATCTTTTCAAGCTGAGTAGCAAGTTCGATTTCACGGACCTTACGCTTAACGGAAATATCTGTCATCTCGTTTGAAAGTAGCGTGTTTCGCACAAATTGTTGTGTAATGGTGGAAGCTCCTTCTTGGCCTCCCGTTAAGTTGACAACGACTGCGCGCAAGATACCCTGGAGGTCTACGCCATGATGCTGGTAATAGCGAACGTCTTCGGTAGCAACAGTACCCTGTAAGACGTATGTGCTTACCTGGTCGATAGTGACAGGCTCTCGGTCTTCTACATACAATTCTGCTAAAAGTGTTGTTTCGTCATTGGCGTAAATACGAGATTTTTGCGGTACATCGAAAGCGCCTGCGTCCTCAACACTAGGCAAATCCTTACACCATGAATCGACGAGCGCCATTGCACCCGTATATCCGCCGAATAGGACCGCTCCGATACAGGCTAATACAACCAATATGGTCCACAGTCCCGCGTGTGTGCGCGTTTCGCGCTGTTTTCTACGTGTTTTCATGTGGCTATCATACCTGAAAGCGGTATGATTTCGCAGAGCTATATAAGAAGGTAAGGAAAAACTCTATGTTTAACCCACAGACTAACGAAAATAAGCCTCTCGCGAATGAGGCTTCTGACTTGCATACCCTAGAGCTTTTGGCTCCAGCGGGAAATATGACATGCCTTCATGCGGCAGTTCGTGCAGGTGCGGATGCTGTCTATTTAGGATGCGAAGACTTCAATGCTCGTCGTGGTGCGGATAATTTTACGCTCGACAATTTGGAAGAGGCTTGCGATTACGCGCATCTTCGTGGTGTCAAAATATATTTAACACTCAATATTGCTATCATGCCGCAAGAGGCTGCGCGTGCATTAGAGCTCGCACGTCAGGCGTATCGTTGTGGCGTCGATGCTATTATTGTCCAGGATTTAGGCCTAGCTCGTGAAATCAGACATACAATTCCTGATTTGGCATTACATATATCGACACAGATGAACACACATAATCTTGATGGCGTTCGTGCGGCAGCGGCATTGGGTGCTAAACGCATTACGTTTGCACGTGAACTGTGCTTAAAAGAACTTACTGAAGCGACTGCTTTAGCTCACGAACTTGGTATGCAGACAGAGGCATTTGGCCATGGTGCATTATGTGTGTCTTATTCTGGTCAATGCTTTATGAGCTCTCTTATTGGCGGTAGGTCTGCAAATCGTGGTATGTGCGCTCAAGCATGTCGTTTGCCATATACGCTGCATAATGTTGCTATTAAAAAACCTTTGCCAGCAGAAGGTGAACATTTATTGTCACCTAAGGATTTGTGCAGCGTTGATTTATTGGATGACATTCGTCGTGCACAGGTGGACTCCCTTAAGATTGAGGGTCGCATGAAGTCTCCTGAGTATGTTGGCACAGTTGTAAGCGTCTATCGACGTGCTATTGATACGGGTGTAGTAACCGATACTGAGCGTCGAGCATTGTCTGAGGCGTTTAGCCGTGGTTTTACCACAGCGTATCTGACAAAAGATCGTGATAATAGCATCATGAGCTATGGTCGTCCTAATAATCGTGGTGTATTTGCTGGTCGTGTGACGTATGCTCAGGGAAAAGACGTAAAGATACATTCTGAAATTGAGCTGCACGTTGGCGATGTTTTGGAATTTTGGACCAATAAGGGCCATTTTGCTGTTCCTGTTGAAGATGTATATAAAGATAGGCAAGGCGATGTATCTTTAACTGTGCAGCGTCGTGTAAATAAAGGTGATCGAGTATTTCGAGTACGTGACGCATCGCTTGCTTTTGTTGATAGCGATGTTGAGCCACGTATTGAAATAGCTGGTCGTGTTTACATGCATATCGGCAAGCCTTTACGCATGACGTTTGCTACTGATGCAGGTGTATCTGTTAGTTTTGAGGGTGCTGTTGTTGAGGCTGCGCGTACTAAAGCTATCACAAAAGAAGAGATTATTGAGCATGTGGACCGTTTAGGCAATACCTCATTTGCGTTGTTGGCATTAGATGTCGATGTTGAAGACGGCGTAGGCATTGGCTTTTCAGCATTGCATAAGGCTCGAACCCAGGCACTAAAGGCGCTTGAAAATGAGATATTAAAAGACTATAAAGTTCGTGAGCTTGCACGCAGTTCTAAAAAGCAGCATGTATTGGGCTCTTTGCATAATACGGGATGTACAGTGGTTGCATTGGCTACCAATCCTGCATGTGCGCGTGCCGCTCGAAAAGCAGGTGCTGATATGGTCTATATTCCAGCATTAAATTACAAGCGTGGCGAGGCTGTTGTGGCAGGTCAGCGTACACAGACAGCTGAGCAGGCAGGTTATCCTAACAAGTGTGTTATTGATTTGCCGGTTGTAGATAAGCTGCAGTTCAATAATGAACCCGTGTTTGATTCATGGTCTTATGTTAAGCAAGGAAAACAGGTTGTTGTTGAGAATTTTGGCCAGCTTGTACGTGGTGTAGAGGAAGGTTTTGAGGTCGAGGTAGGCTCTCATATTCCTGTCACCAATACATATACGCTTGATATGATGGCGGATTTAGGGGTAAGTCGAGTATGGCTGTCTCCTGAGCTATCGCTCAGTCAGATTGAAGAGCTTGGTCGTAATAGTTTAGTTCCTTTGGGACTATGTGTGGCGGGTTCGCAGGAATTGATGACAACTGAGCATTGTATGTTGATGAGCCAAGGTCCATGCGACCAGAAGTGCTCTGATTGCGTGCGTCGTAAGAGCCCTCATTATTTAGAAGATCGCAAGAACTATCACTTTACGGTTGTAACGGATGCATGTGGTCGTAGTCACATTTACAATGCGGTTGCATTAGATGCGCTGCATTTGGTTCCAGAACTCATTGGTGCAGGTGTCTCTTCTTTTATGGTTGATACAACGCTAATGAATGTTGAAGAGACATCGCGTATAGTGGCTCCTGCTGTGCGAGCTCGTGATATTGCGCGTAAATCAGGTGACAAGGTTTCTAAAGCTGAAGGTTGTACAACAGGGCATCTTTTTCGTGGTGTCCAGTAGGGATTGTGTTAGTATTACTAGCATTAATACGATACCTATAAGGTGTCATAGAAGCATGCTATATATGCATGAAGTATTCGTTTAGAGGAGATGAGTCCGATAACTCCTGAAGAGCAGTTACATATCATCAAGTCTGGTACTGATAAACTGGTTCCAGAAGACTTACTGTTGGAAAAGCTTAAGCGTGGAAAGGCGCTCAACATTAAGTTGGGTGTAGACCCTACTGCTCCAGATATTCATTTGGGTCATGCGGTACCATTGCGTAAGTTGCGCCAGTTCCAAGATCTCGGTCATCACGTTACGCTTATTATTGGTGATGGCACTGCATTGATTGGTGACCCGTCAGGTCGTAATACCACTCGTCCTCAGTTGACTCGTGAGCAGATTGCTAATAATGCTCAGACGTATGTTGACCAGGCTTTCAAGATTTTGGATCCAGAAAAAACTACACTTCGCTATAACTCTGAGTGGATTTTAGACCTTAAGATGGAAGAGCTCTTAAAGCTTATCAGTAACTTTACTGTTGCTCAGATTTTGGTTCGCGACGACTTTCACAAGCGCTATACCAACGGTTTACCTATTGCTATGCATGAATTCATGTATCCAATCATGCAGGCATATGACTCTGTTGTTATCAAGGCAGATGTTGAGCTTGGTGGTTCCGACCAGTTGTTTAATTTGCTCGCAGGTCGTGAGCTCATGGAAAAAATGGGCATGGAGCCTCAGGTTGCTCTTACTCTACCATTGCTTGAAGGCACCGATGGCGTTCAGAAGATGTCCAAGAGTTACGGTAACTACATTGGTCTGACCGATGAGCCAAATGATATGTTTGGCAAAGTTATGAGCATCCCTGATGAGCTTATGATTAAGTATTATCGTTTAGCTTCTACTGAATCTGTTGCTAAAATTGATGAGATTGAGGTTGGCCTTACTAATGATGAGTTGCATCCAAATAAGGTAAAACGTGCTTTGGCTCGCAATATTGTAGCTGCATATTATGATGAATCTACTGCTGAAGTTGCTGAGGCTGATTTTGATTTGAAGTTTAAGGAGCACGGCTTTCCTGAGGATGCCCCTACGTTTACAGCTGATTTAACCCCAGGCGAAGAGGGTACAGTGTATTTTGCTCGTATTATGGTTGAAGCGAAGCTTGCTGCTACTGTTTCTGAAGCACGTCGTTTGATTGATGGTGGCGCTGTTAAGGTTAATGGCGAAGCTTTGGAGGCTAAGAGTTATAATGTTGCTCCTGAATTTTTGAAGGATGCCGAAGTCCAGGTAGGTAAGAAGAAGTTTTTACGTTTGATCTAATCTACACCTTACATAGATATAAAAACCCCGCGAAAGCGGGGTTTTGTCTTATATAGAGTGGCTAAATAGTTTATTAGCCCAGTATATGGCTACGGTTGAATATGTGATGCTAATCTCTTGTTGTGGTGTGTTCATCACCGCCAAGAACTATGTCAAACATTTCTTGACGATCGTTAATGCCGAGCTTTGAGTAGATGTGACTCACGTGCGTCTTGATGGTATTTTCGGCTAATACCAACTCGCCTTGAATGTAGGCGCGGGTACGACCTTGTGCAAGGAGAATAAAAATTTCTGTTTCACGAGGGCTCAATTTGTATTCTTCGGCAAGTTCCATGCATCGTAAGTTGATGCTTTGTGTTACTGCTTCAGCAAGGTTATGCGATGAAGCGACGTTCGGGGAAGTTTCGGTGCTTTTAGGTTGTTTTTCATGAGAGGCGGCTTTTGTGAATTCCTGATCCTTCCAGGTGAATCCTAAAAAAATAAGCATTAAAGCGTAAACCGCAAAAATCATGAGGATACTTCCTTCGACCGGAGTGGAGTGCATGAATAAAATCCATGCAATAGAGCCTGCAGAGTAGATGGCTGTTCCAATACCGAGCATGCGATAGGAAGGTGTGTCGGAACCGTCGAGCAATACGATAATGATGCTCCAAAACAGTAAATGGGCAAATGAATCATTGATGCGCATAAGATTGTCTAGGAACTCTGGATGGGTATTTGCTGTTGAAAGCTGAATGAGTGGCACAATCATAATGACTACAATAACAGTAAATGCCGGTTGGAAGCGCATTTTAATGTTCCAGTGAGCTGTGCGCGAAAGCGTGAGGTATGAAAAAATAATTATAGCCAGTACGTAGACAATCATATTAAAAATGGACTCGGTGGTTGAAGGAGGCTCAAGATAAAAACCTTCGCCCCAAGATCCTGCAAAGCTTAAGCATCGTACGGTTGCAAGCAGTAATGCAGCAGTGGAAGCGATAACAATAAGGTTTGCGAATCTGCTTTGTTGTTCGGAAAACGATACTTCACGTTCTTTTACTGGTACACCAAATATTGTTTTATTGTTATAACCTGTTTCTTCTTCACGTGATGTCAAAGCGGCTTTACGTGCTAGATAAAAAACTGCTGCGTTAATAAATGGAATAGAGGTGGTGAGTAATATCAGAACTGAATAGGGGGTAACTGATTCGATGATTGGTACAAACAATGGTTCTGTGATGAGGGCAATTACTATACAAAAAATACTTGCGTTAAGTGATTGCGTACGGGCTAACAATAAAATGAATCGAGCTGTAAACCAGCAGTAGCCAATACTAAGACTTACAAGGCCGACGATAGATAATCCGCTAGCAGGTAAGGCAGATTGTTTTCCTGCTAAAAGAAAACAAAGGGTACCACTTGCAGCGACAAACGGAAGCGATGACATAAGAGAAGTATCTACTTCTCTTAAGAAGCGAGGAAACGCAATAAATGCAAGACTCAATAAAAGAATGCCTGCTAAAAAGAAGATACGAGGGTTAATACTAATATTGATTACGGTCTGGATAGTGTTAAAGCCCGGAGTGTGCCCTAAAAGGGTACACCATAAAAGGTTTAATGAGAGACCTATGGCTGAAAATACAACGCAGCTATTCATGAACGATTTGGGGCTAAATATGCGATACAAAGCGACTACCAATCCTTATGTTGAATTAAGTTCAGTCTGACATAATACCAAAATTACTAAAGGGTTTACACCCACATGAATCGTATCTTATTATCCGCGTTCAAGTATAAATATCTGACCAGGTGATATATCGCTTATCAACCGTAATGGTTGACAGTTTTATCCTGCAGAAAAGCGCTAAATAGCGTATTTTGTTTGATGTATATTTTTAGGATTCTTCTTATTATCGTGTGTTAGATGAGTACCTGGGGAAGTACTCAAAGAATAAGAAGAAGGAGGGAATATGAAGAAGCCAACAAAATATGGTGCTGCTTTAGGAACAGCTGTTGCTCTTTCTGTTGCTGCATTTACGGTTCCAGCTTTTGCTGTTGACTCTGCCGCCACTGCGGCCGGTCTGGTGGAAGGTTCTGAGCCTGATGGCGATGTTCAGTATCCTGGTAAAGAGTTTGTTATTGATCACTATGAATATTGGGACCAGATTGCTGAGGATTATGCACCTGTAATAAAGATGCTTCCTAATGGAAAATTGGTTCAACCAACCCCAACCGAATATAAGATGCCTCACTGGCAGTGGCAGAGTTGGACTGAATCTTATAATACATATTGGCTTGATGCTGATAGTAGGGGCTGCAACTCTTGTCACACTGATTTAAACGACACTGTAATGGGTATGCATTACATGCACGCAGTGCTTCCAAGTCCTTCGCTTGAAACATACTCCGATGTAACTCAGTGTATTTCATGTCATCGCGATAATGGTGATGACTTTGGTAACTTGATGCACGGTATGCACTATAACAGCCGAACTCAGGATAAGTTTGAAGATAATTTCAATGGTTCATGTATGTCTTGCCATACCGCAACCGGTGATGGTGAAGGCCTTAAACTGTATGAAGAAGAGAAGTATCATCTGCTGAAGGACTCGATTGATCAAGTAAAGGCTGATGAGATTAACGGTAAGTTCTCTTACACCCAGGATAAGGTCCAGAGTATGAAAGAGCTCTACTCTTATGACTTTGTGCATGGCTACTATGATCATATGCGTTATGCATGTTCTGATTTGAAACTTGACCTTGAAATGCCTCAGAGCATGATGGATGAGTGGACAATCACTATCGATGGTAACGTTAATGAGCCATATACCGCTAAACTTGTTGACTTGATTGCTGAAGCTGAGGCTGAAGGCGTTGTAGTCACTAAGCCTTCCAAGATGGTTTGCGACTTGAACCCGATTGGTGGTGCTGGTATCGGTCAGACTGAGATTACCGGTATCCCAGTTTCTTGGTTGTTTGAAAAAGCTGGCGGCTTCAAGGATGACACCCAGACTATTCGTTGTATTCGTGCTGATGGTTCTTCTAAAAATGGTATAGACCTCAGTATGCTTGACAAAGAGTATTTGGTTTACAAGATGGGTGGAGAGTTCCTGGACGCACGTCGTGGCTATCCATGCACAAACTGGGTAGAAACCTATGATGCTCAGGTATTCTCTAAGCAGTGTAACGGTTACTCTGCCGAAACCAAGGCTATGAAGCCACGCGTTTGTGGTCAGGTAAATCAGGAAGGTTTGCTGGTAAACCGTCCTAACGCTACCATATGTGGTACTCCAGAAGGCTTGATTGTTGAAACTGGTAAGCCATACACCTTCCAGGGTTACGTAGATGCTTACGATCTCCATGTAACTAAGATTGAGTTTTCTATGGACGGTGGTAAGACTTGGGATTCTTACGATCTTGCTGACACTGATACTTCTAAATGGATTTGGTGGGAGTATGAATTTACGCCAGCAACTCATGGCACATATGTTTTGAGTGTTCGTGCAACTGACGAATCAGGCAATGTAAGCTATAAGAATCATGAAGTTATGATTAATGCAAAAGACGAGTTGCCTACTTCTGACCAGGTTTTGATGCCAGGTGCTTATGATGATCCAACCGTAATCGCTTTTAGCGATGGTAAGAATAACTAGTGAGGGTGAGAAATAATGAAGACTTCAGGTAAAGTTGTTGCCGGCGTAGCTTCCAGCGCCCTCTTGCTCTCTATGGCGGGCATGGCTGTAGCTGCTCCTGGCTCTAATGGTAAAGCATTAGAAGGCGCAACCCATGACGTAAATGGAAATGAGATTGATTCTCATAGTATTACCGTGGATGAAAAAGCCTTCACCGCAGTTGCTAACAAGCAGGGTGAATTTACTTTCAATCAATTAGGTACCACTCCAAACGATGACTTGTTCAACGTGTTTGGTACCGCAATTACTTCTATGTGCTCTAAGCCAGCAAATGAAATGGTAACTGAGGTGGCTAAGGCTACTGCAAATTACTACATCAACATTGGTGGCGATATGCAGGAAGCATTCAGTATTAATCTTGCTGACATGGAAGAAGAATCTGAAGAGATGACCATGGCTTGCTCTTGCGCAACTGGTGCTCCGTTTGGTCAGGCTAATGTTATTGGTATTCCTTTGAAGACCGTTGTTGGTATGGCTAATCTCGAGGACGGTGTTAATACCCTTACCGCTTATGGTGTAGATGGTTTTGGTGTTCCAATGCCTTTGCAGTATGCTTTAGATCATGATGCAATGCTCGTTTATTCTGTAAACGGTGAAAAGCTTGCTAGCGAATATGGTCCATCTGCTCAGATATGGATGCCTGAGACTGTCGCCCGTTATTTCACTCGTAATGTATGCGATATTAAGTTGACTAAGGAAGATGTTGTTCCTGGTGTTCAGACTGTAGATCCAATGTATCGCAACAAGATTGAAATTATGAACAATGCTGACGCTTGTGTATTCTTGTCTGGCTATGACATTACTTTTGAGGGCGTAGCAGATGACTTGGGTAGCGCTATTACCTCGATTGAATTCAGTTTTGATAATGGTGAGACTTGGACTACATGTGAAGTTGCAGACGCAACTGCTGATAAGTGGGTTAACTGGCAGTTCACTACTTCTTTTGAGGAAGCTGGTGACTATAAATTGATGGTACGTGCTTGCACGCAAGACGGCGTTGTGTCTCCTTTGGAAGCAAGCTTGAACTTCTCCATTGTCTAGGGCTACGCTTTTTGCCTCTGTTTAAAACAAAAGATTTTACTTTACCCTCCGGCGGGCCTCAGTTATATGACTGAGGCCTTGCTATGTATGGAGGGCTTTTGCATGCATTTATGCATGCATATAAGAGTTACTGTTTTTTTAGAGTGGTTGCTTTTGCAAGGCTAATACGGCTTTGTTTGTTGTAAGGCGGGTTTTGGGTTTTATGGTAATACTTTATAGCCAATTGGTTAATAATTAGAAATCTTGCAAGGATAACCCTTTGGTATTCGTTTTATTAATGAATAGCCGAAAGGGGAGATCATGAAAAAGGGAATTGGACTCAGTATTGTTAGTGTGTGTGTTGTAATGCTTGTGATGTTCGCACTTCCTGCGTTTGCAGCACCATTTGATAAAGCGGCCCATAACAATGATGAAGTACAAGGTGCCTGCCTACAAGAGTGTATAGGTGTTAATGATTGCAATTCTTGTGATAGAGCTAAGGCGGGATTAGGCCAGCGTGTTTGTCGGGGTTTTGTAGATGAGAATGAAAATGGTGTTTGTGACCACTATGAGACTGGTGAGTGTGCTTGTTGTGTTTCATGCGATGGAACTGGAAATGGCCAGTGCTTTGGTAATGGATTAGGTGGTCACTATGGACATAACAGCGAATATAGCAATTGCTACGGTAGGTAAGAAATATAAATAGTACCGATAAGGATAAGTAGTACCGATAAGGTTGATACGTGACAATACAAGTTTCGACAGATGATGCAGTAAAGCGCTACGCGGATCTCGTGTGGCGCATTGCTGTTTTACATATGGGCTATGGACCGGATGCATCCGATGCGTTTCAAGAAACATTCATTAGGTATTTTCAAAAAGAGAAATCCTTCGAAAATGAGGAACATTTGAAATCATGGCTGATTGTTGTATGCAGCAATATATGTAAGGACATGCACAAAAAGTCTGCACGTAAAACAATTACTCTGAACTCTTCGCATGAAGGATTAGCAATAGATCAAGATTCGGTATACGAAGTAGAGCGTATTGAGATAATTGACGCATTGCAGACATTGCCATGCAAACATCGCATGGCGTTGTATTTATGCGCAGTTGAAGGATACAGTGCTCAAGAAGTTGCAGAGTTAATGGGATCAAAGCCAAACACTGTTTATTCATGGGTTTCACGAGGTCGAGAATCGCTTAAGGAGATGTTGCAATAATGGGTACGCAGCAGCAAGCACCTCAGAAGGATTTTCGTAATATAGCCGATGTAGAGCTTGATGATATGTTGCGAAGTGCTTTTAAGAATTGCAAGGCTCCGGAATTTGTATGTGAGTCAACAGTTAAGCGTATACATCAAGAGCAAGTTGCAGATACCAAGTCTGTCAAGATGCATCGATTAGGAATCGAGCATATTGTTGCGGCGGCTGCAGTGATTTTGCTTGTGGGAATATGCCTTGTGGGATATGGATCGTGGCAGCAAGTGGTGACTATCGTATCGATTGACGTGAATCCGTCTATTGAACTTTCGTTGAATAGATACGAACGAGTAGTGGATGTGCGTGCAGTTAATGATGAAGCGCAAGAAATTATTGAACGTATTGATGTTATGGGGATGACATGCCAGGATGCTGTTTTGCAAGTACTTGATGACAAGTGCATTGTGCGGGCTGTAGATCAAGGGATTAGTGAAGGTTATTCCCAAGAAGAAAGCGCGGTATCTATAACGGTGGTTCCAAAGCATCGCTCGGGAGATTATGTAAATGAATGCAATGAGAGTACTCAGCGCGCAGTGGATGCGGCTCATTGTCCGTGTCAGGTGTCGATTGGGGAAGCTGGCGAGTACGATAAGGCTCAGCAATTAGGGTTAAGTGTTGGAAAATATCGTATGTATGAGATGCTCAAAGGTAGCTATCCAGGGTTAACGGCTCAAGAGGTGTCGCAAATGAGTATGCGTGAATTGCGTGCTATGGCGGGTCAGGGATGTAATGGGCAAGGGTATTCGTGTTATCATGGGCACCATGATGAATAGGCAGCAAAATTTTCTAAATTAAGTATTGACTTTAAAGACCTACTCACGCATAATATTCAAGCTGTCTTTCACGGATAAGCATTGCTTAACCGCTAGCTTAAAGGGATGACCTCATGGTTTGACCTTGCTAAAGAACTAATTTAATTTTCTTAAATTAGTTCTTGACAGGCTTTAAGAAACAGCGTAATATACTACCTCGCGTTAAACGCAATATGCGTTATCGCGA
>RCNH01001434.1_pt1 | contig 15858 bp, 13 predicted proteins | sample 2041161 | NCBI WGS metagenome assembly RCNH01 (sample SAMN09708215, study PRJNA481090) | Feces metagenome, whole genome shotgun sequencing project. | biome: feces | host: Leptonychotes weddellii | place: Antarctica: Sion Island | collected 2010-03-01 | reverse complement strand
GATGCCCTTAGTCTTGGTAGCGCGCTGCTCAGCAACCCAGATTTGGAAACGGCCAGCCAGAGACTTCAGTGCCTGTGCAATCTTAACAAAGAATGCCTTAGCCTTGCCAATGAATGCCTTCATATCTTCCTTAGCATACTTTGCCCAAGCTTCACAAGCAGATTCATACTCCTGCTGCAGTGCCTCGCTGTCTTCAGCAGACAGAGATTCCTCAGCGGGCTCATCAAACAGCTCCAGCATGCTCTCTACAGCACTACCAGTGCCGTAGATACGGTCATGCAGTTCCTGTGCACGATCGAATGCCTCATCAGCTGCAGACTCCATTGCCTCCAGCTCAAAGTCATTCTCAATATCGTATGACAGTGCTTCCATCAGTTCATTTCTATACATAGCCATATTCTATCACCTCATATTTTTATTGTTGGGTTTAATGAACGATTTCATTATTATAAAGTTCATAATTTATATCTATATTAAAGATATAGATATACAAACTTTATAAATTTGTAGCTATTTAAAATTAGAATATTGATTTATTTTTATTAAAAAATAGTATTGCAACGTTAAAGCCAAGCAAATTTATAATATTTTAAAGGAGATGATATTATGCCCGTTTATACATATGGAAAAAAATTACTCGATGCGAACGGTAATGTCGTTCTTCCATGTACAAAAGCTAAATTTGTGTATATGAGCAACAATTTGACCGCAGAAGATCTATTGGGGTTATATGCAAATATACAAGGAAAAATCGTAACATCCACAAACTTTTTTGATATTAAAAATGATCATAAAACCATAGATGGCGTAGAGAATTGCTATTTAGGACAGACATTAGGAATTGCACTTAGAGATATTGATCAAGCACTAAAAGGAAGGGGATAACCATGCCTACATATGCAAAAAAATTAAAAGATAAAGATGGGAATTTTATTCTCCCAGTAACCCGTTCAGCTTTCGTATTTGCAGACGATAATAGCACTGTTGAAGATATCTTAGGGCCTCTTATTCCGCCAATCGAATCAGATGCTAACTTGAATGGTAACCTTCAAGAATCGTCCTATATAAAATCTTGGTATTTTGATCGTTCTACCAATAAATGGGTACTCTCCGACGATTCCTACGTTCAGATACAGGATACGACTACGGTTGGTTTACTAATTAATGTGGACCGAAATCCCGTCTATAACATTAAAAAATTATCAATTACTGGATATAGCAGAATTTGTACTGCCAATCCATATCTGTCAGTCAATTTGTGTGAGTGCCCATCATGGCCACCTGCAGACCCGGATCATTTACGGTCTGTCATGAGTCTTTATGATGGCTCATTCCCAATATGTGATGCCGCCAGCACAACTCCAATTGATGTCGCTGTGGATACTACAGGATACACTGGAGTATGCATATTCATTCGCGCACGAGTTGATAGAGATATGGTAGGCGGCATGGAAGTGCAAGTATCAGGCGATCGATTTGGAGCACTACCAATATTAAAAGGGTCGGAGTTATTTAGTCAAGTGAGCACCTCCGAAACAATTGATGGAAAACCGAATCCTTTTAAAGGTAAAACTTTAGAAGCAATATTGCAGGACTTAAATAAAAAAGTATGGGTCTAAAAATACTACAACTAGCAAGGAGATGGTTATATGCCAATCTATTCTTATGGAAAAAAATTATTGGATAAAGACGGTAACATTATTCTGCCGCTTACTCGAAGTAAATTTGTCTTTATGGACGACGGTCGTACCTTAGAAGAGGCAATCTTACCATATTATATGCATATAGAGAAAGGGCAGACTTTAAACACCACCGGGATCGCAAGATCACTTGTGCGTAATGCCGCCGACACGGAGTGGACCATTCAAGAGACTGCGAACCCAGAATTTAACGACGGCACAACGTCAATCGTCATAATGATTCGTCTGCTCAACACAACCGCATACAACATTCAAAGATCACAATGTGTGCTATATTTGAGCAGCGGAGAAAATATGAATGTAGTAGTTTCTAAAATGAAATTTGATGGAGATGTCCTACCAGATAATCCGAGTAAATTAATTTCCACCGGTACTACTTATCTGAAATCATCCCCAACATATCAAGAGGGAGGCGGAAGTATTGGAATATATCCCCAAACCCCCGTCGAAAATAAGAATGAGGATGGAAATTGCTGTATTGTGATACAGTTAACCGGCACAAATATACGGGGTCGCATGGAGACAACCGTAATAGGTAATAACTTCTTAAAGTCCAGACCAGTAAACCCCGCCGACGTATTTACTCAAGTGGCAAATAGCGATAACCTAGCTGGATTCCCAAATCCATTTAAAGGGTTAAGCTTGCAATCAATATTGCTGCAATTATATGAGAAAGAAATAAATACTAGACCCATTAAATAAATACAAAAAATAATCTGCATCAGATAATAGTATCTGATGCAGATTAACTTAAGTTAAATGATAGACAAGAAAATCAAGAATTCATCAATAATCTTATCCATAGGCATATCATCCACAACATATCCATTCAATTCTTCATCAGTGTCAACGAATTCGAACGAAGAATTGATAATAGTTGAAAGACGCTTAATGATAGGGTCTTCCTTCGGATTCAGATCGTGAATATATTTAAATTTGTCATGAATGATATTCTGATATACTGACGACTTTGAGAATTTCTCAACAAACCGAGAATTCTTAATCAAATTCTCTTTGAATTTGCCACGCACTTTTGCAGTGCAAATTTGCGGCAGCAGACTCATACCTCGGGCCATCAAATACTTCTTCATAATAATCAAGAGCCAAATGGTCTGATTCAATGTAAGTGTATAGATAGCATCGGTATTATGGAAGAATCTTGAATAAAATGCATGCAAAAGCATCTGAGTCATCGAATTGATTTTGCAATTTTTAAGATAGAAATCGAATTCATCTTTCTCAATCTCTCCAACGTGAAAACGACGTTCGATATTCTTCAGTACTTTTGCATTATTCACAGAATTGATTAACTGATTACTTTCATCAATTCGATAAATGCTCATTTCCAAAGATTCTGCGTGACTCAAATAATCATCGCTATCGCCGCCACCGCTATCGGCTTCAATTTCAACTGGCTTGTATTTAAAGTTCTCGAATCTAAAGTGATTATAACTGTTTCCAACGACACCATCGATATACGACACAACCGAACGATCGTAGGAAATTTTATAAAGAGCTTTTACCAAAATAACTTCATGAATCAGATTCTGAAATTCAGATTCATAGGTAATTCCGTACAATTGCTCTTTTTTCGCCCATATTGCTTGATCCGCAATATGGAATCTAGATAGCCGGTATTCGACAAATCGACAGATCGGGTTAAATATTTCAATATTATTTTGCTTTTCAAACTTAGACATCAACTGCATAAAAATCTTATCAAAGCACTTGATATAGTCTTTACTTGCAATAATACTACTGCTTGTATTGCTATAATGAATGCATAGTGGAAGGATTGCTCGAATTGCAAACGAAATTGCAAGAATCATTTTTGCATGCTCATTTGTAATTTTCGGAGTGGACTTATACTTACCTTCTTTATCTGTATTGATATTGATAGTGTACAAATCCAATGCCATTTGGGTCATATTCCGAATGAATTTCTCATTAGCAATTCTATCCAAAATTAGATTTCTAAAAATCTCCTGCTTCAAATCATGATTTTTATCAATCAGATACTTTATGCTCATAACGGAAATAAAGAAATCTTTATCAACATCATAAAAGCGAATATAATAGTTAATATGCTGAGTGATATCAAGCATACGATTTTTATAATGCCGCTTCTGAATGATAAAGGTATCCAATCCATCAATTGTTGCGCCCAGAATGTCTGAAAAACGGGCATGTACTAGATTGCCATCAAATGTGAAATATTTATCTTCATCCGATGGAATCCATACATTCAATTCTGGTTTAGAATCATTTGATGATTCAGAATTGGTGTTAACGGGCATATCTTTTTCGATGTCCGGTTCATTCGTTACGGTAGTAAGTGCTTCTACAGGAACTGCTGTGTTTGTTTTTGTTCTAGACATGATTGGGTCGTCCTCCTTTTCTTTTATTGCAAAAAGATAATATGTGCTTTTTAAATTTTCTTAACAGTTTTCTTCTTCTGAACCCTCTGCACTACGCGGGTATTTCCAGAAGATTTTCGAACTGATTGCACATGAGATATCTCATTTATCTTATTTGCAGGGTTACGTTCAATTTGAGCATTGCTATGATTTGAGCGTATTTTTTCGTTCTCTCGTTTCTGAACAGCAAGCTCATGCTTAATATTTCTATATTTCGTTTCGACCTCTTCTTGGGACAGCACTTTCTTCGAAATTGCTTGCAATGAAGTTGCTTTCTCACTAATATCAGACAAATGCTGAACTTTAATAAGCGGCAATGTCGAAATATATAGACCAGATAAATATAGTGTCTTTTCAAATCCAATGATATTTCCGCTATTTCTGGTAACTGCAGAATTCTTTCGTACATTTTTTGTGTATTTAGTTTTTAACCACTTACACAAAAGATCATTTGATTGAAACGTATTTGCATACGTATATGAAAAAGATGGAGAATTTGAAAATACTTTCACTGGAAGATCCAAGACATTTGTATCAAATTTAACATCCTTGCCGGAAATATCAAATTCAAATACAACATCATAGAAGATATTATCAATACTTTCCGATGGAAATGCCACCAGTGCAATAATAGCTTCTTTCTTATAAAGGAACCATTTAATCAAAATTCTCGATTTTATATTTTCCATTTTCTGCAAATATGTAGATCTTAACATTTGCATATTTGGCATCGTACTATTTCCTTTTCCATAAGGATTTGCCAAATAAGATCTAAGTGTAAAATCCAAATAACCCATCTCCTTTCTATAGAATTAGGTTATGCCCTTGTAATCGTAGATATAAAAATTAAATGTTCCATCATTTTTACGTAAGTTTAACAATCGGGTAATCTTTTAATGTTTATATTTAATACTAGAAAGGTGTGACTTATATGGATCAGAAGAATTCGAAATCGACATCGTCTTCTTTATCCGAAAAGGATAAGAAAAATTTAGATGAGGCTAAAAACTTTTTAAATATTTCTAAGAAATTAATTGGATTGAGTGATTCCGCTTACTCCGTCAAAAGTTCAATTGACACAAAAGCGTCAAAATTCGACACACTTATTAACTATAGCGTGGATAAATCTAAGGAATCTGCAGGTGGAAGTATCTTAGATTTTGCTCAGTCCGTTACCGATTCGTCAAAATCGAAGCAAACATCACTCCTCCCTAAAGACGATAACCAAGATTTACGTAAAATTCTGTCTACAAATTCAAATGAATTTTATTCATACTTCCAAGAGGTGTATCAGAATAAATACATTGAAATTGCAGATCTAAAATTTATTGCAAAATTTATTCCCGCATTAGGGGAAGCAGTGCAATGTTTATTAGATTCAATCACTAACTCAGACGATATTACCGGTACTATCTCCAGATCGATTCATTTCGATTCTACGATTACCGATACGGCGGAGCAGAAGAAATTGGAAGTTTTAATCCAAAAGATTGAAACTGATCTAAATTTACAGAAAAAATTAAAAAATGTAGTTTATAAAACTGCATTGGTATCTGGCAAGTATTATGTCTATGCTATCCCATATAATGACCTATTCGAGCAATTCTCAGCAGATAAAGCAGCGTCTGCTGATGCAATGCATTTAGGTGCATCGGGTCCGGCAACTGAGGCATATGAAGTTCTCCCAAATGGTGGTCTTCGCAGTAAAATCACTCAAAATGAATTAAATCTAAATGAATACCAGGTTGCAGTAGAGAGCGTGCATAATGCAATTAATGTTTCTGAATTACAAGATATCGTAGAATCTGCAAAGGATGATTATATCTATGGAAACGAATCTCGTACAGAAAAAAAGAATATTGATAGTGCATTAGACTCCTTTAAAACCTCTTTAACATCTAGAGCTTCAACAGTTAAAATCGTTCATAGCGAAATCCCTGAAGTTGTACTTGCAGATATGCCGGCATTTGAGGCATATCAAAATGACACTCATGTTCAAAAAGTGAACGATCCGAGTTATAAAGGTATTTTCGATTCATATTTCGGGACTACTCCTATTGATATGGAGACTGGTGTCCGATCAAATTCTGGCAATCAGAAAAGAAAAACTGCGGTAGGGGAAAAAGATTTTGGTATAAGTGGCACATATCTGCGATTTATTGACCCAAAAAATCTAATTCCAGTTCGTTTGCTAGGAGAAACGATTGGGTATTACTATATTCAAGCCGCAAAGAAAACCCCTGCACCAATTAATAAATCTACAACGAATTCAGTTGGTACTGACCTCTTTAGTGGAGCATTTAATATCGGTGCAATTAGTGATAAACGTAAAAACTCCATCGTAGATAGTATCGTTGGAAGTATATCCAATAGCATCTGCACTAACTTTAGTAAGAAATTTGTCGCAAATAACAGTGCGTTCAAGAAAGCAATTGCTGACTGCATTACTTTCAATGGTTTCTTAGACAACGAGTATCACGTTCAATTTATTGATGCAAAGTATATCGTAGAATTCACAATTAATGAAGATGCTGACGGAAATGGCGAATCAGTACTACAGAATTCCCTATTTCCTGCAAAAATTCTATTGTCATTAATAACTGCACGTATGCTAAACTATTTAAATTTGACCGGAGATAAGCAAATCGCACACATTTCTCGTGGTCCAGTTGATGCAAATACCTGCAGACAAACAGAGCGAGTTGTACGGAATATGCAGGAGGCTAAGATTACCTTCCAAGACCTGCTGTCAACAAATTTAGTTTTTAATAAATTCTCTAGATCAAAAAATATCATTATTCCACAAGGCCGTGATGGAACGCATCTATTGGACTTCGAGGTCATGGACGGCCAAAATATTGATATGAATCCAGAGTATGAAAACAAATTGGAGCAGATGGCAATTCTAGGAACTGGCGTCCCTTCTGTTATCATGGAATACGTCGGTCAAGCGGATTATGCAAAGGGATTTGAAAACGGAAATATCAAATACGCAGCTCGAGTTTCTTCGCATCAATCTGATTTGGAAGAGGCTACCACAAAACTGTATAACATTCTAGTGGTAAATTCAAATATCTCTGATGAGGATAAAGCAAGATTTGATGGGCATTTTAAAATTAAACTAAATCGTCCAAAAGCATTGTCTGTCGCTAATAACAATGAATATCTTAGCAATCTGCAGCAGATGTTACAATTAATCGGATCGATTGTTATTGGAGAATCTGCACAGGATCCAAAGGATATTCGAATTAAAGAGAGATTTATAAAAGCGGCTGCAAGAGAATGGGCACCATATATCGATTGGAATGGTTTCGATGAAATTCTGAAAGCTGCTAAACTAGAAGAGGCAAATCCAGAAAATCAACCAGATGATATGGGATCAGACTCGTCTAGCGGAATGAATTATTAATAATTCTCACAAAAATCTAAAAAATAGATAGTATGGACTCGTAAGAGTCCATACTATCTATTTTCTTATCACCAGAATCTAATGCGATCAAAGTCCAAATTCGCAGTTTGATCCCAATCACGCAGCAGCTCTCGCTTACGGCTACCAGAATCTTGCCATTCATCGATATGCAATTCAATCGAGCCAACGCCAACATCGAGGCTCTGGATACGTTTATATTTATTATAAATATATTCCTGCAAATCCAAAGTTGCTAATTCGCGGAAACTTGACATCGCAGTAGGATTAATCGTTGCTAAGGACGAATCATGTGTCATCTGTAACTCAATCTCATATTTCCCAGAAAACCAACCGTTATAAATTTTGAATTTATTCGGTGGCAAAAACTCCCATGATAAGCTTTTTGACATTTGCGCACCCATTGCAGACACCATTTGTACATCAGATACCATACCGATGATCTGTTCTGGAGAATAACCCGCTGCAGTAGGATAAAACGGTTCTCCTGCCCAGCTGCTTGAAACTGGCGTTACATTAGATACTGCCAAAATAGTTGCCCCATCATAAACGTATTTCGGAATTGTAAACTCAATACCATTCCTAGGGTCATCCGTTTGTGGATGATCTTTATGGGATAACCACTCATCACCGAATCTCTCGGTTACCAATCTAGGGTACCTTAATGAAAATTCTTTTAAAGCCGATTGCTCTAACCTTTTCACGAGGGCATCATCCGATAAAGATTCTGGTAGCGGGATATCATTTAACCCAGTATCATCTTTTATTACTTGCAGTAACTCCGATAAAGTATACAAAGCCATTATAAACGCCTCCTTTAAATTACTCAAATTGTTTTTAGCACAAATTAGCACTAAAAAACAAAGCCCATAATATAAATTACTTATACGAAAGGGGTAAGTTATATGGATAGTATTTTAACTATGGGAACATCTAGTTCTGCACATACGTTTGGAAATATTGTCGAGGCTATCAAGATAGACATATTATCTAAATTCCCACCGGAATACTTCAAGTATACACACGTGTCATCTCAATTGGCATTCCGGGAACTACGTGCAATCCGTGGAAATGCACTTGCGGAATTTCGAAAGCAAGAAAAGCCAAAAATATATATTCGTCCAATGTTCGAAATGGCAGATGATAACATCCCATTTTTTGGCACATTAATAACAAATCATATGGCAAGCGGAACTGGGGCGATTTCCCAGGCATCCTTAATGCCAGTACTACAAGATGCAACGAATCATGTCGAACTAGATTTTCGTATGAATAGAGATAAGATATCTTTTGATGTGCAAATTGCAGTAAGTACCTTAGTGCAACAATTGGATCTTTACAAAACACTGCAAAATATGGTTCCATGGGATGCTCCCCATACAAAGATAATGTCTTTAGAGAGCATGATACCAAAGCAAATGATACAATACCTTGCAACCAATGCTAACATCACAATGGATGACCGGCCTGGTACTATTAGAACCGTCGTATCATATTTACAGTCCCATGGAAAGTACCCAATTACCTATAAAATCCGTAATAGTAGTTCCAATGATGAATTCTTCATGTATTACGAAGTTCCGGTGCTGATAACGTATTCAGACATCACTATTGATGATGGTAGTAAAAAAGGAATGGTCGATGATTCCTACGGAATATCCTTTAGAGTGAGCGCGGAGTTTAATCACCCCGGAGCATACCTAATTCGATCACTGCATGGATCTCCTAGAATTATTCCGTCTGCAATCCGTGTTTCGTCTGACAATGATACACCAGATGAATTATTCCCATTATTTACATCAAATCACATTTATGAATCGAATAATGAGGAGTTATCCGGATTTTCGTTATACTTTGTAACAGCATTCATGACGGAAAAATCATTAGATCATAAGGAAGATTTTATCGATCTTGATGCAGTAATTGATGAAAATTATATTCAAATCTTAAAGAAATACGACTTTACTCACATCCCAACCGATGTATTAATGCGCTCTAGAGTTTTTCTAGATGACAAGGAACTCGAATATGGAGTTGACTACTATATTGACTGGAATCAAATGAAATTATTTATACCTGTATCGGATTGCAGTAAAACGTATCGATTAATACTATACGCAAATGTGTTAAAATTCCAAGAAGAAATTTTAACATTAATTGAATTGCATAAAACCGATAAGACATATGATAGTCTAAATCATCCAAAAGAAATTCGAGAGCATTGGATAGATAGAGAAGGTGCAATCTTTAAAGATGCTAATGATACGTACTTTAAAACAAAAAATGAAGAAACGGTAAACCATTGCGAATTCACCAATATGACACGATAAAAAATATAACCTGATATACTGTAAAAGTATATCAGGTTATATAGTAGTACCGCCGACCGGAATCGAACCGGTACGCTGTTTCCAGCAAGGGATTTTAAGTCCCTGGCGTCTGCCAGTTCCGCCACGACGGCTCATTTATTTTTCATTACATATTAAGTTTATAGCATATTAAAAAATAAATTAGATATGAAATCGCCATATCTAATTTATCTTTTTGGTGGGCCAGGCAGGACTTGAACCCGCGACCAAGCGGTTATGAGCCGCCAGCTCTGACCAGCTGAGCTACTGGCCCAAAAAATGGTGCCGATGGAGGGAATCGAACCCTCACGCTTTCCAGCAAAGGCTCCTAAAACCTCCGCGTCTGCCAGTTCCGCCACATCGACATATTTCATTACATACTAAGTTTATAGCATATTAAAAAATAAATTGAATACGAAATTTCGTATTCAATTTATTTATGGTTGGGCTAAGAAGATTCGAACTTCTGGATGCGAGAGTCAAAGTCTCGTGCCTTTACCACTTGGCAATAGCCCAATAAAAAGTAGCAGATCTAACTCCTGTAAACTACTTGCATCAAAGCATATTTTAAGATCTTTACAGTTTTTGTTTAAGTGAGTCTACTTAATGCGTATTGTTGCCGCAACGTGTCCAACACACAAGATGATTCCAAAACCAAATGATACATAGTGGATATCATTAAATAAGACTCTTTAATATAGAGTGTATGCGTGTATGTGGATTACACGCATATCTGTGATGTGGTCTTAAATGGAGTCGAACCATTTATACTGAATAATAGTATATTTCCGAATTCAGACCATAAAAATGAGTGAATTCCCGAACAAGCGCACAGACGATCGCTAAAAGTTAGAATTCACTCATTTTCTAACAGCATCGCTAACTCCCTCGACTGTTAAATATTTTTAGTTGCCATACCTGTATGTGCCAGCAAACACGTATTTGCAACAAGCGATTTGAGGTTTACGTTTTTAAGGAGGGGACAGTATGAGATTGAAAGGAGCCTTTAATGCGCGTTAAAGGAAATGTGACTTAGAAAAAATACGGAAAAGAGTCACATTTAAAGGGATCTCATAATTTGTCCCTGGTCGGAGTAGCGGGATTCGAACCCACGGCTTCCTAGTCCCAAACAAGGCGCCCTACCAACTGGGCTATACCCCGATATAGATACCGTATTTCTCTCTACCATTATGTTACATTATTTATAAAAAATAAAATAGACTAGAAAACTAGTCTATTTTATTTTATACCTAGATTTATACGTTCTGACCAGTTATAAACTTGATCAAAACCCTGGCAGTTTCATTTTTGCGCACTACTACTTTGCACATCGTTTTAGGAATGAACTGAATTTTCTCCCAGATTGGAGTAAGTAAAGAAATTGCATCCGGAATATCCAAAACATTGTGCTCGTTCAAAGGAACGTGAATATCTACCTTTGCGGCGATATTCTTAATGACTGTGGCTTCTTCTCGAGTAAATCCAATTTTCATTTTAATAATCCTTTCATATCTAGTATTTCATTGATGTAACTAAGAATCGTTATCTCTGCAAATATAACTTATTATTTCACATGGTATCTCCTTTCAAATTATTATAATCTTTTCCAAGGTATCAATATGTCTATTGATTCCGAAGCCCGAGTAATTGCGGTATACCGCAATTTAGCTCTGGAATCTGCACTCATTCCAAATGGCTCATCAATAAATAACACTCTGGGATATTGTGAGCCTTGTGAAAGATGTGCAGTTATTGCATAGCCGTATTCGAACTTGTTGAATCTAGACATTCCAGAGGATTTTCGTTCATCCGGGGTCATTTGTAAATATTCTAAATCAACTTTTAAATCTTTTTTCGTCTGCTGAGACACATCAGATTTAAAATCCATTTCAAAATATTTAGACGATGTCGGCTTTTGAACGTCCATAACCTCTCCAGCAGTGCCATTCGTTAAGAATAGTCCACTGCCAATAGATACATGCCAATTATTTTGCCGGCAAATCATGCGTTCACCGGGTATTGGTAATATACTATTCATACCTAGAATATATCTTCGAATATAGTTGTTAATACTGGACCTTCTTTTATTAGTTCCAACGATGATTACATCATAATCAGTTAGAAGAGATTTTGACATAGACAGCGATGTCATTACTTTAGATTTTCCATACTGACCGGGTTGAAATGGAATCTTATGAATTGCCATCTGAGATAACTGAATAATTGGATCATTTTCTTTTTGCCGCATAATTTTAGTTAAGACAAAATCTGGAAATAACATGATGGAGCCTTTTCCAAATATCGGCTCTAACTGATTATGATCGCCAACGAAGATTACCGGCACTCCAAAACTTAAAATTTCATCTCTCAAGCTGTCATTTATCATGGATGCTTCATCAATGACAATTAATGAATATGGATAATCCAATTGCTCTCTCTTTAGAAATTTGATTACTGTAGATGGCTCCCCCTTTTTATTTAAAATCAGATTTCCATCCGCATCGGTTGCATTCATTACTGTTGGGACATAAATAAGAGAGTGAATCGTTCTCGAATTTAATCCGTGCGTATTTAATACGGTAACTGCTTTTCCAACATACGCGGCACATGCAACCTGGTCAATACCTAGACCAAGATATTCTATTGCGTATCGGATAATTGTCGTTTTACCAGAGCCTGCCGGACCTGATAATGAAAAATACGCTTTCCTCGTTTTTCCGATAGTAAAATCCATGTACCACTTATATAGTTTTTGCACTAGTAGTTCCTGCTGGTCGTTTGGAATGAAATTATTATCAATTTCGAAACGACGCATACGTACTTCGCGGTCATAAGATTTTTCTTTAATTTGCTTCATCACTTCAAATGGATTAAAGGTATTATTTTCCATTGAATCAGATGATTGCGGACTCTCATAGGACTGAGATGCTTCTTCTATTTTATATTCAGATTCTCCACCTTTAATGTTATTCAGTAACTTACTGGATACTAGCATTCTTTTCAATCTCCTTCCTTTTTATCTATATAAACCATGTTATAAAGAGGTGATATGCAATGAATAATATTTCTATAAACTCATGGAAATTAAATGACACCGAAATTGGATATTTCGTTGGGAATAACACAAAAACCTCAGAAAACTCTTTTAGAGTATTTATCCCAAAAATCCTTCCAATGATTGACCGTGGACCTGCAACAGTTAGAACTACTACCCTAAATAGTAGTTGTACCATAAACTCCATGCAATGTAAAATACCGCTATCTTCAAGTATAAAAACTCAGAATTACATCGAAATAAAACGTGAAAACGGAACCGAATTCGCCAGACCAATTTTAAAGAATAATGCAAAGGTAAAAATTCACTTTGAAAATGGTAATATAGATAGTGGGGTAATCACATCAAGATTAGATCCTTCTGAATATGACAAAAATGTCAAAATAACTGGAAAAGGTGGTCGACGCAAATGACATTGGAAGAGTTTATTAGAAATGAGCACAGTAAAAACTTTCATATGGAAGATTGCTTCTATAAACAGCTAATCAATCAAAATCAAAAAGGAGTACGCCCTCAATTAATCTTAGAATCTTCCATTCTAGATCAATTTTATGCAATTCTCCGTCCATATCGTGTTAGAGTATACGTTAGCCCAAAGCAGCAAAATAATTATCGCTATAATCCTAAAAAGCTTGCACTAGAAACCTACGGCTCTATCGAGTATTGGTTCCTTATCTTGCTCGCAAATGAAATGTTTTCATGCTCTCAATTTTCGATGGACAAAAAATATATCTACTTATACAGTAGTGGAATTCAAAAGGTGATTAACGAAATTCGAAACGTAATGCGAGATTTTATTGATTTAAATTCTGAGGAAGTTGCAAATGACATATTAAAATTAAAATAAATATTAAGGCCATGGGACTATCCCATGGCCTTAATAATCAATCATGTGGAATCATACTCATGAGAGATGCAGTTCTCTTCTTTCCACTTAGCATACGAACGGATTCTCGTTCTTGTGCAGTTTTGTCGCGATCAGAATTATCCTGGTCAGCAGATTCCAAATCCGATGCAAGTGACCGAATTGATACAATTTGGTCTTTATCAACATCCGTCTGCAAACGAATACATTTATCATTTGTAAATGGATGATTAAAGTAATCAATAGCATTCGGATCCTTTTTGCCACGAATCTTCAGTCGCTTAATGGTAAGATACAGTTGGCCATCACTCTTTCGGTTTTCCAAGTTGATTACTGCCATCCAGTCAGAGTCCTCTACAATATCCCAGCAGTTTGCGATATTGGAAGAACCAACAAATCTTGCCAAGTCTGCTTTTTCCTCACGCATAGCGGCATCGACAATTCCGTTGCCTTCTCGGTTAATCTGCATTGCAGTAATTACCGGAATCTCAAAGTACTGTGCAAGGGACTTCAATTCTTTTGCGACAAAAGACAATCGTACACGTTCATCACCATGTGCATCATGAACAGAATTGATACGTTTGATATAGTCCAAGACTACACAAATTACTTCTTTATTTCGATCATTGTAGTTCTGAATAAAGTTGTACAAATCAGCAGTTGTAATCTCTAGATTCTGGCGATACACGAAATCAATATCAATTCCATGATCATCATCAAAACTGAAGTTAGCTTTGTCATGCAATACCTTAATGACATGATCTGTATTAGAACCGACTAATGTGTCGTCCATATCTGAATACATATCATATAGGCGTTCGAAAGTTTCTTCAATAGAGTTTTCAAGAGATACGAATAGAATCGTTTTTCGCTTTCCATTTTCGACCGGTTTAATCTGCGGATTAAATCGTCTAATTTGGTCAGCGATATTCAGCAACGTGCCAGATTTAAATTTACCGGTAAGGCCTAGGATTGTGTACAATCTACCAGCCTGAAATCCCGGGGATAGAATAGAATTTAGCATACGAATGCCAGTCTGCAAAATCGCGCCAGGCTTTTTCCGTTTATTAACAATCGCATTTACCAAATCATAGTACGTATCTTCAGAGAAACTAAATTCCTGAATCAGGCCATTACCAATATTGGTATTCTGCAGATTCACTAACAATCTCGAAAGAATTTCACGAAGTTCTTTCGTTGCATCATAATATGATACAAATCCCATTTGATCAAAGGCCCCTAATTTTTCAATGATTTCATCCTTTGTCAAATAGATATAGAAAAACTGAAGTCTTTCTCTAATATTATTAGAGATATAGCCAACTTCAGATGTGGAAAGCTGATACGGATCCCATGTTAGAGTATCCATAATATCTTTTGTATCCGGCTCTTTTCCTACCACATATGTATATATAGTATCATGATCTTTCATGAAATGCTCGACTTTTGCTTCTGCAATGTAACGAATCGTCTGCACTCGATTATATGCATCTAAGTTATACTTATATACATCCATATCCAAGGCATCAAACAATTTTTTTACATTGCTTAAATCCGAAGTATTCACATATCCAGACTGCATATACTTCAATAGCATATCCAGCATTTTAATATCAAAATTGATACCAATTTTTCCATTATGCTGAGACTGATTTTTTCTCTTTACCAATTGCGGCATGATTTTTCAGCTCCTTAAATTAAATATTTTGTCAAGTTAATTGGATGTTAATCCGTTAACTTTTCTTATTTTCTAAAATATAAGTCAAGATTTGGATCAAGCTTGCACGCCATATCCACATAGGATTCTGAAATCGACTTAAAATAACGAACCGCGGATGGCTTTTTCGTAATCAGTTCTGTAAGTTCTTTTTTACTCCAGCTTTCATCCATAAAATATTGAAGTAATTCCGGTTCTTTAATGCATGCGCTCAATCTTAAAGACTTCATAAACTTATCGGGAATTAATATTATCGCACTTGGCATTAATTGCACCGCTAGGGCACACAACTCATACGAGGGCTTCTTTACATACTGAATATACTCCGG
>RCNH01000497.1_pt1 | contig 15901 bp, 9 predicted proteins | sample 2041161 | NCBI WGS metagenome assembly RCNH01 (sample SAMN09708215, study PRJNA481090) | Feces metagenome, whole genome shotgun sequencing project. | biome: feces | host: Leptonychotes weddellii | place: Antarctica: Sion Island | collected 2010-03-01 | reverse complement strand
CAGCGGAAAGAGAGGGATTCGAACCCCCGGAACCTCGCAGTTCAACGGTTTTCAAGACCGCCGCAATCGACCACTCTGCCATCTTTCCGGGTGCAAAAGTAATACACTTTTCAATATCTGCCAAATTTTTTTTTCAAATTTTCGTTTTTTACTTCCCCTTTCAAACACTACCTCTCCCGATTTTTACGTTTATTTACCGTCCCCGTTCCTCTCCCTCAACGGCGAACGAAGGGCAAAAATTGGTGGTTTCACAAAAAAATCGCACCTTTGGACGTCCGATATCCATCGAACTTTTTTCAACCGACAACAAAATACATATATAATATGCCCGAAATATCACAACGCGCCGAGCTGATGCCCGAGTCGCCCATCCGCAAACTTTTTCCGCTGGCCGAAGCCGCCCGACAGCGCGGGGTGAAGATTTACCACCTCAACATCGGACAGCCCGACCTCCCCTCGCCGCAGGTGGGTATCGATGCCGTGCGCAACATCGACCGCAAGGTGTTGGAGTACAGCCCCAGCAACGGCTATCAATCGCTCCGCGAGCGACTTGCGGAGTACTACGCCCAATATCAAATCAAGCTCTCGCCCGATGAAATCATCGTCACCACGGGAGGTTCCGAAGCCGTGTTGTTCGCCTTCATGTCGTGCCTCAACCCCGGTGACGAAATCATCGTTCCCGAACCCGCCTATGCCAACTACATGGCATTCGCCATCTCGGCAGGCGCCGTCATCCGCCCCGTGGTGTCGTCCATCGAACAGGGATTTGCCCTGCCCGACATCTCGGAGTTCGAGAAGCTGATAAATCCCCGCACGCGTGGCATTCTCATCTGCAACCCCAACAACCCCACAGGTTACCTCTACACGCGCAAGGAGATGAACCGCATCCGCGATTTGGTGAAGAAGTACGACCTGTTCCTCTTCTCCGACGAGGTCTACCGCGAATTTATCTACACCGGCTCGCCCTACATCTCCGCCTGCCATCTGGAGGGCATCGAACAGAATGTGGTGCTCATCGACTCGGTGTCGAAGCGTTACTCGGAGTGCGGTATCCGCATCGGTGCGCTCATCACCAAGAACCGACAACTGCGTGACGCGGTGATGAAGTTCTGTCAGGCGCGACTCTCCCCTCCGCTGCTGGGTCAGATTGTCGCCGAGGCATCGATTGACGCTCCGCGCTCTTACAGTGCCGAGGTCTACGAGGAGTACATCGAACGCCGCAAATGTCTCATCGACGGACTCAACCGCATTCCGGGTGTCTACTCCCCCATTCCCATGGGTGCGTTCTACACCGTGGCGCGTCTTCCGGTCGATGACAGCGACCGTTTCTGCGAGTGGTGCCTGAGGGAGTTCGACTACGAGGGCGAGACCATCATGCTCGCTCCGGCATCGGGTTTCTACTCCGACAACACGCACGGACGCGATGAGGTCAGAATCGCCTATATTCTCAAAAAAGAAGACCTCGAACGCTCACTTCTCATCCTCGAGAAGGCTTTGGAGGCCTACAACGCAAAAAAATAGTAAAATATATTAAAAAACTCACTCTGAGACACATGGGACGCAGGTTTTGGAACTTGCGTCCTATTTTTTGGCCAATATGCCAAATCTTCCAATGTTATGCCATTTAGTAGAATTTTGACGAATTTAAGACCAAAAAATTTGGCGCAAGCGATTTGTTTTCCTACTTTTGCGCCCGATTTTTAAGGTAAAAAGGACAAAATCAGACGTAAAACCAAATAAAAAGACTATGAAAAAACTTTTCCTTCTTTTAGCCGCTGCCATGATCTCTTCGGGTGCTTTTGCCGAGGGTTACCAGGTCAACAACATGTCGGCTAAGCAGACAGGTATGGGTCATGTGGGTACAGCCATGCAGCTGGGTTCCGAGTCCATCTTCTTCAACCCCGCAGCCACTGTTTACCAGAAATCGAAATTTGACATCTCATTGGGATTCACCGGAATCCTTTCCAATGTACACTTCCAGTCACTTCCGACTGCGGAGAACGACTACCAGCCCGGACAGGTAAGAGCCAAGTCCGACAACGGATTGTCGACTCCCATCAACGCTTACTTCAACTACAAGCCCAACGACCGCTGGGCATTCGGTTTGGGTTTCTACGTTCCCAACGGCTCGGCGATGAAGTGGGACGACAACTGGGTGGGTGCTCACCTGGTACAGAACATCGAGTTGAAGGCCTACACCGTTCAGCCCACCGTATCGTTCAAGATTTGCGACAAGCTCTCCATCGGTGCGGGTCTGACCATCAACTGGGGTAACTTCGAGCTTTCGCGTGCTCCCTTCAGCATCGCCACCAACCAGAAGATTGCAGGTATGGTCGGTCAGCTCCCCGGCATGATTGACGGTATCATTCAGTCGAACCCCGGTCTTATCGGCAAGCTCACCCCCGAGCAGATTCAGGCCGTGAATGCCGCAAAGCAGGCTGCTCCCGGCATCGCTCAGGACCTGAAGGAGAACTACTCCGACCGTCCCATGATGTCCACCCGTTTGAGCGGTAACGCCAACGTGGCTGTGGGTATCAACGCCGGTTTCCTGTGGAACATCACCGACGAGTGGTCGGTAGGTATGACCTGGCGTTCGCGCTTGAACATGAAGGTCAAGGAGGGTCGTAGCGAGATGCTCTACGGCAAGAACATCAAGGAGTATCTGGGTATGGTTTCGAACATCGCCGGCGCATTCGGCATGGGCGACAAGATTCCCCCCATCGACAACATCGACGGCGGCAGCTTCTCGACCGAGTTGCCTCTGCCTACCAGCGTAACATGGGGTGTATCGTTCCGTCCTACCCCCAAATGGGAGTTCGCTGTCGATTTGCAGTGGATTGGTTGGTCGGCATATGACCAGCTGGTCGTAAACTTCGCACCCGAGGTGGGTATGGAGCCTATCATCTCGACCAAGAACTACTCCAACACACTGGCATTCCGCTTCGGTGGTCAGTATCGCGCTACGGACTTCATCACCGCACGTATGGGTATGTACGTAGACCAGAGCCCTGTGGACAGCAACTACCTCAACCCCGAGACCCCCTCGATGACCAAGGTATCCTACACGGCAGGTTTGACCCTCCGTCCCACCAAGCACATGGACATCGACCTGGCTTACTGCTACGTCTCGACTGCCGACCCCGAGCGTACGGGTTCTTACCCCGTTCACAACAGCCTGACCGGCGGTATCGAGAAATTCGAGGGTAACTACACCCTCCATGCCAATGTATTTTCGATAGGCATGGCATTCCATTTCTAAATCAAGAAATTATTTCTTATATTTGCGGTGTTTTCTTCGAAAAGAGAACACCGCTTTTTTGTGTTGCCACACGACACGTTTTCATCAAGCGCGTAAAGGAAGTAACGCCTTTGTAGTTCAATGGATAGAACGTCGGTTTCCTAAACCGAAAATCCGGGTTCGATTCCCGGCGAGGGTACTAAAAACGAATCTTAACTCACATCACAATGGAATCCCTCAAAGAGTTATATAAAATCGGTAACGGCCCCTCCAGCAGCCATACCATGGGTCCCAAGAAAGCCTCGGAACTCTTCGTCAAACGCTGTTCGGGCGTTGACTCCTATCGTGTCACCCTCTACGGTTCACTGGCTGCCACAGGTAAAGGTCACCTCACGGATGCGGCCATTCTCTCGGTGCTGCAACCCATAGCCCCCACCGAAATCGTGTGGCGTCCCGAAATCGTCCTCCCCTTCCACCCCAACGGTATGTTGTTCGAGGGCATCAAGGGCGGTATCATCGTCGATTCGTGGAAGATTTACAGCGTGGGCGGCGGTTCGCTCGCCAACGAAGAGGGTCCGCTGAGTATCCACAAGGATATCTACCCCCTGACCACCATCACCGAAATCAAGGATTGGTGCTACCGCGAGGGCAAGACCTACTGGGAGTATGTCAATGATTCGGAGGGTCCCGAAATCTGGGACTTCCTCGACGGCATCTGGACATCGATGTGTGAGACCATTCAGCGCGGTTTGAACAATGACGGTGTGCTGCCCTCGGGTCTGAAGGTGGCACGCAAGGCCGCGACCTACTACGTGAAGTCGAAGAGCTACAACGCCTCACTGGAGTCGAGAGCCAAGATTTACGCCTACGCCCTCGCCACCTCGGAGGAGAATGCTTCGGGCGGTATCGTGGTGACGGCACCCACCTGTGGTTCAAGCGGTGTCGTGCCTGCCGTGTTGTATCATCTGGCCACCTCGCGCAACTTCCTGCGCATACGTATCCTCAGAGCCTTGGCAACAGCCGGTCTTTTCGGTAACATCGCCAAGACCAACTCCTCGATTTCGGGTGCGGAAGTGGGCTGTCAGGGTGAGGTCGGCGTGGCGTGCGCCATGGCTGCCGCCGCTTCGTGCCAGCTCTTCGGAGGTACACCCTCACAGATTGAGTACGCCGCAGAGATGGGTCTCGAGCACCACTTGGGACTGACCTGCGACCCCGTGTGCGGATTGGTGCAGGTGCCCTGCATCGAGCGCAACGCCATAGCTGCCACACGTGCTTTGGACGCCAACATCTACGCCACCCTCTCCGACGGTTCGCATCTGGTATCCTACGACAAGGTGGTGGAGGTGATGAACGAAACGGGACACAACCTGCCCTCGCTCTACCGCGAGACCTCGAAGGGCGGTTTGGCCAAGCGTTACGAACATCGTTAATCCGTGCGGCAAGAACCGTATTTCATCAATAAGACGACCCGACAGGTATCTGTCGGGTCGTTCTGTTTTGGGGCGCAGAATCCGCCCAAAAGGGGGCTTAACGGCAAGTGAGAGGCTGTCGAAGTGGCGGTTGGTGCGTTTTTGAGTCTTTTTCGGAGATTTCGGAAAGGGCATTCGGTGGGTTTATCTGTTTTATTTTCAAGATTTTGCCTGCGTCATCTTCACCGATACACATCCCCGACATTCACCACGTTTTCCCTTTTCACCTACTCCCGCTCCCCCTACTTCAATATTATCCCTCAACGCTCCGCCAACAGCAATTTTCCGACTCTCCCCTCCGTCATTTTCTCACCACTCCCCACTCTTCCCTTCCCACTGCACCTCTTCTCGATATAATTCGCTCTGCGCGCCTATTCACCCCACGCGCAAAATCTATTAGACGGCAAACCTTCTCCCACCTCTTTGCACCGCCCGACAAGCCTCTGACAAGCCCGCCCAAAAAGGAGTCGCACTCTCCTCCGCCATCCGCCCTACACACCAATTGTCAAAATCGACCTCCCCTTCCATTCCTCTGTCCGCCCGTCCGCGCCCCTCTCTCACACCCTCGCAAGCACAATCTTTTTCCCCCACGCAAACACAAAGCAAAAAAAAGCCGTCTCCGAAAAATCGGAAACGGCTTTTTCTTATTTACACTCCGCCGACACCCGAAAGTGTCGGCAAAGAGGGAATAGCTGATTATTTGTCCTGCTGTGCAGCCTCGAGGTCGGACTTCAAACCTACAACCAAATCGTCGTAGTCTCTCAGACCGGTACCACCGGGAATCAGGTGACCGCAGATGACATTCTCCTTCAAGTTCTCCAGCGGGTCAACCTTACCCTGGATAGCAGCCTCGTTCAATACCTTGGTAGTCTCCTGGAAGGATGCTGCCGAGATGAAGCTCGATGTCTGCAATGCAGCTCGGGTGATACCCTGAAGCACCTGTGCCGATGTGGCGGGTACAATGTCACGAACCTGTACGGTCTTCAAATCCTTGCGCTTCAGGCTCGAGTTCTCGTCACGCAACTTGCGCAGCGATACAATCTGACCGGGCTGGAGGTTCTGCGAGTCGCCGGCATCAGTTACGACAACCTTGTCGTACATCTCGTCGTTGACATCCATGAACTCCCACTTGTCGATAATCTGGTCCTCGAAGAAACGAGTATCTCCCGGATCGAGAATCTTCACCTTGCTCATCATCTGACGAACGATGACCTCGAAGTGCTTGTCGTTGATCTTCACACCCTGCATACGGTAAACCTCCTGTACCTCGTTCACGATGTACTCCTGAACCTTGGTAGGACCGAGGATATTCAGAATATCCATCGGAGTGATGGCACCGTCGGAGAGAGCCTCGCCTGCCTTCACATAGTCATTCTCCTGAACGACAATCTGACGCGAGAGAGGTACGAGGTAACGCTTCTGGTCGCCCTGCTTCGAGGTAACGACAATCTCACGATTACCACGCTTGATCTTACCGAAGGTGATTTCACCATCGATTTCCGAAACAACTGCGGGGTTCGACGGGTTACGAGCCTCGAACAACTCGGTGACACGGGGAAGACCACCGGTGATATCACCACCCGACTTACCAACGGCACGAGGAATCTTGATGAGGATATCACCCGCCTTAATCTTGGCGTTGTCCTTCACCACCACGTGTGCGCCCACAGGCAAGTTGTACTGCTTCACCTCATCGCCCTCCTTGTTCAGGATTCGGATGACAGGAGCCTTGGTCTTGTCCTTCGACTCGATAACGACCTTCTCCGAAAGACCGGTCTGCTCGTCGCGCTCCTCACGGAAGGTAACACCCTCGATGATGCTCTCGTAAGCAACCTTACCCTCGTACTCCGAGATGATAACTGCGTTGTAGGGATCCCACTCGCAAATCAGGTCGCCCTTCTTCACCTCGCTATCGTCCTCCTTGTAGAGGATGGTACCGTAGGGAAGGTTGTGGGTATAGAGTACAATTTCGGTCTTGGGATCGACAATGCGGAACTCCGACTGACGCGAAATTACGATATTGATATCCTCACCGGCAGCGTTCTTGCTCTTGATGGTACGCAACTCGTCAATCTCGAGACGACCCTCATACTTCGAAACCACATTGGTCTCGACAGCCGAACCACCGGCAACACCACCGACGTGGAATGTACGCAGAGTCAGCTGTGTACCGGGCTCACCGATAGACTGTGCGGCGATGACACCGACAACCTCACCCTTCTGTACCATACGTGCAGTGGCGAGGTTACGTCCGTAACACTTCGCGCAGACACCGTGACGCGACTCACAAGTCAGTACCGAACGAATCTCGACAGACTCCAGAGGAGACTTCTCGATAGCCTCGGCAATCGACTCGGTAATCTCGTCGCCTGCCTTACACATCACCTCACCGGTCAGGGGGTGGATAACATCGTTCAGTGCCACACGACCCAGGATACGGTCGTAGAGGGTCTGAACAACATCGTCATTACGCTTGATGGCAGTAGCCGTCAGACCACGCAATGTACCGCAATCCTCCTCGTTGATGATGACATCCTGTGCCACATCGACCAGACGACGGGTCAGATAACCCGCATCGGCGGTCTTCAGTGCGGTATCGGCAAGACCCTTACGCGCACCGTGGGTAGAGATAAAGTACTCCAACACCGAAAGACCCTCCTTGAAGTTCGAGAGGATAGGGTTCTCGATAACCTGCTGACCACCCTCGACACCCGACTTCTGGGGCTTCGCCATCAGACCACGCATACCGCTCAGCTGACGAATCTGCTCCTTAGAACCACGGGCACCCGAATCCAACATCATGTATACGGGGTTGAATCCCTCGTCATCCTTGACCAGAGTCTCGATAACGGCCTTGGTCAGCTTGGTGTTGATGTTGGTCCAGACGTCGATAATCTGGTTGTAACGCTCGTTATTGGTAATAAGACCCATGTTGTAGTCATCCATGATGGCATCAGCACGCTCATAACCCTCCTGAACGAGTTTTTGCTTCTCCTCGGGAATGATAACGGCATCGAGGTTAAATGACAGACCACCACGGAATGCCATACGATAACCCATATTCTTAATATCGTCCAGGAAGTTGGCCACCTTATCGGCACCGGCCTTCTTCATGACGTTGGCAATAATATCACGCAAAGAACGCTTGGTCAACACCTCGTTGATGTAACCTACCTCCTTGGGAACTACCTGGTTGAAGAGGATACGACCTACGGTGGTCTCCTTCAATACGGTAGTGAGGTTGCCCTGCTCGTCGAGGTCCTCGACCAGACACTTCACGACAGCGTGAATGTCGACCTTACCCTCGTTGTAGGCGATGATTACCTCCTCGGGGCCGTAGAAGACCTGACCCTCACCCTTGACACCCTTACGGGGCTTGGTGATGTAGTACAGACCGAGGACCATATCCTGCGAAGGTACGGTGATAGGCGCACCGTTGGCGGGGTTCAAGACGTTGTGCGAACCCAGCATCAGCAACTGAGCCTCCAAAATCGCGGCATTGCCCAGAGGCAGGTGGACCGCCATCTGGTCACCATCGAAGTCGGCGTTGAACGCCGTACAAGCCAGGGGGTGCAGCTGCATAGCCTTACCCTCGATGAGCTTGGGCTGGAAGGCCTGGATACCCAGACGGTGAAGGGTAGGAGCACGGTTCATCAATACGGGGTGACCCTTGATGACGTTCTCCAGAATACCCCAAATCACGGGGTCACGACGGTCGATAATCTTCTTGGCCGACTTCACGGTCTTGACGATACCTCTCTCGATGAGCTTGCGGATAACGAACGGCTTGTACAACTCTGCCGCCATATCCTTGGGAATACCCATCTCGTGCATCTTCAACTCGGGGCCTACGACGATAACCGAACGTGCGGAGTAATCGACACGCTTACCGAGCAAGTTCTGACGGAAACGACCCTGCTTACCCTTCAGTGAATCGGAGAGTGACTTCAGAGGTCGGTTCGACTCGTTCTTCACAGCGTTGGACTTTCTCGAGTTGTCGAACAGTGAATCGACAGCCTCCTGCAACATACGCTTCTCGTTGCGGAGAATCACCTCGGGAGCCTTAATCTCGATGAGTCGCTTCAGACGGTTGTTGCGGATGATGACACGACGATAGAGGTCATTGAGGTCCGAAGTGGCGAAACGACCACCGTCGAGGGGCACCAGAGGACGCAAATCGGGCGGAATCACGGGGATAACGCTCAATACCATCCACTCGGGCTTGTTGCGGCCCTTCGATGCACGGAACGACTCAACGACGTTCAGACACTTCAGCGCCTCCGACTTACGCTGCTGCGAAGTCTCGGTGGTAGCCTTGTGACGCAGGGCGTAGGACATCGAGTCGAGATCGACCTGTTTCAAGAGGTTGTAGATAGCCTCGGCACCCATCTGTGCCACGAACTTGTTGGGGTCGTCATCGGGCAGCGCCTGATTGCCCTTCGGGAGCTCGGCCAAAATGTCGAGATACTCCTTCTCGGAGAGCAACGCCAAACGCTCGATACCCTGCTCCTTGGCAACACCCGGATTGATAACGACGTAACGCTCGTAGTACACAATCGACTCCAGCTTCTTCGAAGGAATACCCAGCAGGTAACCAATCTTCGAAGGCAGAGAACGGAAGTACCAGATGTGAACCACGGGTACCACCAGCGAGATGTGACCCATACGCTCACGGCGCACTTTCTTTTCGGTAACCTCCACACCGCATCGGTCGCAGACGATACCCTTGTAACGAATACGCTTGTACTTACCGCAGTGGCACTCGTAGTCCTTCACGGGACCGAAGATGCGCTCGCAGAACAGACCGTCGCGCTCGGGCTTGTAGGTACGATAGTTAATGGTTTCGGGCTTCAGCACCTCACCGCTCGACTGGGCCAGAATCTCCTCGGGAGATGCCAGACCAATCGAAATGCGGCTGTAACCATTATTCGTCTTATTGTCTTTGGAAATTGACATATTTGTTCTCGTTTTTCTTATCCTCTAAAAACTACTCCAGTTTGACCGACAAAGCCAATCCGCGAAGCTCGTGCAGCAACACGTTCATCGCCTCGGGGATACCCGGTTTGGGCATATTGTCACCCTTGACAATGGCCTCGTAAGCCTTGGCGCGGCCCATCACGTCATCGGACTTGATGGTAAGAATCTCCTGAAGAATGTTGGCGGCACCGAAGCCTTCGAGTGCCCAAACCTCCATCTCACCGAAACGCTGACCACCAAACTGTGCCTTACCACCCAACGGCTGCTGGGTAATGAGCGAGTAGGGACCGATCGAACGCGCGTGCATCTTATCATCAATCATGTGACCCAGCTTCAGCATGTAAATCACACCGACTGTTGCAGGCTGGTCGAACATCTCACCGGTACCACCGTCGAACAAGCGGGTACGACCACTGTGGGGCAGACCTGCCTTGGCAGTGTACTCGTTGATTTCGTCGAGGCTCGCACCGTCGAAGATAGGTGTTGCAAAACGCAGACCCAACTCACGACCTGCCCAACCGAGTACGGTCTCGTAGATCTGACCCAAGTTCATACGCGAAGGCACACCCAGGGGGTTCAGACAGATATCGACAATAGAACCGTCCTCCAGGAAGGGCATATCCTCGTCACGTACGACACGTGCAACGATACCCTTGTTACCGTGACGACCTGCCATCTTATCACCCACCTTCAGCTTACGCTTCTTGGCGATGTAGACCTTGGCCATCTGGATAACACCGGTCTGGGGAAGCTCGTCACCATTGGTGAAGTTGTACTTCTCACGCTTGATGGCGGCATCGGCCTTCTTCCACTCGATGGTGTAGTTGTTGATAGTGGTCTCAATGAGGTTGTCGATATGCTCGTCACCTGTCCACTTGCAAGAACCCAAATCGAGGTAACCCATCACTACGCCGGTCTTCTCGTCGGTATCCTTGTGAGCAATCTCCTCCAGCATGGTCTTCGAGAACTTCGAACCTGCGGGGAAAATCTCAACACCGAAGTAGTCGGTGATACCGATGGTAGTCTTGCCCTCGAGCAAAGTCCAGAGCTTGTCCACTAGGCGCTCGGTCAACTCTGCAACCTGACCTGCGAACTTCTCGTCGAACTTCTCCAACATGGCACGCTCGGCGGCACGGCTGCGCTTGCCATCCTTGGTTACGCGGCTGTAAAGCGTTGTACCGATAACCACACCGTGGAGTGAGGGCTGTGCCTTCATCGAGGCGTCCTTCACATCACCGGCCTTGTCACCGAAGATGGCTCTCAGCAGCTTCTCCTCGGGCGAAGGATCGCTCTCGCCCTTGGGGGTAATCTTACCGATAAGAATATCACCGGGGTGAACGACGGCACCCACACGGATGATACCGTTGGTGTCGAGGTCCTTGGTGGCATCCTCGCTCACGTTGGGAATATCGGAAGTCAGCTCCTCGACACCGCGCTTGGTGTCACGAACCTCCATGATGTACTCATCGACGTGAACCGAAGTGAAGATATCCTCTCTCTGGATACGCTCCGAGATAACGATAGCATCCTCGAAGTTGTAACCCTTCCAGGGCATGAAGGCCACCTTCAGGTTACGTCCCAAAGCCAACTCGCCGTGCTCGGTCGAGTAACCCTGGGTAAGAATCTGACCCTTCTTTACGTGGTCGCCCGTCAGGACGATAGGAGTAAGGGTTACAGAGGTATTCTGGTTGGTACGGCGGTAGCGGGGCAACATATAAGTGGTTACCTCGGGCTCGAACGAAGCCAAAATCTCGTCCTCGGTACGCTCGTACTTAATCTGAATCTGGGTAGCATCTGCGAATACGACCTCACCGTCCTTCTTGGCAACAATCTGGATGCGGCTATCCGAAATCATATCCTTCTCGATACCGGTTCCGACGATAGGTGCTTCGGGAGTTACCAAAGGTACTGCCTGACGCATCATGTTAGAACCCATCAACGCACGGTTCGCGTCATCGTGCTCCAGGAAGGGAACCAAACTTGCCGCGATAGAGGCAATCTGGTTAGGAGCAACGTCCATCAGGTCGACATCCGCAGCGGTTACCACGGGGAAGTCGGCACCCTCACGTGCCTTGATACGGTCGGGCTCGAGGAAGTTACCCTCGTCGTCGATGGGAATGTTCGACTGTGCCACAATCTTACCCTCCTCCTCTTCGGCAGAGTAGTACTTGATGTGGGAGTTGTCCATATCGATCTTCGAATCCGTAACTGTACGGTAGGGGGTCTCGATGAATCCCATGGGCGAAATCTTCGCGTAAACGCACAACGAAGAAATCAGACCGATGTTAGGACCCTCGGGAGACTCGATAGGACAGAGTCGGCCGTAGTGGGTGTAGTGTACGTCTCGCACCTCGAAACCTGCACGGTCACGAGAAAGACCACCGGGACCGAGGGCCGACAAACGACGTTTGTGGGTAATCTCGGCAAGGGGGTTGATCTGGTCGAGGAACTGCGAAAGCTGCGAGGTTCCGAAGAACGAATTGATCACCGACGACAGGGTCTTCGCGTTAATCAAATCCACGGGAGTGAACACCTCGTTGTCACGTACGTTCATGCGCTCGCGGATGGTACGTGCCATACGTACGAAACCAACAGAGAACTGGTTGGCCAGCTGCTCGCCCACGATACGTACTCGACGGTTCGACAAGTGGTCGATATCGTCCACGTCGGCTTTCGAGTTAATCAGCAGAATCAGATACTTGATGATGGCGATGATATCCTCACGAGTCAATGTGCGGATAGAGGGGTCGGTATCGAGGTTCAACTTCTTGTTGATGCGGTAACGACCTACGTCACCCAAGTCATAACGCTTGTCAGAGAAGAACAACTTGTCAATGACATCGCGTGCAGTCGCCTCATCGGGCGGCTCCGAAGCGCGCAACTGTCTATAAATATGTACGACAGCCTCTTTTTCGGAGTTGCAGGTGTCTTTCTGCAATGTATTATAGATAATCGAGTAATCGATACCCGACTTGTTGTCTTTGTGCAAGAGGATAGTCTTCACACCGCTTTCGAGAATCTGGTCGATGTGCTCCTCTTCCAACACGGTCTCACGGTCAACAATGACATTGTTACGCTCGATGGAAACGACCTCACCGGTATCCTCATCGACGAAGTCCTCTACCCATGTGAGCAGGACACGCGCTGCCAGTTTGCGACCTACGGCCTTCTTCAGATTGGCCTTGGTGACCTTAATTTCGTCCGCCAGGTCGAAAATCTCAAGAATCTGACGGTCGGTTTCGAAACCAATGGCACGCAACAATGTGGTGACGGGCAACTTCTTCTTACGGTCGATGTAGGCATACATCACGTTGTTGATGTCGGTTGCGAACTCAATCCACGAACCCTTGAAGGGAATGATACGAGCCGAATAGAGCTTGGTTCCGTTGGTGTGCATGCTCTCGCCGAAGAATACACCGGGCGAACGATGCAACTGAGATACGATGACACGCTCAGCACCATTGATGACAAAAGTACCACGCTCTGTCATGTAGGGAATCATACCGAAATACACGTCCTGCACAACGGTACCGAATTCTTCGTGATCGTTGTCCGTGCAGTACAGCTTGAGTTTAGCCTTGAGGGGGACACTGTAAGTCAGACCGCGCTCGAGGCACTCCTCGATAGAATAGCGAGGCGGGTCAATATAGTAGTCGATAAACTCCAGAACGAAATTGTTCCGGGTATCCGTAATTGGGAAATTCTCCTGGAATACTTTGTAGAGACCTTCGTTTTTACGATTCTCTGCAGTGGTATCCATCTGGAAAAAATCACGGAATGATTTAAGCTGAATTTCCAACAAGTCGGGATAAGGTACTCGATTCTTGATGGAAGTAAAGCTAATTCTTTGTTGTGTTTTTGCTGTGGACATCGTAAAATCCAAATTAGTTGAAGTGTAGTTGGCGGGTTACGCTCCCGATAATGCAGGGTAATTATCCCTTAAATGCCCCCGACTTAGGTATACAATACACCCCGGGAGCACCAATTCCAAAGAACGGACACAGCTCCTAATCGGCACTTCCAGTTCTTTAGAGCAAGAAAAGGCATAGAGCTTATACTACGATAAGCCCTACACCTGCTTTAATTTGATGCGAGTTAAGCAGCAATACTACTTAAGCTCAACCTCTGCACCTGCTTCCTCAAGCTGACCCTTGATCTGCTCAGCCTCTTCCTTCGAAACACCCTCCTTAACAGCCTTGGGTGCACCGTCTACGAGTGCCTTAGCGTCACCGAGCGAAAGACCAGCGATATCCTTAACGACCTTGATTACCTGGAGCTTTGCCTGACCTGCAGCCTTCAAAATTACATCAAAAGATGTCTTCTCAGCAGCTGCAGCCTCTGCGCCTGCAGCGGGAGCAGCAACTGCTACTGCAGCAGCAGCGGGCTCAATACCGTACTCCTCCTTGAGGATCTGTGCGAGTTCGTTTACCTCGGTAACCTTCAAGTTTACCAATTCTTCAGCAAGTTTCTTTACGTCTGCCATAGTTGTAAGCTTATTAAATTTTTATTATTTTCTTAATTGTGATTAGTTGTTTCTCGATTCAAGTGTCTTTACGATACCTGCAATCTTCTGACCTGCATTACCCTGCAATGCAGAAATAACATTCTTCGCGGGAGACTGCAACAGAGCGATAACGTCTGCGATAAGCTCCTCCTTAGACTTAATGTTACAAAGTGTCTCGATCTGATCGTCACCGACATAAACACCACCCTCGGCATAAGCTGCCTTCAAAACGGGCTTGTCTGCTGTCTTGCGGAACTCCTTGATCAAAACCGCGGGGTTCTTAGCAACGTGGGTGAACATAACGGAGGTCGAGCCCTCCAATACTTTTACCAACTCAGCGTCAGCCTTCTCCACCTTCTCCAGAGCCTTAGCCAAAAGAGTGTTCTTGCACACTACCAGCTTAATCTCCTTCTCGAAGCACTTCTTACGCAAAGCAGCAGTCTGCTCGGCATTCAAAGCCTCGATATCAGTGATGTAGAAATGGGGATATGCCTCGAGCTGCTCGGCAAGGCTGTTAATAACAACCAACTTTTCTTCCTTAGTCATCTCTTACAATCCTCCTTATTTGGTTTCTACTGATTTGGCATCGATCTGCAAACCGGGACTCATAGTGGTCGAGAGATAAATACTCTTCACATAAGAACCTTTAGCAGCAGCGGGTTTCAACTTGATGATTGTGTTCAACACCTCGTTGGCGTTCTCTGCAATCTGTTCAGCTGAAAACGAAATCTTGCCTACTGAAGTATGGATGATACCGAACTTGTCGACCTTGAAGTCGATCTTACCGGCCTTCACCTCATTTACAGCCTTAGCCACGTCCATAGTAACCGTACCGGTTTTGGGGTTAGGCATAAGACCGCGGGGACCGAGGATACGACCCAAAGCACCAACTTTACCCATTACGTTAGGAGTACAGATGATAACGTCAACATCGGTCCAACCGGACTTAATCTTGTCAACGTACTCGTCAAGACCTACATAATCAGCACCTGCTGCCTTAGCGTCTGCCTCTTTCTCGGGAGTACAAAGTACCAATACGCGAACTGTCTTACCTGTTCCGTGGGGAAGGGTTACGACACCACGTACCATTTGGTTAGCCTTACGGGGATCAACACCCAGGCGTACGTCAATATCTACCGAAGCATCAAATTTTGTGAAAGTGATTTCCTTCAGAAGACTTGCAGCCTCAGAAAGTTTGTAAGCCTTACCGGCCTCAACCTTTGCGTAAGCGATTTTTTGATTTTTTGTCAATTTACTCATCTTCTCAATTACTTGTTAGGAAATTCGCCAACAACGCTGATACCCATGCTGCGTGCAGTACCGGCAACCATCTTCATAGCAGCCTCTACTGTAAAACAGTTCATGTCAGGCATCTTGTCCTGAGCGATTTCACGAATTTGATCCCAGGTGATCTGACCTACCTTATCACGGTTAGGCTGTGCGGAACCTTTCGCTACCTTAATTGCTTCCTTAAGTTGAACAGCAACGGGCGGCTGTTTAACAACGAAGTCAAACGACTTGTCGCTGTAAACCGTGATGATAACCGGGAGAACCTTTCCAGCCTTGTCCTGTGTACGCGCATTGAACTGCTTACAGAAGTCCATGATGTTGACTCCCTTAGAACCCAATGCGGGACCAACCGGGGGCGAAGGATTGGCGACACCACCTATAATCTGCAATTTGATAAATGCAGCAACCTCTTTTGCCATAGTT
>RCNH01000746.1_pt1 | contig 15908 bp, 11 predicted proteins | sample 2041161 | NCBI WGS metagenome assembly RCNH01 (sample SAMN09708215, study PRJNA481090) | Feces metagenome, whole genome shotgun sequencing project. | biome: feces | host: Leptonychotes weddellii | place: Antarctica: Sion Island | collected 2010-03-01 | reverse complement strand
TCAGTTCATGATTTTTGCGGTATATTCCAGCGCCGAAAAAATCGACTGGCAGCTGGTGGAGGCTGCCCGGGATCTGGGTGCCAATGCCTTTGAGGCTTTTGTCACCGTGACCCTCAAGCTCACGCTGCCGGGTCTTCTTTCGGGTGTGATCCTCACCTTTGTTCCCTCCATGGGACTTTTCTTCATTGCGGACATTCTGGGCGGCAACAAGGTAGTGCTTGTGGGCAGCCTGATTCAGGAACAGCTGCTCAAAACCCACAACTGGCCTTTTGCAGCCGCGCTGAGTGTTGTGCTCACACTGCTTACCACTCTAATGATTGCTCTTTATAAAAAGGTGACCCATACCACAGAACTGGAGGGACTGGCATGAAAAACAAGACCCATCTCCCTCAGATCTTTTTGGGGGTCGTTACCGCGGCGCTTTATCTTCCGATCGTGGTTTCGGCTGTTTACTCCTTCAACGCCAGCAAAATGAGCTCTGTTTGGGGCGGCTTTTCGCTCAAATGGTATCGGGAACTTTTTCGGGATACTGCCATTTTTGAAGCACTGGGCAACAGCTTGATTTTGGCTTCGGCCTCAAGCCTTGCCGCCGCTGTGATCGGCACACTGGGTGCCTATGGTGTTTCCCGCATTCGTGCAAAAGCAAACCATGTGGTGGAATACATCTCCATGCTGCCCATTATGATTCCCGAAATCATCCTCGGCATGGTATTTCTGGTGTTCTTTTCGCTGATCGGTCTGCCCTTTGGCATGACCACTTTGATCATTGCTCACACCACCTTTTGTATTCCTTATGTTTATATGCTGGTAAAAGCACGGCTTGCAGGAATGGACGAAAGCCTTTACGAAGCCGCCCGAGATCTGGGTGCCGGAGAAGCACGGGTATTTTTTGACATTACCCTGCCGCTTTTGCTGCCTGCCATTTTATCGGGAATGCTCCTGAGCTTTGCTATGAGCTTTGATGATGTGATCATCAGCATTTTTGTTACCGGTGTGCGGGTCAACACTCTGCCCATCAAGATCTACACCCAGATCCGAACCGGTGTTTCCCCAAAAATGAGCGCGCTTTGCACTTTGATCCTGGCAGCCACCATCCTTTTGATTGTACTTTCCCGTCTTGTAAGCCATATCGGCAGTTCCAAGACCCGCAAGTCAAGATAAACTTTTTAAACCAATAAACCAAGGAGAACACGCATGAAAAAGATGATTGTCCTTGCCCTTTGCCTTCTGCTGGCTCTGGGCCTTTTGGCTGGCTGCGGCAGCACCGCCGACCAGCCCCAGCAGGTGCTGAACCTTTACACTTGGGACGGTATGTTCCCGGAAGAAGTTCTGGCAGCCTTTACCAAAGAGACCGGCATTAAAGTCAACTACTCCAGCTTCGATTCCAACGAAGCCATGCTGGCAAAGCTGGAAGCTGCCAAGGGCGGCGATTATGATCTGGTGGTTGCCGATGACTACATCATCGAAACCGCTGTGAAGGAAAACCTCGTGATGGAGCTGGACAAGGAAAAGCTGTCCAACTACGGCAACATCAATCCCATCTATCAGGGCCACTACTTCGACCCCGAAAATAAGTACACCGTACCTTATGGTGCCGGTGTGCAGACCATCCTGTACGATCCCGATAAGGTCCCCTTCGAGATCAAAAGCTTTGACGATCTGACCGACCCTTCTCTCAAGGACAGCATCGGTGTGTCGGACAGCTTCCTTGTGATCCACGGTATGTCCCTGATTGCAGACGGCGAAAGCGTAAGCTCCGAAGACCCGGAGGCCATCAAAAAAGCGGCCGAGCAGGTAATGGAAATGGCCCCCAATATTCGTCTTATCAAGGAAACCGGTCTGCATGAGGACATTGTATCCGGCGAGATCAGCGTTGCGCTGACCTACAACAGTGAAGTCACACAGGCCTGCATGGCAAAACCCAGCCTCAAGGTGGTTTATCCCTCTGAGGGTGTGGGCTTTGGCATCATGGCTCAGTTCATCCCGGTAAACGCTCCCCACCCGGATGCCGCTCACGCCTTTATCGACTACATCCTGCGCCCCGAGGTTTCCAAGACCTGCTTTGAGAATGTGGGTTACTACAGCACCAACAAAGCAGCAGACCCGCTGATTGCAGAGGAAATGCGCCCCTACCTCACCCTGCCCGAGGATCTTAAAATCGACCAGATGGACATGATGCGCAGCGTCAACGCTGAGAGCATGGAGCTGCACTCCAAATACTGGACCGAGTTCCGCACTGCCTGCGGACAGTAATCAAAACGCATTTTTCAGCGGAGGCCGTTTTCGGTCTCCGCTTTTCGTTTGGTTTGTTGGGCATATCTATTGAAGTTTTATTAACATCATGCTATAATTTTAATTATATTGCAGTGAAGTTTTTCACAAAAAAACTTCCTCGGAAGTACAAAAACGATCAAAAGATGTAAGGAGTTGTTCGACATGGGCTTTTTAACAGGAAAAACCGCTATTATTACCGGCGCAGGACGCGCTGTTCTGGCTGACGGAAAAAGCTGCGGCTCGATCGGCTACGGCATCGCCACCGCTTACGCAAAAGAAGGCTGCAATCTGGTTATTACCGGACGCAATGTAAAAAAGCTGGAAGATGCAAAAGAAGAGCTTGAACGGCTGTACGGAATCAAGGTTCTGCCGGTTCAGGCCGATGTGAGCGCCAACAACGACAACGAAGCTGTGGTTGCAAACGTTGTGAAGCAGGCCATTGATACCTTTGGTTCCATCGACGTGCTGATCAACAACGCACAGGCCTCGGCTTCCGGCGTTCCTCTAGCCGACCACACCACCGATCAGTTCAATCTGGCTATGTACTCGGGCCTTTATGCTGTTTTTTATTACATGAAGGCCTGCTACCCTTACCTCAAACAGAGTAAGGGCTCGGTCATCAACTTTGCTTCCGGCGCAGGCCTGTTTGGCAACTATGGCCAGTGCTCTTATGCCGCTGCAAAAGAAGGCATTCGTGGTTTGACCCGTGTGGCTGCCACCGAATGGGCCGGTGACGGCATCAACTGCAATGTGGTTTGCCCCTTGGCTTGGACCGCACAGCTGGAGCAGTTCCAGATCCATTACCCCGAGGCATACAAGTCCAACGTTCATATGCCGCCGGCAGGACACATGGGTGATCCTGAGCTTGAAATCGGCCGTGCCTGCGTGCAGCTTGCTTCCCCTGATTTTAAATTTATGAGCGGTGAGACCATCACCTTGGAGGGCGGCGCAGGTCAGCGTCCTTAAATGTAAAGCACCTTATTTTTATACGTTCTGAACTTTTGGGAGGCCGTTTCGATACGGTCTCCCTTTTTCTATGCATAAAGGCAACGTTTTAATGTACCCTCTGTATTTTTTCGTGCAAAACACAGGTTTACACTCCTTTACGTTTTTACTATAATAAAGGGGTAATCTATTTGAGAGGAGTTTGTTCACATGAAATTTTGTGAAATGGAATACAAGCGCCCCGACGCCGACAGTTTGATCGCTCAGTATACCGAACTGGTTGCTGCTGCAAAGGCCGCAGGAGAACGGCGAGACCCTGCTGCAGCTGTTCGCCCGTCACCGGGAACTCAGCGATGAATTCGAAAAGCAGAGCTGCCTCGCCAGCATCCGCCATACTTTGGACACTCGCGATGAGTTCTATGATGCCGAGAACGACTTTTTCGATCAGGTCGGTCCTTCGGTGGGCAATGCGCAGCTGGACTTCTACCGTGCCATTCTGGCAAACGACCACAAGGACGCTCTGGCCAAAGAATACGGCCAGATCCTGCTGGACAAAATGAACATTTCCGTCTGCTCTGCCAATGAAGACATCATTGAGCTGATGCAGGAAGAAAACGAACTGTCCAGCCGCTATCAGAAGCTGTACGCCACCCGTACCGTGGAATTCGACGGCAAGACCCTCGCAATCCCCGAACTGGGCCCCTACAAAGAGAGCCTCGACCGTGAGGTGCGCAAGGCTGCTTTTGAAGCAGAGGGCAAGGCATTTGACGGCATCCGCGAAGAGCTGGATGAAATCTACACCCGCATGATCCAGAACCGCAACGAGCAGGCCCGCCGTTTGGGCTTCGAGAACTATGTTCCCCTTTCTTATCTGCGGATGGGCCGTTTGGGCTATGGCCCCGAAGAGGTCAAGAGCTTCCGCGATCAGGTCGCTCACGATGTGACCCCGCTGGCTCACAAAGCAATGCTGGACCAGTTTGAGCGCGTGGGCCTGAAAGACCCCAAGTTCTATGACTGCACCGTTGGCTTTGCCGACGGCAACGCCGCTCCTGTGGGCACTGCAGAAGAGCTGCTGGGCTTTGCAAAGCAGATGTATACCGAACTGTCTCCCGAGACCGCTGAGTTCATCAAGATGATGACCGATTCCGATCTGTTTGATCTGAAGAGCCGTCCCGGTAAGGCTCCCGGCGGCTATGAATGCCCCATCCCCGGTTACAACGTACCCTTCATCTTCTCCAACTTCAACGGCACCTCCGGTGACGTGGACGTTCTGACTCACGAGGCAGGTCACGCCTTCCAGGCTTGGACCGCTTTCAACCAGAACCTGTGCCAGGAACTGGCAAGCCCGGGTCTTGAGAGCTGCGAGATCCACTCCATGAGCATGGAATTCCTCACCGCTCCTTGGCACCACCTCTTCTTTGGCGGCGATAAGCACCTGACCGCCAAATACTCCATGGCCCATGCTCAGGATGCTCTGACCTTCCTGCCCTATGGCTGCATGGTGGATGAGTTCCAGCACATCGTTTACTCCCGTCCCGAGCTGACTCCGGACGAGCGCAACGCTGTTTGGATGGATCTGGAGCACAAGTATCGTCCTTGGAACGATTTTGAAGATCTGCCTTTCTACGGCCGCGGTGCCGGTTGGCAGCGTCAGCTCCACATCTACGAAAGCCCCTTCTATTACATCGACTACTGCTTGGCTCAGATGGTTTCTCTGCAGTTCTTTGCCGCAGAGCTCAACGATCCCGCAGATGCTTGGCAGCGTTACAAGACCCTCGTAAATCTGGGCGGTACCGAAACCTATGCCGGTCTCGTTCGCTCTGCCGGTTTTACCGTTCCCTTTGAAAAGGGAGCCATCCTGCCGGTGGTTTGTCAGGTTGCCGATTGGGTTGCTGCACAAAATCAGGAGTTCAAACACAACTGATCTTTAGGTTTTGTGTTTGTGGCACGGACATTTCATCTTTTTCACAGCGTGACCGTACACTGCATGGTGTGCGGTCCGCTGTGCATAGTGGTACAAAATATTACGATGTTGCCACGAAAAACAGCAATTCAGTTGCGAAAGCGGAAAGAAAAAGCTAAATTCTCTTGGGAAAGTTATAGAATAATTTGGATTCCCTTGACAAACAGTTTTCTTCCGCTTATAATACTTTAGTATAGTAAGGTGTTATGTAACACTTTGAAAAATAATGCCTTGCTTATAAATTGGTTCGTGGGAAAGCGAACTTAACTTTCAAGGAGGAAAGCACAATGAAAAAGGCACTTGCATTGCTGCTGGCTTTCACGATGGCTTTGTCCCTCGTGGCATGCGGCGGCGAAAAGGCTCCCGAGTCGGCTCCTACCAGCCAGACCGAGACCTCCACTTCTCAGGCAGGCTTTGAGAAGCCTGAATCCGACGCTCCTATCGCGGAGCTTCACAGCCTTGCTGGCAAAGAGTACGGTGTAGATTATGTCTCTCTGTACGACCAGTTTGGTAAAGAGGTTTCCATTGCTGACGTCATCGAAGACGAGGAGACCGGTGACGCTTACATCGAGCGTGACGGCAAGCGTTACACTCTGGGTCTGGACTTCCTGTCCCGTGCAATGATCCACAACTGCGCTGTTCCTGAGAACGGCGACTGGGAAGACGAGAATGATGTTTACGCCGATTGGTGGCGTTTGTACATCACTCGCTGGAACAAGATGGCTCCTGAAATTCCCCTTTACTCCAACGAGTACTACAACATCTACAATTCTCAGATCAAGGGCGTTGAGGAGTTCCCCACCAATGCTTTCTGGGGTGACGTGATGGCTCTGATCGACTGGAAGAGCGAAAAGCCCGACAACTCCATCATTCTGGGCGACGTTACCGATCTGTCCGGTAAGTTCCGCTTCTCCTTCTTCGGCGGCAACAACCCCGGTTCTGCTGATAAAGCTGTGAGCGATCTGATCAACGGTCTCGGCACCATTGCTCAGACCATTGAGGGCGAGTACGTTTGGGACCCCACTGTTGTTGCTGAGCACAAGGAAGTTGACAACGAGGACGGTTCCCGTACCTACACCATCAAGCTGTGCGACGACCTGAAGTTCTCCGATGGCAGCCCCATCACCGCTAAGAACTATCTGGTTGACCTTCTCACCTTCTCCAGCCCCGTGGGTGCACAGGCTGCTAAGAAGAACCACGATATGGGCATGAAGTTTGTTGGCTTTGAGGCCTTCAAGAACTACGCCGGCCCCGGCACTCCCGCTGAGATCGAGCTGAAGGACGAAGACGGCAAGCCGGTTCTGGATGCTGAAGGCAATCCCAAGACCGTTAAGACCAGCAAAGAGTTTGCAGGCGTCCGTCTGATCGATGACCTGACCTTCTCTCTGACTGTTGATCCTTCCTTCCTGCCCGACTACTACTCCATCCTGAATGCTTCTACCAACCCTGTTCCTACCGGTCTGTATCTGGATGCAGCTGACATTAAGGATGACGGCAACGGCGTTTATCTGACCGACGACTTCTACGCTAAGAACGGCGACACCTACAAGCTGGCAAAGCACATCGAAGCAGGCGCTTGGAACACTGATACCACCTATCCCTACTCCGGTATGTACACCATCCAGAAGTGGAATCCCGCTGATAAGTCCTGCACTCTGGCTCTGAACCCCGAGTATAAGGGCGACTACCGCGGCCACAAGCCCTCCATCGAGAAGGTTGTTTACAAGAGAATCGTTTCTTCCACTCAGCTGGAAGACCTGAAGAGCGGCGGTATCGACGTTCTGTCTCAGATCACCGGCGGTGACGAGACCAACGAGGCTCTGAAGCTGGTTAAGGATCAGCCCGATAAGTTCATTTCTACCCACTACGCTCGTGCCGGCTACGGCAAGCTGCAGTTCCGTGCCGACTTTGGCCCCGTGCAGTTCCCCGCAGTCCGTCAGGCAATCACCTACTGCATGGACCGTGCTAAGTTCGCTAAGGACTTCACCGGCGGTTACGGCGGCGTTGTTGACGGCCCCTACTACTCCGGCTCTTGGATGTACAAGGAAGCTGTGAACGACGGCATGATGCTGGATGCTTACGCTACCTCTGTTGACACTGCAATGAAGCTTCTGGAAGAGGACGGCTGGGTTTACGACAAGGCCGGCAACGCTTACTCCGGTTCCGGCGTGCGTTACAAGAAGATTCCCGCTAACGAGATGGACGAGCGCGACATCACCTTCCAGTCCAAGGACGGCAGCTACAAGACCGAGAAGGTCGGCGACGATTACCTGATGCCTCTGGTTCTGAACTGGTACGGCACCACCAACAACCCCGTTTCCGATCTGCTGATGACCGGCTTCCTGGAGAACCCCCTGCTGAAGCAGGCCGGCTTCGAGATCCAGAACACCATCGGTGACTTCAACCCCATGCTGGACGAGATGTATCAGGCTCCTGTTTCCGGTTCTTACGGCGGTGTCCCCATGTACACCTGCTTCAACCTGGCTACCGGTTTCTATCCTCGTTACGACTACGACATGGGTTGGACCATCAATCCTGCTGAGTACGAAGACTGGAACAGCAACTTCTGCAAGGATACTGCTGATGCTTACTGGCTGCAGTAATTCTTACAGCTAAAAAGTAATTAATCCGAAAAATTCCTGCGGAATGGGAGTTTTACTCCTGTTCCGCAGGATAAATTTATCTTGAGACTACACTCGATTTATGGTAGAATAAGTCCAGTGCGCATTGAAGTTTTAATTCACAGTGCTTCACAAAACGCTTTTTTCGAGCGTTTTCTGCCTGTGTATCGTTGGAAATCTGTTTTAACGATCCTGTTTTTTTGGGGGCGTTCTTTGCGGAACGGGTTCCCAATGATACACAGGATGACGCGCGCTGCTGCCCCGGTGGGAAAGCGGCAGCAAATCACCATCCTGCAAGAAACGAGGTATGAAAATGGCAAAATACACGCTCAAACGAATCGGGTATATGCTGGTCGTACTGGTGATCTTGTCCTTCATCATGTTCATGATTTACGGACTGGTCCCGGCCAACCGCGCATACCAGGACGCAAAAGCTGACCTGCAGGCGATGAAAAACTCTATTCCCAAGAGTCAGATCAGCCAGTATTTTGATCAGCAGTATTTGCACTATCAGCGTCTGTACGGTACCGATACCGATAACAAGGTGGTCCGTTACCTGCGCTGGGTTGGTCTTGCACCTCTTTACGACGGAAGCTATAACGGCTTGCTTCAGGGTAACCTGGGCTGGTCTTATGAAATGAAAAAGCCCGTCCTTGAGGTTGTTAAAGATCCTATGATCAACACCATCAAAATCAACATCGTCGCAACATTCCTTGCTCTGGGTATTACCTTACCCTTGGGCATCCACTGCGCAGTCAAACGCGGCAGTGCTTTCGATCAGGGAGTTCAGGTGTTCACCATTGTGGGCTACAGTCTGCCTACCTTCCTGATTTCGATCCTATTTATTTGGATTTTCTGCTCCAAGCTGGGATGGTTCCCACCAAGCGGCATGAAAACCCCCGGTTCCAACTTTACCGGAATGAGAAAGTTCTTGGATGAGCTGTACTATTTGGCTCTTCCCCTTATCACCATGACCTTCTGCTCTCTGGGCGGTATGACCCGCTATGTGCGCGCTTCTATGATCGAGGCTCTGAGCATGGACTGCATCAAAACGGCTCGTGCAAAAGGTCTGCGTGAACGCGCCGTTATCTATTCTCACGCATGGCGCAACGCTCTGATCCCCATTGTTACTCTGGTTGTCGGCTGGTTCCTCGGCATTTTCGCCGGTTCTCTGGTTATTGAGGATATGTTCGCTCTGAACGGCATGGGCAAGCTGATGATTACATCTCTGCGCGTAGCCGACTACGATGTGGTTCTGCTGATGCAGATGTTCTACGTGTTTATGTCCCTGCTCGGCACCTTGATCATCGACATTGTTTACGGCCTTGTTGATCCTCGTGTCCGTGTAAATAAGTAAGAGGAGGAACCCTTTGTGAGCAAAAAGAATCAGAACAACGCCTCCTCCAAAAAGGGAGTTTTTGCTACTCTCGGAGGCTGGGGGCGCCGTTTATGGCGCGGCGGCTCCAATGATCTTGCCGATCAGATGGAGAAGCAGGCTCAGGAAAACGCTTCCGCGTTTGACGCGGAGGAGATCGTCAGCCCTGGCCGTCAGATCCTGAACAACTTTTTAGAGCGCAAGCTGGCAGTTGGTGCGCTTATTACCCTTATCTGCATGTTCATCATCATGTTCGTTGGACCTCTGATGATGCCCAAATACTACGATTCCTACACTGAGGTTACTCAGAAGAGCATTCCTCCCACGATGTCCATGATGAGCGTACCCGGTCAGCTCAAAAAGGAAGGCATCAAGGCCATCGACGGCTTTGGTTCTTTCACCGTTGGTCTTTCCAACGAGGGCAACGTTTTCGTTTGGGGTGCTACCAAGATCGGCACAACCGGTGTTGATGTTTCTGAGATTCCCGAAGAAGTAAAGAACAGCAAGATCGAAATGATCGCTGCCGGTATTGACCACGTGGTTGCTATTACCGACGAAGGCAAGGTGCTCTGCTGGGGCGCTAAGGACCTTGGCCAGTACGGCACTCTCACCGAGGTCATCGACAACGGCGGTGATCCGAACCCTTCCATCGCTTATATGCCTGAGATTCTGGCTGAAGGCATTGATGTTTCCCGCATCAAAAAGCTTACTGCCGGTTATCAGTGCTCCGCCATCATCATGGATGACGGTACCCTGTACCTGTGGGGCAACAAGAACGCCTATGCAAATATGGACCTGTTCCTGAATCTGGGCGTTGTTTACGACATGGACTTCACCCTGAACTACATCGTGGGTGTCAACGGCAAGCGCAACACTGTTTATACCGGCTCCCGTGGCCTGTATGACGTTGTTCGTGACAATGTCAACAGCACTCCTGTTCCCGCAAAAGAGTTCATCGGCAAGCGTAAGATTGAAAACATCGTTGCCACCTCTTCCAGCATGGCTCTGCTGCTGAATGACGGCAGCGTTTGCTACGCCGGTGACTTCCCCTCCAACTCCAAAGAGGCTCCTGTTCTGCCCGAGGATGAACACTTTGTTCAGATCGTCGGCGGTTCTTACCACTACAGCGGCCTGACCGATAAGGGCAATGTTTACTCTTGGGGCAGCGATCAGCTGAACCAGACCGACCTGCCCAAGCTCAGCAATGTGGATCAGCTGTACAGCGGCTCGTTCCAGACCTATGCAGTAAATGCAGAGGGTGAGCTGGAAGGCAAGTGGGGTCTTAAGGGTTACCTGTTCGGTACTGATATCCGTGGTGCCGACATCTTCCAGCGCATTATCAACGGCGGCCGTATGACCATGACCGTTGGTGCTGTTGCAGTTATCATTTCTTCCATCATCGGTATTGTGATCGGTTGTGTTTCCGGTTACTTTGGCGGCAAGGTGGATATCCTGCTGATGCGTGTGGCTGAGATCTTCTCCGCCATCCCCTTCCTGCCGTTTGCTATGATCCTGTCTTCTGTTATGGGTCATATGTCCATTTCGGAGAACGGACGTATCTTTATCATCATGTGCATTCTGGGTGTACTTACTTGGCCCGGCCTTGCACGTCTGGTTCGCGGTCAGGTGCTGGTTGCTCGTGAGAGCGAGTACGTCACCGCTGCAAAGGCTATGGGCGTTAAGGAAAGTGCGATTGCTTTCAAGCACATCCTGCCCAACGTGATGTCGGTTATCCTTGTTACCCTGATGCTGGACTTCGGCACCTGCATGCTCACCGAGTCTTCTCTGAGCTATCTGGGCTTCGGCGTTTCTTATCCCCGTCCTACTTGGGGCAATATGCTGAATGGTGCCAACAATGCTACTATCATCAACACCTATTGGTGGCAGTGGCTGTTCACCGCGATCTTCCTCGCCGTTACCACGATCTGCATTAACATCGTTGGCGACGCCCTGCGTGACGTGATGGACCCCAAATCCAGTGTTGAGAAGTAAAGGAGGGAACCACATTGCCATTACTGGAAATCAAAAACCTGCGCACATTCTTTAAAACCAAAAAGGGCATTGTCAAGGCCGTCAACGACGTGTCTTACTCCCTTGAGGCCGGCAAGACCATCGGCATCGTCGGTGAGTCTGGTTCCGGCAAGTCGGTTTCCGCTATGAGTATCCTGCGTCTTCTGGACGATAACGGATATATTGATTCCGGCGAGATCTATTTTGATGGCCGGGAATTGACCCATCTGCCCATGGATGAGCTGTATTCCATCCGTGGTAACGCTATTTCGGTTATCTTCCAGGAGCCTATGACCAGCCTGAACCCCGTGTTCAGCATCGAGCGTCAGCTTTGCGAGCCTTTCATCATCCATCAGCACATGAAGAAGAAGGAAGCTCGTAAAAATGCTCTGAAAATGCTTTATGACGTACAGATTCCGAACCCGGAAGCTGTTATGAAGCAGTATCCCCATCAGCTTTCCGGTGGTATGCGTCAGCGTATCATGATCGCTATGGCACTTGCCTGCCGTCCCAAGATCCTGATTGCCGACGAGCCCACCACCGCTCTGGACGTTACCATTCAGGCGCAGATTCTGCGCCTGATGAACGACCTGCAGCGTGAAAAGGGCACTTCCATCATCTTCATCACCCACGATCTGGGTGTTATCAACGAGATGGCAGACGACGTTGCTGTTATGTACTGCGGTCAGGTGGTGGAAAAGGCTTCTGCACGCACCATCTTTGGCAACTGCACCATGAGCCATCCCTACACCGAAGGTTTGATGTATTCTATTCCCCGCATTGAGAATGTGGGCTCCAAGATCGAGCCCATTCCCGGCGTGGTGCCGCACCCTCTGGCTCTGCCCAAGGGCTGCAAGTTCGCTCCCCGCTGCAAATACTGCACCCAGAAATGTCTGGACGAAGAGCCCGCTCTGCGTGATGTGGGCGATGGCCAGCAGATTCGGTGCTTCTATCCCGAAAAGGAGGTGAGACAGAGTGAAGAGCACAAAAAAATTACTGTCAATCACTAATTTAAAAAAGTACTTCCCTGTCGCAAAGTCCTCCATGTTCCAGAAGGAGCAGCTGTATGTCCGCGCAAACGAGGACATTTCTCTGGATATTTATGAGGGCGAAACTCTTGGTATCGTAGGCGAGTCCGGCTGCGGCAAGTCTACTCTGGGCCGTGTGCTGCTTCAGCTCTACCCCCAGACTGCCGGTACCACCATGTATTACGGCGTTACTTTGGACGATATGCCTCCCAAGTATGTGCCTGATACCATCAAAAAGCTGGACAAATACAAGGCAAAGCTCCGCAAGGCCCACGAAAAGGCCGAAGAGCTGGCCAAGAAGGTGGAAGAAGCCGGTGGTGAAGACCATGCAGACTTCTACCTGCTTCAGGAAGCCAACATTGCCCGCTGCGAAGAGCAGACTGAGCTGAGCCACTTGGCAAAGCCTCTGGGCGGCTTCCTTGCTGTGGATGAAGGCGGCGAGGGCTGTGCCCTGATGCTCAAGATCCACGAGCAGAACGTGAAGCGTGTGGCCGTTCGCAAAAAGCTGGCTGTGTGCAAAACCGAGCTTGATCATCTGAACACTCTGTCGGATGCTGCTGCTAAGGCAAAGGCTGCCTCTAAGCTCGAGAATCTCAACAAAGAGTTCGAGACCTTGACTGCTGCTCTTGCTGAGGAAGACAAGAACGTTAACGAGCTGAAGGCTCAGCTGGATGTTCTGCGTGCAAAGTACGCAGACAACGAGGAATTCCAGAAGTTCGAGGCAATGCGTGACGACGGCATTGATCTGTCTCGTTTGACCTATGACGAGATGCGTGTGCTGCGCCGTGATCTGCAGATCATCTTCCAGGATCCGTATTCTTCTCTGAACCCCCGATTCACCATCGGCCAGATCATTGAAGAGGGCCTTGCTACTCACAATCTGTATAAGCCCGGTTCTCAGCCCATGCGTGATCACATTGTGGACACTATGGTTAAGTGCGGTCTGCAGGAGTATATGCTGCACCGTTATCCTCACCAGTTCTCCGGCGGCCAGCGTCAGCGTGTGGCAATCGCCCGTGCTCTGGCTGTGAGCCCCAAGTTCATCGTGTGTGACGAATGTGTATCTGCTCTGGACGTTTCGATCCAGTCTCAGATCATCAACCTGCTGCTGGAACTCAAGGAGCAGGAGAACCTGACCTACATGTTCATTTCTCATGACCTGTCGGTTGTGCGTTACATCTCCGACCGCATCTGCGTTATGTATCTGGGCAACGTGGTTGAGCTGGCTGATGCCGCTACCATCTTTGAAGATCCTCGTCACCCCTACACTGTGGCTCTGCTTTCTTCCATCCCTTCTACCGATGTGGATGCTGCAAAGAAGGAGCGCATCATTCTGGAGGGCAGCATCCCCAGCCCCATCAAGCCCCCCGCCGGATGCAAGTTCCACACTCGCTGCTACATGGCTTGCGAGAAGTGTGCACGAGTTACTCCCGAGCTGCGTGAAATCGAGCCGGGTCACTTCCTTGCCTGCCACTTCCCTGAGCGGAAGATCGATGCAGACGGTAAGTATCTGTTTGAGCTTCCCAAGATGGATTCTCATGTTGAGAATGGTCCCAAGGAGTAATGTCGTATGATGTTTCGGCATTCCAACAAACAGCCCAAAACCACTGTGGATGAGCAGAACGAACAGCAGGAGGAAGTTTCCTGCAAGGTTGGCTGGTCTGATCGCCTTTTGATGATTGGAACCGCTTTTCTGTATCTGTTCCTTCCGGCCGCTCTCATTGTGCTGGTACTGGTTTTGGTTGCAATGTTTGTGTTTGGACTTCTCTAAAAGCACTGCTTTTCGATCCCCCAATGGCTTTTGCTGTTGGGGGATTTTTTTATCTTATTTCGCTTTGCAGCTTTTCTGTTGTTTTGATTCTTTTCTTTGATTTTTATAAGAGTTTTTTAGACATATCCGAAAAGTTTCCCGAATCCCTTGCATATACACTCGTGTTGATATATAATAGATGTGTACGTTGATGAAACTTTTGAGAATAAAAGTGTAAATTCGGGCGATTTATGGCCGATTGTGTAATGGCTGCCCGAATCTAGGGAAAGGATTGGTGCACGATATGAACAAGCAATTCATCCTCATTATGGCCGACACCGTTCGGACCGATATGCTGGGCTGCTACGGCAACGACCAGATGCACACCCCCAATATTGACAAACTTTGCGCTGAAGGCGTCCGCTATGACAACGCCTACAGCTGCCAGCCGGTCTGCGGTCCTGCCCGCAGTGCCATCTTTACCGGCGTATTCCCTCATTCCAACGGTGTGGTGGCAAACTCTCTGCCTTTGGGTGATAACGTTAAGACCATCGGCCAGCGCCTTACCGACAACGGCATCCACTGCGGCTATGTTGGCAAATGGCATTTGGACGGCGGCGACTATTTTGGAAACGGCCGCTGCCCGGAAGGATTTGACCAAAAATATTGGTATGACATGAAGTGCTATCTGGATGAGCTCACCGATGAAGAGAAGATGCGCAGCCGCAAGAGCAGCACTGCTTTCGATCCGGACTGGACCGCAGAAATGACCTATGCGCACCGCTGCACCGATCGTGCCCTCCAGTTCCTTGAGGACAACAAAGACACCGATTTCTTTTTGACTGTGTCTTACGATGAACCCCACGGCCCCTGCATCTGCCCGGCTCCCTACAACACCATGTATCAAGACACCAAAATGCCGGACAGCAAGAACTATGCGGATGATCTTTCCACCAAACCCCTGATGCAGCGCCTGTGGGCCGGCAAAGATGTGAGCACCGATCCGGATGACCTGCACATCAAAGGCACTGGTTTGGGCCTTTTCCTTGGCGCTAACAGCTTTATGGATGCCGAGATGGGACGGGTTATGGAGATCATCGACCGTGACTTCCCGGACGCAATGGTGATGTTCACCTCCGACCACGGTGATATGCTGGGCAACCACCGGGTTCAGATGAAGAATGCTGCCATGTATAAAGAGATCGCCAACATCCCCATGATCGTGCGCGGCGGCGCAAAGGGACAGGTCGTAAAAACTCCCGCTTCTCATATTGACATTGTGCCCACCATCATGGACTTTATGGGTCTGCCGCTGCCTCGTCTGCTGGAAGGCAAGAGCATGCTGGAACAGTTCAAAGACCCTTCCATCAAGGTCAATGATTATGTATTTACCGAGTTTACCCGTTATGAGGTGGACCACGATGGCTTCGGCGGTCTTCAGCCCATGCGCGGTGTTACGGATGGACGCTATAAGCTGGTTCTGCACCTGTGCGATACCGATGAGTTCTACGATATGCAGAATGATCCGGATGAGGTAGTAAACCTGATCAACAGCAGTGAGACCGCTGCGGAGCGTAACCGTCTACACGACGCGCTGCTGGACCATATGAATGATACTCGTGATGTTTACCGCGGTTATCAGTGGGCCTGCCGCAGCTGGCGTCCTGAGAAGTTCCCCTCTTGGGAAAATGACGCCTACACCCGCCAGCGCGAGAACGAGGAGTACGAGCCCCGCCAGCTGGATTACGACACCGGTCTTCCCATGAAAGAGGCCGTTCGCTGCAAAAAGTTGTACGACGCAAAGAAATAAACGTCTTTTCGTGGATTTGCTTCCACGCTTTACACATGATAAAAAAGAGGTATGCGTTTGCATACCTCTTTTTTATGCTTGCCAGAAGGGCTCTATTTTCCCATTCTTTACTCAAGGGTATCGAGCATCGTA
>RCNH01000496.1_pt1 | contig 15928 bp, 11 predicted proteins | sample 2041161 | NCBI WGS metagenome assembly RCNH01 (sample SAMN09708215, study PRJNA481090) | Feces metagenome, whole genome shotgun sequencing project. | biome: feces | host: Leptonychotes weddellii | place: Antarctica: Sion Island | collected 2010-03-01 | reverse complement strand
ATATTCTATTATGCGCTTGTTTTGATTGGCATTATTTTGTTTAATGCTCTTGTCATGCCTATGATTGCTGAATCCAAGATTAAAGATGTGGATTACGGCACCTTCATGGAAATGACCGAAAAACATGATATCGGTGAAGTAGAGGTTCAGAGTAACCAGATCTTGTTTACCGATGCCGACGGAAAGGTGATTTACAGGACGGGCCTGATGGACGATCCTGGCAGAACGGAACGGCTGTATCAGGCCGGAGCATCTTTCACTCAGGAGATCGTTGACGAGGGCTCGCCTTTTCTGACGTTTCTGCTGACATGGATTCTTCCTCTGGTTATGTTCTGGGTGCTTGGCCATTTCATGACCAAGATGATGATGAAAAAAGCCGGCGGAAATTCCATGATGTTCGGAAACGGCAGTGCCAAGGTTTATGTCAAGTCGTCCAGTGGTATCCGCTTCTCTGACGTGGCAGGTGAGGACGAGGCAAAGGAAAATCTGTCGGAAATCGTTGATTACCTGAATGATCCGAGCAAATACACAGATATTGGTGCCAATATGCCTAAGGGTATCCTGCTGGTAGGCCCTCCGGGAACCGGTAAAACCATGCTCGCAAAAGCAGTGGCCGGCGAATCCAATGTCCCGTTTTTCTCTATGTCCGGTTCGGAATTTGTGGAGATGTTTGTGGGCATGGGCGCTTCCAAAGTCCGTGACCTGTTCAAGCAGGCAAAGGAAAAAGCACCTTGTATCGTATTTATCGATGAAATTGATGCAATCGGTCAGAAGCGTGACGGCCGGATTGGCGGCAACGATGAACGCGAGCAGACTTTGAATCAGCTGCTGACCGAAATGGACGGTTTTGAGGGAAACAATGGTGTGATTATTCTTGCAGCAACGAACAGACCGGAATCTCTTGATCCAGCGCTGACCAGACCCGGTCGGTTTGACCGCCGTGTTCCTGTTGAACTTCCGGATCTGAAGGGGCGTGAAGAGATCCTGAAAGTACATGCCCGCAAGATCAGAATCGATGCAGACGTTGATTTCAAGCAGATTGCCAGAATGGCTTCGGGTGCATCCGGCGCAGAGCTCGCAAATATCATCAATGAGGCTGCTCTGCGGGCTGTCCGTGATAACCGAAAAATTGTTACTCAGGCAGATCTGGAAGAAAGCATTGAGGTTGTTATTGCCGGCTATCAGAAGAAAAACGCAATCCTGACCGACAAGGAAAAGATGGTAGTCTCCTACCATGAGATCGGTCACGCCCTTGTGGCTGCGCTGCAGACCCATTCTGCGCCGGTTCAGAAAATCACAATTGTCCCCAGAACCTCCGGTGCCCTGGGTTACACCATGCAGGTTGAAGAGGGCAACCACTACCTGATGACCAGGGAAGAAATCGAAAATAAAGTTGCAACCCTGACAGGCGGTCGTGTTGCAGAAGAAATTGCAGTCGGCACCGTAACCACCGGCGCATCCAACGACATTGAGCAGGCCACCAAGCTGGCACGGGCTATGATCACACGTTACGGCATGAGTGATGATTTCGGTATGGTAGCCATGGAGACGGTTACCAACCAGTATCTGGGTGGTGACACGTCCCTGACCTGCTCTGCGGAAACACAGACTCAGATTGACAGACTTGTGGTTGAGCTGATTAAAAAACAGTATGAGAAGGCTAAACAGATTCTGACGGACAATCGTGAGAAGCTGGAAGAACTGGCCCGGTATCTCTACCAGAATGAAACCATTACCGGAGAGGAATTTATGAATATTCTCAATTCCTGATTAATCTTAACAGGACAGGCAGAAATCGCCCGGAGGGTCTGCGGAAGTCAGATGCCGTGTCAAAGCATGCAGCGGACTGTTCCGGCAAACCCGGCATGAACCTATAATGCCGGGTTTGTTACTGCCGGAACACGTAATTGGAGGATGACATATGAGTATTTTTTTAACACTGGCAGATCTCTTCTTCATCGGCTCGCTCAGCGGATGGATTCTGGAGCTGCTGTTCCGGAACCTTGTCCACCGCAGCCCCAAATGGATCAATCCCGGCTTCTGTACCGGACCGTACATTCCGCTTTACGGCTTCGGCTTGTGCATCCTGTTTCTTCTGGCATCTCTGGAGAAATTGAATCTTACCGGCAACCAGTTCTGGAACAAGGTGCTTCTTTTCTCGGCCATGGCCATTTGCATGACGCTGATTGAGTATATTGCCGGTATCTTCTGCCTGAAATATCTGAAGGTCCGTCTGTGGGACTATTCCAAGATGTGGGGCAACATTCAGGGAATTATCTGCCCGACCTTTTCTGTCATCTGGGCGGTTCTGGGCGCTGTGTACTATTTCCTGATTCATCCGCATATTCTGCAGATGCTCAACTGGCTTTCCAGAAATCTTGCGTTTTCTTTCTTTATCGGCATGTTCTTCGGCGTATTTATTGTGGACGTCGTACATTCGGCCAATCTGGTGGTGAAGCTGAAGGGCTTTGCTGAGGAGCACATGCTGGTTGTGCGCTATGAGGAAATCAAGGACCACATCCGTGCCCGGCAGATTGAGAACAAGAAGAAGTATCAGTTCTTCCGTCCGTTCCATTCCGAAAAGTCCTTGAACGAGCATCTGGCCGAGCTGTACCATACCTATGAATTCCCCAGACTGCCCAGAAAAAAGAAAACATCGGAGGACGACCGGAATTCGTAAGGATCCGCTCTGCAGGGGGAATCCCTGCGGACCGGTCACTTCAGCGGATATTACAGAAGGAAAACAGGGAGGAAAAGCATGAGGCGTTTTCAGAAAAAGGATTTGTTTACAATTCCGAATATCATAGGTTACGTCCGGATTCTTCTGATTCCGGTGTTCTGCTGGCTGTATGTGACTGCCGACTGTGCCGCAGATTATATGTGGGCCACAGGTGTTGTACTGTTTTCCAGTTTTACGGACCTGTTTGACGGTCTGATTGCGCGCAAGTTCAATCAGGTTACGGAAATTGGAAAGGTGCTTGATCCCGTAGCGGACAAGCTGACCCATGCTGCACTGGCAATCTGTCTGGCTGTGCGTTATCCGCAGATGTGGGTACTGATTGTATTGATGGTGGTCAAGGAAGGCTACATGGGCCTGATGGGCCTGCATTTTTTGAAAAAGGGAAAAATGCTCAATGGTGCCATGTGGTACGGAAAAGTCTGCACGGCTACGCTCTTTGCCGGAATGTTTCTCTTGTTTTTGGTTTATGATATGCCCTCTGTGGCGGTCAATACGATCATTGGAATTATGATGGCGGTTATGGCTGCGGCACTGGTGATGTATGTAGGCCGGTTCCGGAAGATGGAAAAAGAGTGCGCGCAGTCCCGGTAAAATTGAAAAAAGCATTCACAGCATAGTCCGCTTCTGCAGAGAAATTTCTGCGGAGGCGGATTTTTTGCAGGGAAAATAATTTTAGCACTCTCACAAAAAGAGTGCTAAAATTAACGGTTCGTTCATATGCACATTACAAAAAAGTAAAAAATGGGGCGTATCATAATAATCAGAAAAAGGAGCTGAGGTCCAATGGATTACAGAACCTTGTCCGACTAGAGCCGACCTTGCCGGACACCCAGAATACAGGCCGACATAATTAAGACTGACAAAATGATTTGGAGGTATATATTATGTTTGAAATGAGCAGAAGAAACAATAATCAGGTAAAAGCTTACAATCCCTTCCGTGAAATGGAAGAGCTGGAAAAAGAATTTTTCGGAGATCCCTTTGGAAGCTTCTTCCGGAATCAGGATCTTGCCGAGTTTAAGACCGACGTTCTGGACGAGGGCGATCATTACGAGCTGGAAGCCGATCTGCCGGGATTTGACAAGAAGGACATCAAGCTGGAGCTTCAGGGCGACAACCTGGTGATTTCTGCTGAGCGTCACAGCAATGCAGAGGAAAAGAACAAGGACGGCAAGGTGGTCCGCATGGAGCGTTCCTACGGCAACTACCAGAGAGCCTTCAATGTTTCCCAGATCGATACCAATCATATCAAGGCCGCTTATGACAACGGCGTGCTGAAGCTGACACTGCCCAAGCAGCAGGCCCAGATTCCCGAATCCAGAGTTCTGGAAATCGAGTAAAGCCATCCGTAAAAAATACCGTCCACCGATTTTCGGTGGACGGTATTTTTGTATTCGAATTGCATCGGACGGAAGGTAAATCAGTCCTGAGTATGACTCAGCAGCTTCTTGTAGAAATTATCCATGCCGATGGCACCCAGAGGTGCGGAAATCAGAATGGAAAGCACGGCAACCGACAGAATAATTTTACCGCAGGGAAGGCCCAGAGACAGAGGTACGGAACCGATGGCTGCCTGCACGGTGGCTTTGGGCAGGTAGGAAATAATGCAGAACAGTTTTTCCTTGCCGCTGAGTTTGGTTCCCAGCATGCAGCACCAGACACCTGCAGAGCGGATGGACAGTCCCAGCAGAATCATAATCACAGCTGCAAAACCGGCTTCCATGGTGTAGCTGATGTCAACAGCTGCACCAACCAGAACGAACAGGATCACCTCGGCGGCCAGCCACAGTTTTCCATACTTTTCCTGCAGACGGTGGGTAACGGAGGGGATGCACTTGGCGGCCAGTACCATGGACATGCTCATAATGGCAAGCAGTCCGGAAACGGCGATGATTCCATCCAGCCATTTTTCAACAGCCAGCAGAATAAACGCAGTGCCCAGAACGATAATGACCTTCATGCTGTTGCGTACCAGATGCTGATGAGAGTACTTGGTCTCAAAGAACCACACCAGGAACCAGCCCACCAGCGCACCGAGGATAACTCCGGAAACGATGGAAACGGGAATATCGATGAGGCTGCTCAGCTGTGCGCCGTTTCCCTGTGCCATGGACAGAAAGGTGCTGAACAGGACGATGACAAACACGTCATCCATAGAAGCACCGGCGAGAATCATCTGAGGAATCTGCTTGTCCGTGCCGTAGTGTTCGTCCATAAGCTGCACCATTCTGGGCACCACCACAGCCGGAGAAACTGCTGCAAGTACGGCGCCCATGACAGCAGCCTCAGTCTGGCTGATTTTCAGAATCATGGGGGCAAAAATTACGTAAGCGGAGATCTCAAATACGGCAGGCAGAAAGGACATCAGCAGCGCCGGGCGCCCTACTTTTTTCAGGTCGCTGATATTCAGGGAAAGTCCTGCTTTGATCAGGATGATGACAAGTGCCATCTGACGAAGATCACCGGAAATCCGCAGAATATCCGAATCCAGCAGGTTCAGTACGAAAGGTCCCAGTAGGATACCGGTAATCAGCATACCAATGATGCGGGGGAGTTTTACGCGGGAACAGATTGCAGCAAGGCTGAATCCGGCAAGGAAAATGTAGGCCAGGGATGTTAGCATAAGTTACCTCCTTAAAACAGTTAAAAACGCAGAAAAGCTGATGCAGATCTGCGACGGTTAATCACAGAAGTCATCAGCTTTCAAATCAGCAGTTCAGGTTTCCCAAGGGAGAACTTCATTCCCAAAGCGTATTATACACGGACAGGGGCATATGTCAATAGAAAGTTCTGTCGGAAAGCATGGGGGAGCAGTCATGACATTTGACGGCGGTATCGAGGAAAGACAGTCAAAGGGAAATGGATGGGAAGATATTTTTTGTGGCATACGAAAAACATGGATCGGGGAAAAGCGAATATCGGCAGGCTGTGCCTCGGCAGAGAGTCGTGAAAAATCAAATAAACCTCTATTCTGTTCTTGAAATTATGCTGGAAAAATAGTATAATAACCTGAATGATTATATTTTGACTGAGGTTTTGCCGTGTATCTGAAATCATTGGAAGTTCAAGGTTTTAAATCGTTTCCCGATAAGACGCTGATCCGGTTCGGCGATGACATTACAGCCATCGTCGGTCCCAATGGATCCGGAAAATCGAATATCTCTGATGCTGTTCTGTGGGTCATGGGTGAACAGAGCAGCAAAACCCTCCGTGGAGTCAAGATGGAGGACGTGATCTTCGGCGGTACGCTGAAACGCCCTCCGCTGGGGTTTGCCGAGGCGACGCTGACGCTGGATAACCGTGACCGTGCGCTGGCTTATGATGCGGACGAAGTGATGATCACCCGGCGCTACTATCGCTCCGGTGAAGGCGAATACTACATCAACCGCCAGTCAGCCAGGCTCAAGGACATCAACGAACTGTTTATGGATACGGGCCTTGGAAAAGAAGGCTATTCCAACATCGGACAGGGCAGAATTGATGAAATTCTGGCGCTGAAAAGCGGAGACCGCCGGGAAATTTTTGAAGAAGCTGCCGGTATTTCCAAGTTTCGTCACCGCAAAGAGGAGACGGAACGGAAGCTTGCCGCAACAGAAGATAATCTGCTTCGGATCGGAGACAAGGTTTCCGAACTGGAAATGCAGATAGAGCCGCTCCGGCAGCAGTCGGAAAAGGCCAGACAGTATCTGGAACTCAAGGACGAGCTGCGCGGTGTAGAGGTGGCTGTGTGGCTGGAAACCCTGGACAAGCTCAGTGCGGCAGCAAAAAAGGCGGAGGAAGATTATGCTTCGGCTTCCTTTGTGCTGCAGCAGGCGCATGACGATCTGGAGCGTCTGTACCGCAGATCGGAGGAGTACGGAGAGAACCTCCGCACCAAGGACGGTGAGCTGGAAACTGTCCGGGTGAAAGTCAATATGATGGAAGCAACCCACCAGCAGCTGGACGGTCAGATGGCGGTCCTGCGGGGAAATCTGTCAAACAACGAGGACAATATTTCCAGAATCCGTGAAGAACTTCGGGCGGAAGAGAATCGCAGTGGCGGAATTGTGTCTCAGGTAGCCCAGTCCCGGGAGCGCGTGGTTCAGATTGAAACGACCCTTTCCCAGCGGCGGGAGGAAATGAACCGGCTGCAGGAACAGCTGACTGCAATGACTGCCAGCGCGCAGGGAATCACCAGACAGTTCCTGGAACTGCGGGCGAAGGAAACCACGCTGACGGCGGATATTGCAGGCAGGGAAGCGGACGTCCGCGGAATTATGGAAGGCCTTTCCCATACGGACAGCCGGATGGAACAGCTGGATCAGGATCTTTCGGCCGGCGGCGGCCGCCGCAGTCAGGCCCAGAAGAATCTGGATGACTGCCGGAAGGAACTGCAGACAGCACAGGAGCAGGTCAATAGCTCCCAGAATGCCATTTCAGGCTATCTTCTGCGGCAGGAAACCCGGAAAAAGCGTCTGGACGAACTAAATGGTGTGATGCGGGAAACCGTGGAAAAGCTGAATTCTGTTTCTGCAAAAGCCAGAGTTTTCCGGGCAATGGAGCGGGACTTTGAAAGTTATCAGAAATCTGTCCGTATGGTTATGCAGGAGGCTCAGCGGGGCCGGCTGCACAACATTCACGGACCGGTATCCCATCTGATCCGGACGGATGACAATTATACGGTTGCCATTGAAATTGCGCTGGGCGGCGCAATTCAGCAGATTGTTGTCGGCTCCGAGCAGGACGGCAAGGCTGCAATTTCTTTCCTCAAGCGCACCGGCGGCGGACGTGCCACATTCCTGCCGATGAGCACCATTCAGGGAAAGAGTCTTCAGGAATCCGGGCTTGAGCAGTGCAGAGGCTTTGTGGGCGTTGCATCAGAGCTGGTAAGCTGCCGGGACGAGTACCGCCCGATTGTCAATAATCTGCTGGGCAGAATTGTACTGGTTTCCGACATCGATGCGGCCATTGCCATGGCGGGGCGCTACAGAAACCGGTTTAAGATCGTCACACTGGACGGTCAGGTTCTCAATCCCGGCGGTTCCATGACCGGCGGCTCTGTCAGTAAGGAAGCCGGCATTTTGTCCAGGGCCAATGAGCTGGAAAAGCTGACGATTCTGGAAAAGAAACTGCAGGATAAAAAGCTTGTGACCGAAACCGAAATGGCAGAAGCACAACGCCAGGTGGATCAGGTGGAATTCCAGCTGACCACTGCCAGAGAGCAGCTTCGGGAAGCGGAAGATCAGGTACTGCGTCTGCAGGGACAGGAAAAGCAGCATGAAATTCTGCTGCAGGCAATTACAGATGCCGAACAGTCTGCACAGCAGGAGCGGGGCGCTTTGCTGGAAAGACAGCAGGCAGACCGGGAACGGCTGGCGGCGCAGCAGGCCAGAATCCACGTACTCAGCAGTCAGCTGGCAGAAACCAGACAGACCATTGTGACTCTGGAAGGCAGCCAGACCGAAGCCTCTGAAACCAGTGCGGAGATGAATGAAAAAATCACCGAACTGAAAACAGAAGAGGCGGCACTGGAAGCAGAACGCATTACGGCGCAGGATCATATCCGGGATCTTCAGTCTCTGCAGGGAGCCATGGAAGGGGACCGGGAGAAAAAACTGCTGATGATCCGGACTATGGAGCAGGAATGCCAGCACCTGAAAACGGAGCTGAGTCAGCTGCAGACCCGGCAGTCCGACAATAGGGTTCAGGAGGAAGCACAGAAAAAGGTCATGCAGACCATCCTGACCGACCGGGCGGAGACAGAAGCCAACAAAACAAAATCCGAGCGGGAAGCCCAGGACAAAAACAAGGAAATTCTGAACATGGAACGTGCCTGCGCACTTTTGGAACAGAAAAAGGTGACCACTTCCATGGAAGAGCGGACCATTATTGACAAGCTCTGGGATTCCTACGGACTTACCCCCGGCACGGCCGGAGAACAGCGGGGACAGATTGAATCGGTAACCGCCGGAAACCGCCGGATTGCGGAGCTGAAGAAAAAACTCGGCACGCTGGGAACGCCCAACCTGGGAGCCATCGAAGAATATACCCGTGTCAATGAACGCTATACCTACCTGGTCAGCCAGCGGGACGACGTTCTGACCTCCAAGCGTGAGCTTGAGAGCGTCATCCGGGACATTACCAAGGAAATGACCACAATTTTTGTGGTGGAATTCGCAAAGATCAACGAGTATTTCGGTCAGGTCTTTGAGGAGATGTTCGGCGGCGGAAAAGGACAGCTGCTGCTGGAGAATCCGGAGGAGCCGCTGACCTGCGGAATTGAGATCCGGGTTCAGCCCCCCGGAAAACAGGTCAAAACCATCACCCTGCTTTCCGGCGGCGAGAAAGCCTTTGTTGCCATTGCACTGTATTTTGCAATTCTGAAGGTCCGGCCCACACCGTTCTGTATCCTCGACGAAATCGATGCAGCTCTGGACGACCGGAACGTGGAACGCTATGCGACCTATCTTCACAACCTGAGCCAGAAAACCCAGTTTATCGTCATCACGCACCGCCGCGGCACCATGGAAGGCGCAGACGTTCTGTACGGCGTTACCATGCAGGAACAGGGCATTTCCAAGCTGCTTCGGCTGGATCTGAATCAGATGGAAGAATATCTGGGGATTGTAGAATAAATTCAACAGGGAACAGATTCCCTGAGAACAGGAGAAATATATGGGTTTTTTTGATAAAATCAAGGCTGGCCTTGAAAAAACCAGAAATGCCATGGCATCGACGCTGGGCAGTGTTTTTTCCGGGTTCAGCGAGATCGACGATGATTTTTATGACGAGCTGGAGGAGTGCCTGATCCTTGCAGATCTGGGCGTGGAAACTGCGGAAAAAGCAGTGGAAAAGCTCCGCAGATCCGTTAAGGAAAATCACCTGAAAACCACCCAGGAGGCAAGACAGACACTCAAGGATATTCTGGTGGAAATGCTCAGCGTGGGTGAAACCGAGCTGAATCTGACCACCAAACCCAGCGTGGTTCTGGTGATCGGCGTCAATGGCGTGGGCAAGACCACCACCATCGGCAAGCTGGCCACACAGATGGTCAATGAGGGGAAAAAGGTCCTTCTGGTGGCGGGCGATACCTTCCGTGCCGCTGCAGCAGACCAGCTGGAAATCTGGGCCAAGCGCTCCGGTGCCGACATCGTGCGCCAGCATGAGGGTGCCGATCCTGCGTCGGTTGTCTTTGACGGCATTCAGGCGGCAAAGTCCCGGAATGTGGATGTGATCCTGATCGATACCGCAGGACGGCTGCATAACAAGGCAAATCTGATGAACGAGCTGAACAAAATCAGCCGCATCGTGAACCGGGAACTGCCGGAGGCATCCAAGGAGGTCCTGCTGGTTCTGGACGGTACCACCGGCCAGAACGGTCTGATTCAGGCCAAGCAGTTTAAGGAAATTGCCGGTGTCACCTCCATTGCTCTGACGAAGCTGGACGGAACCGCCAAGGGCGGCATTGTGATTGCTGTGGCTGACAGCCTGCAGATCCCCGTGAAATACGTGGGTGTGGGTGAAAAGGCGGATGACCTGATGCGCTTCATCCCCAGAGATTTTGTCAATGCGCTGCTTCCGGAGGATCAGAAATGAAAATAGTTCTTGCAAGCAAAAATCCCCACAAGTTGGTTGAAATCAGCAAAATTACGGAAAAATTTGGCTTTGAGCTGGTTCTGGAATCGGAACTGGGCGTAGACATTGATGTGGAAGAAACTGGCTCCACATTTGAGGAAAATTCCCTGCTCAAGGCCAATGCGGTCATGCAGGCTACAGGCCTTCCGGCACTTGCGGACGATTCCGGAATTGCAGTGGATGCGCTGAACGGAGAACCGGGAATTTACTCGGCCCGTTATGGCTTCGACCCGTCTCTGGATGACTGGGGCCGGCTGGAGCTGCTGCTGAAAAATATGGAAAATGTTCCTGACGGACAGCGTCAGGGAAAATTCGTCTGTGTGATTACTTTTGTCACACCCGACGGCAAGGTGATTCAGGCCCGGGGTGAAGCCCACGGCGAGATTCTCCGTGCTGCAGTGGGGAAAAATGGCTTCGGCTATGATCCCATCTTCTATTATCCGCCGCTGGGAAAGGCATTTGCCGAACTTTCTCCCGAAGAAAAGAATCAGGTTTCCCACCGTGCGGTTGCATTGAATATTTTTTATGATAAATTGAAGGAGGCAGGCTATGCTGACAAGTAAAGAACGTGCAGAACTTCGCGCTCAGGCGAATGCACTGGATACAACCCTGATGGTAGGAAAGGGCGGTGTGACGGAATCCGTGATTGCGGAGGCCGAGACGCAGCTCAATGCCAGAGAACTGGTGAAGGGAAAGGTCCTGGAGGGCGCCATGATGAGCCCCAGAGAGGTTTCCGACGCACTGTGTGAAGCAACCGGTGCCGAAGGCATCGCCGTGATCGGCACCAAATTTGTGATCTGGCGTTTCAGCGAAAAGTGCCAGGAGATCCGGAATCAGACCGGCAGAGCCAAGCGCAAGACAACCCCGGTCAGCAAGGCGGATCCTGTAGGCAAGGGAATCCGTGCCCGCCGTGCTGCTGCCAAGCTGCAGAGAGAGCAGCGCAATGAGTATTTCCGCCAGAAGGCCATCGATCAGGCCATTGAGCGGCGCCGTGAGCAGCAGTTCCGGAACGAAGACTGATAACAGAAAATACCTTATTTACCTCTGCGGAGAGTGTTCGTTTATTTGAAGACACCGTGAATGACACGGCATTGGCTGGGAGGGAATTGTGGAACGTATCGGTATTATGGGAGGAAGCTTTAATCCTCCGCACATTGGTCATTTACAGGCAGCAAAGGCTGCTATGGAAAAACTGAATCTGGACAGGCTCCTGTTTATGCCTGTGGGCATCGCTCCGCATAAGGAACCGCCCCGGGGAACGCCTTCTCCGGAACAGCGGCTGGAAATGCTCCGGCTGGCGATTCAGGGGATGGGAAATTCCAAAATTGAGGTATCTGACCTGGAAATCCGACGGGAAGGTGCCAGCTATACCTGCGACACAGTTCGCCAGCTGCGGACCATGTACCCGGAAGACGAGCTTATTCTTCTGGTGGGAACGGACATGTTCCTTTCCATCCTCGACTGGAAAAATGCGGAAGAATTTCTGAAAGAAGTTACGCTGGGCGTTCTTTTCAGAGGAGAACCGTCTGAAGAAAAGAAAATTGCAGAACACAAGTCGCGTCTGCTAGAGCAGGGCGTCCGCGTGGAGCTTGTCAGAAATCCGGTGGTTTCCATTTCGTCCACCCAGCTGCGCAGGCTGCTGGCATTCCGCTGTGCTGAACCCTTCCTTGCAAAAGAGGTTTCGAAGTATATCCGTGAGAACGGCCTGTACGGTACCGGACGGGATCTGCGGGGCCTTCCAATGGAGAAGCTGGAAAAGGTGGTTGTGGATCTGTTGAATCCAAACCGGGTGGCGCATGTTCTGGGGGTCAGGGATACGGCTGAGAAGTTGGCCCTGCGCTGGGGCGCGGATGTGACGGATGCCGGCAGAGCTGGAATCCTGCATGACATTACCAAAGCCCTGGACGGTCCGCTGCAATTGACATTGTGTCAGGAATATGGTACGCTATTGGATGATTTTTCCAGCCACAACCCAAAGACACTCCATGCCCTGACGGGGTCTCTTGTGTCTGAACGGATTTTTGGAGAAAATTCTGCGGTAAATGAGGCAATCAGACACCACACAACCGGAAAAGCTAACATGAATCTTCTGGAAAAGATTGTTTATGTGGCGGATTATATGGAGCCAAACCGGAAATTCCCGGGGGTTGAAAAGCTGCGTGAGCTGGCGTTCAGCGATCTGGATGCCGCCCTGAAGCTGGGCCTTGAAATGACGCTTACACAGCTTACGGAACAGAAACGGGAAATCTCGCCTGAAACCCGGGAAGCACTGGATTATCTGAACCAAACAAAGTAAATATTCTTCCACGAAAGGAAATTAAAATATGTATACAGCCGAAAAAGTGGCAATTGATGTTACAAAAGCTCTGGATGCCAAGAAAGGCATGGATATCAAGCTGCTGAAAATTGATAAAGTATCTTCTCTTGCAGATTACTTTCTGATTTGCACCGGTACTTCCAACACCCACGTTAAGACCCTCTGCGACTACGCTGAGTATGTTATGGAGGAGCTGGGAGAGCCTATGCTGGGCCGGGAAGGCCATCGCGGAAATTCCTGGGAGCTGCTGGACTTCGGCAGCGTGGTCGTCCATGTTTTCACAGAAGAGGCACGGAAGTTCTACGATCTGGAGCGCCTGTGGGCAGATGCCGAGGTCGTCAATATCCGGGATTTCATCATCGAAGAGTAAATCAGAAGCTGGAGAGAGGTGCTTTGCAATGAATTACGATTTTACCGCCATTGAAGCAAAATGGCAGAATATCTGGGAGGAAAAGAATCTGTATGCTGCAGTCAATGGCAGCGACAAGCCGAAATTTTACGGCCTGGTTGAATTTCCCTATCCTTCCGGAGCCGGCCTGCATGTAGGCCATCCCAGACCCTATACTGCAATGGACATCATTGCCAGAAAGAAAAGAATGAGCGGCATGAACGTGCTGTTCCCCATGGGCTACGATGCATTTGGCCTGCCTACGGAGAACTACGCCATCAAGAATCACGTTCACCCCAGAATTGTTACCGAAAATAATATCAAGAATTTCCGCCGTCAGCTCAAGGCTCTGGGCTACAGCTTTGACTGGGACCGGGAGATCAATACCACCGACCCTAAGTATTTCAAGTGGACACAGTGGATCTTCCTGCAGCTGTACAAGAACGGTCTGGCTTACAAGGCCAAGATGCCTGTAAACTGGTGCACCAGCTGCAAGTGTGTTCTGGCTAACGAAGAAGTGGTGGAAGGTGTCTGCGAGCGCTGCGGAGCACCGGTTATCCGCAAGGAAAAGAGCCAGTGGATGCTCCGCATCACCAAGTACGCAGACCGTCTGATCGATGACCTGGAGGGTCTGGATTTTGTGGATCGGGTCAAGGCACAGCAGACCAACTGGATCGGCCGGAGCCACGGCGCAGAAGTAACCTTCAAGTCCACCCTGGGCGACGATATTCTGGTTTACACCACCCGTCCCGACACTCTGTTCGGCGCAACCTATATGGTTCTGTCTCCCGAGCATGAACTCATCGGCAAGTGGATGGACAAGCTGCAGAATGTGGATGAGATCAAGGCCTATCAGGCTGCCGCTGCTGCCAAGTCTGACCTGGAGCGTACCGAGCTGAACAAGGAAAAGACCGGCGTGAAGCTGGACGGCGTCCGGGGTATCAACCCGGTTAACGGCAAGGAGATTCCCATCTTTATTTCCGATTATGTTCTGTCTACCTACGGAACCGGCGCAATCATGGCAGTTCCTGCCCATGATGACCGTGACTGGGCATTTGCCAAAGCTTTCGGCTGCGAGATCATCGAAGTCGTGGAAGGCGGCAATGTTCAGGAAGCAGCCTTTACCCTCAAGGATGACACCGGCATCATGGTCAACTCTGATTTCCTCAACGGCCTGACCGTCAAAGAAGCAATCCCCGTAATCACCAAATGGCTGGAAGAGAAGGGAATTGGCCACGCAAAGACCAATTTCAAGCTCCGTGACTGGGTGTTCTCCCGCCAGCGCTACTGGGGCGAGCCCATTCCCATTGTGCACTGCCCCAAGTGCGGAACCGTTCCTCTGCCCGAGGATCAGCTGCCCCTGCTGCTGCCGGATGTGGATAGCTACGAGCCTACCGAAGACGGCGAAAGCCCCCTGTCTGCCATCGACAGCTGGGTGAATACTACCTGCCCCTGCTGCGGCGGTCCTGCCAAGCGGGAAACTGACACCATGCCTCAGTGGGCCGGCTCTTCCTGGTATTACCTGCGCTATATGGATCCGCACAATGACGAGGCCCTTGCATCCAAGGAAGCACTGGAATACTGGTCTCCTGTTGACTGGTACAACGGCGGCATGGAGCATACCACCCTGCATCTGCTCTATTCCCGTTTCTGGCACAAGTTCCTGTATGACATCGGCGTGGTTCCCACTAAGGAGCCTTATGCCAAGCGTACCAGCCACGGCATGATTCTGGGTGAAAACCCCCACTATATTGAAAAATACAAAACTCAGGAAGAAAAGGATGCAGCGCTTGCCAAGTATGGCAACGATGTCTACCGTCCTGCGGTCAAAATGTCCAAGTCTCTGGGCAACGTTGTCAATCCGGATGATGTTATCAAAGCCTACGGCGCAGACACCATGCGTCTGTACGTGATGTTTATCGGTGACTTCGAAAAGGCTGCCACCTGGTCGCCCAATGCTGTCAAGGGCTGCAAGCGGTTCCTGGACCGTGTGTGGGCCATGGCTGAAAATATTCAGGATACCGAGACGGAGTACTCCAAGGCGAATATGTCCGCCATGCACAAGACCATCAAGAAGGTTTCCGAGGATATCGATAACCTCAAGCCCAATACCGCTATTGCTGCACTGATGGCCCTGCTGAATCAGATTGACAAGACCTGCAATCTGGCAGAGCTGAAGACCTTCCTGCTGCTGCTGAGCCCCTTTGCACCGCATATCTGCGATGAAATCTGGGAGCAGAAGGGCTTTGAAGGCATTTGCTCCGTGGCAAAGTGGCCTGAATACTCTGAGGAAAAGTGCAAGGACAGCGAGATCAACATTGCAGTTCAGGTCAACGGCAAGATGCGCGGCACCGTGCTGATGGCTGCAGATCTGTCCAATGAAGAAGTCGTTGCCAATGCAGTGGCGGATGAAAAGATTGCCCGTTTCCTGGAAAAGCAGGGCGGAAGCATCATCAAGACCATCGTCGTCAAAAATAAGCTGGTTAACCTGATTGTAAAATAAGCGCTTTTTTCGGCAGGCCGGACAGTCGTCCTGCCGAATTTGCGGAATTCCCTGAAAATAACTGGGAAGATTTTGTCAAAAACTATAATAATCACTTGACAAGCAGGAAAGTCTGGCTTATAATATACAAGCCGATAAGGCCCTGAAAGCATCCTGGATCTAGCCGGATGCATCGGAGGGAGGGAAAACAATGTCTGAAATTCGCGTAAAGGAAAACGAGTCTCTGGAGAGCGCTCTGCGTCGTTTTAAGCGCAGCTGTGCAAAGGAGGGCGTTATTGCCGAAGTTAAGAAGCGCGAGCATTACGTCAGCCCCAGCCTGAAGCGTAAGCAGAAGTCTGAAGCTGCCCGTAAGAACAAGAGAAAGTT
>RCNH01001259.1_pt1 | contig 15963 bp, 16 predicted proteins | sample 2041161 | NCBI WGS metagenome assembly RCNH01 (sample SAMN09708215, study PRJNA481090) | Feces metagenome, whole genome shotgun sequencing project. | biome: feces | host: Leptonychotes weddellii | place: Antarctica: Sion Island | collected 2010-03-01 | reverse complement strand
TTTTTGCGTTTAAAAATGCAGACTATTTGGGAGAAATTCACGAGAACCTTACAGAAAGATTGGTATGTGTTTTATGGAAAATGGATTGCTTTTTTCCCGGAATGGTGTACAATATAATCTGGATGTGTGGCAGAATCATCCAATTATTTTACAACTTTAAGGAGGAGATTTAATGAAGCGTAGAATTTTAGCCATGCTGCTGACTGTGGTTATGCTGATGGGTCTGGCAGTTCCGGCCTTTGCCGCCGAACCGGATCAGGATATGACCGGCAAGACCGTGATCCTGCATACCAATGATGTTCATGGCAATATCAAAGAGTACGCCAAGGTTGCGGCACTGCGCAAGGAGTATGAGGATAGAGGTGCCAGTGTTTTACTGGTAGATGCCGGTGACTTTAGTCAGGGTTCTGTATATGTCAGCGTAAGCAAGGGTGCTGATGCCATCGAAATGATGAAGACAACCGGTTACGATTTGGCAACTTTGGGTAACCATGAGTTTGACTTCGGTGCAGAGCAGCTATTTAAAAACCTAGAGAGCATTGGCAGCGATTCTTTTGATGTGATTTGTGCCAATGTGTTCAATAGCCAGAATAAATTGGTTTGCGAACCTGTTGCGGCCTGTGATTTGGGCACATCCGGCAATACGATTGGTTTTATTGGACTGGATACCCCTGAGGCTCAGACAAAGGCAAATCCCGCTCTCATTAAGGGAATGAAATTCCTGGCTGAGCAGGAGATGTATGATGTGACCACAGAACATGTAAACAAGCTGCGCAGCGAGAGCGAGGGTGGTTTGGGCTGCGACCTGGTGATTGCACTGACCCATTTGGGCGTGGATGAATCCTCTGCTCCCAACCGCTCCTATGACCTGCTGAAGAACGTAGAGGGCATTGACTTTGTCATTGACGGCCATTCCCACACCACCATGGATAAAGGCGCAAATGGTGAGCCTATCCAGTCTACCGGTGCACATCTGGAGAATGTAGGCGTGATCGTCATCGACGATGCAACCGCCAAGATTGAGGCAAATTATCTGGTTCCCATCTGGCACAAAGACAGCAACAAGAAGGTTGTCTATGATTACACCAAGGAAGATCCCTATGTTGCTGCCAAGGCTAAGGAAATCATGGATAGAATCGATGCCGAGTACAGCAAGGTATTTGCCAAGACAGAGGTAACTCTGAACGGCGAAAGAGATCCCGGTAACCGTACCGAGGAGACCAATCTGGGCGACCTCATCACCGATTCCATGATGTGGGTCATTCAGAGCAAAGAAGGCAGCGTGAAGGTAGATAAAGATCACGTTGTTGCCATCACCAACGGCGGCGGCATCCGTGCATCCATCTCCGCCGGTGACATCACCAAAAAGGATGTGAACACCGTTCTGCCCTTCGGAAACACGGTGTCAGTTGTCTATGTGACAGGCAGTGAGCTTCTGGAGGCTCTGGAGGCATCCACCCAGGATACCCCCAAGTCCATCGGTGCTTTCCCCCAGGTATGCGGCATTGATTTTACCATCGATACCACCAAGGCATATGACAAGAAGGCAGATACCTATCCCGGTTCTACTTATCATGGCCCCAACTCCATCCAGCGTGTGACCATCAACAGCATCAACGGCGCTCCCTTCAATCCGCAGGATCGCTATGCTGTGATCACCAATAACTTCGTAGCAGCCGGCGGCGACACCTACTACGCCTTTGCAGCTGCCACAGAGCAGTTCGATACCGGCCTGCCTCTGGACGAAGTGCTGATGGGTTACATCACAGTGGAACTGGGCGGCGTAGTCGGCCAGGCGTATGCAGCCCCCAAGGGCAGAATCCATGTGGTTACAGAGTCCACTCCTGAGCCCTCTGAGCCGGAGACCACCGAGCCGGAGACCAAGCCCACCGAGCCGGAGACCAAGCCCACTGAGCCCGAAACTAAGCCCACCCAGCCCGAAACTAAGCCCACTCAGCCGGAAACCAAGCCCACCCAGCCTCAGAAGCCTAACACGGGCAGCAACCCGAAAACCGGCGATGAGGGCGTAATGATGCCCTTTGTGATCTGCACGCTGGCTCTGTGCGCTTTCGTTGTTGTTTACAAGAAAGAGCGCAAGCAGGGTTAACGCAGCGGCTGAAAAGCCCTTCGGCATCTCTTAAAACAGATTTGTCATCCTGAGCGACAGGGAAGGATCGAAAAGATCATTCGGCTGCTTCGCACCCTCAGAATGACAGGCTTTTTTGACATACGAAGTAGACACTCACAATATGTGGGTGTCTACTTTTTTGCTTTTTCCTATTCATAGGGCGTATCATTTACATAATAAAGTAAAGGGCCAGGGTGAGCAGTGCATTGTTCCTGTCCTCCTCCCGGTCCCCGGCCATGAGAAGCAGCAGAAGCACCACAAAAAGGTCCCCTGTGTCAAAGCCCTTTGGCAGCAGCTGCTTTAAAAAATCTCCGGGCTGATTTTCCAGGGTATGGGATCTCTGGGGCCTTCTGTGCTGGGGATTCTGGCAGGTTGCTTTCGGGCAGTGGTCTGCCGAAACGCAGGGCTCCTGCTGCCTGGGTGTGTGGGCTTCTTGTATTCTGTCCCGGCGAAAGGTGCCGTCGGGCTGTGGGATATAGCGGTTATACATCTATTTCACCTGCCTGAGTTGGATTGGCCACTGTGCAAAAATGTGGAGGCCATACCCGCCATTTTGGCGGCACGCATGGCACGCTCCAGCCTGGATATGCGCTGATGGCTTAAGTAGGGGGAGAGGGCCTGGAGCAGGTTTTGCTGATTTTTGTCCATGTTGCTTTGTCCCATGAGACTGGACAGCTTTTGAATGGAGCCGAGATCGAGATCCGGAAGCCCGGACTTGGCAGGTCCGGGCTCCGCTGCTGGGGTCTGCTCCTGAGATCCGAAATTTTGGGCTATGGACATGATCTGTTTCATCATTTCCGGATTGGAGAGAATGCTTCCCAGCTTGTTTTCCAGTTCGTCCATAGCGTCACCTCCCCAGTTCCCTCAGCAGCCTTTGGGCCTCCGGAGAGGTCAGAAGGGAACCGATGGTTTTACTGGCATTCGTGTAGTCTCCGGCATTGGCCTGTGCCATGGCCTGCTGAATCTGTCCGGTATCCTGCTGCTGGAGCATGGCAAGAAGGCGCTGCCCGGCGGGACTTTTTGCCAGACGCAGGGCCTCCTCCATGGAAAAATCCTGAGAATTTTTCTGCACTTGGATTGCCTCCTATCAAATTGCCTGCTATAATGAATCGTTGTAAACGATCTATATTACTATATGCGTTAGTAGAACGGTTGGTGAACCATGAAATTACTTGTTTTATCGGATTCTCATTCCGCCCTCAGCTTTATGAGAAGCTGCGTAAAGGCCGTAAGGCCCGATGGGATCATCCATCTGGGGGATTACTACGAGGACGGTACGGTGCTGGCAGAGGAAAATCCCCAGCTGCCCATCCATCAGGTCCCCGGAAATTGTGACCTTTACCGCTGTGCTGCGAATAGCCCTGTCACCCTATGCTATCCTGTGGGCGGCGTGATGCTCTATATGACCCACGGACATAAGCAGCATGTGAAATCGGGGATCGGCGGCCTTGTGGCGGATGCACGGCGCTGCGGCGCCCAGGCAGCTCTGTATGGGCATACCCATGTGGCGGACTGCCACCAGGAGCCGGACGGATTGTGGGTGCTGAATCCGGGCACCTGCGGCTACCACGGAGGGACAGCGGGACTTCTGGAAATTGAGAACGAAACCATCGTTGCCTGTAGGATTATAACCCAGGCGGATTTGGAGGAAATGGCATGATCTTAACCATTGATATTGGAAATTCAAATATAGTACTGGGGGGTGTAGAGGGACAGGATATCGTCTTCGAGGCCAGACTGCGCACCGAGGCCACCAAGACCTCCGATCAGTACAGTGTGGATCTGAAAATTTTACTGGATGTGTACGGGGTGAAGACCGAGAGCATTGAAGGGGCCATCATCAGCTCCGTGGTACCCCAGGTTCTGAACTCCTTGCAGACCGCCATCAAGAAGCTCACCGGGCTTAACTGTCTGGTGGTAGGCCCCGGCCTTAAGACAGGACTTAATATCCTGCTGGAAAATCCGGCACAGACCGGTGCTGACCTGGTGGTGGCGGACGTGGCAGCCCTCCGGGAGCACAAGCCGCCTCTCATTGTGATCGATATGGGTACGGCCACAACCATGTCCGTACTGGATAAAAACGGCGCCCATATTGGCGGCTGCATCATCCCCGGTGTGAAAATCTCCATGGATGCGCTGACCCAGCGGACGGCGCTGCTGCCGGGGCTGCAGCTGGATCAGCCCAAGCGGGCCATCGGCAGAAATACGGTGGATGCCATGCGCTCCGGCATTATGCTGGGGGCTGCCAGTATGATCGACGGGATGATCGAGCGGATGGAGCAGGAGCTGGGGTGCAAGACCACGGTAATCGCAACCGGTGGAATTGCCAAATTCATTATCCCTCTGTGCAAAACCCCCATCATCTATGAGAAAGATCTGATTATTAAGGGTCTGGCGGCTCTGTATCGGGATAACAGACGAAAGTAGCTACAGCACCAGCATAAGGGCGACCATGGCTGCAATGCCCACACCAGATGCGGCAATCAGCATGAGGTCCAGAATCTTGTGCAGCACTTGCCGCCTGGTGGATGCGTTGGGGTAGGGAATGTAGTGATTGAAGTGGAAGAGCTGCTGACGCAGTACAGATGATTTCATAGAGATTCCTCCTTGCTACATGTATGGTGCAAGTATACATTTAAAATAGTACAATATAACGGACTGATTATCCGGGGCGAGCTGTAACTTGCATACTGGATAAAAATATGCTATGATACAAAGAAATATACCCCCGGAGGTGGATTATGGGTAAAAAAGATAATCAAAATAGTTTCAGCACCGGCCTGCAAAATACCGGGCACGTTCTTGGTAAGATCTGTCAGTGGATCTACAAGCTGCGCAGCCTGCTGCTGGCCATCCCGGTGGTGGTTGCATCCATTATGCTGGCAGTACAGAACATGGCGAGACTGCCTCAAGATGTGGGAATCAATCTGCTCTCCAGTGGTGAGTACCAGTTTATGGTCAGCAGACAGGTGGCAGTTCTGGGCCCCCTTGCCGTTACAGCGGTATGTCTTCTCATGATGTTCTGCTCCAGAAAGGTGATCTACCCCTGGCTGATCAGCGTGTTTTCTCTGATTTTGCCGCTTCTGATCTGGGTTACCAACGTATTTTCTGCATAAAAACGGACATCCGCCGGGAAGTCCCATAGGCAAGTTTAGAAAGGAACCGGTGCAGCGCTATGTGGAGACTGTGCCGGGTTTTCTTTTTGCATCGGAGTATAAAAAATGGAGTGTATCAGATTCTGATACACTCCATTTTAGCTTGTTTTGGTTTTTATGCCTGTAGCAGCTGTAGAAGCTCCTGCATGGTGTGGGCAATGGCCTTGGCCCCGGCGGCAGTCATGTCTTCTGCATCTCCGTAGCCCCAGGAGACGCCGATTGTGGGGATTGTGTGGGCGGCGGCACCCTTTACGTCATATACCGTGTCACCCACCATGACGGTGTTCTCTACTTCCCCTGTCTGCTCCAGAAGATGGGAAATCACATCCTCCTTGGTGGAGCGGGTTCCGTCCAGAGTGGCACCGCAGATTTTTTCAAAGAAGGGGGCAAGCTCAAATTTTTCCATGATCTCCACAGCCATCACCTCCGGCTTGGAGGTAGCCACAAAGAGCCGGTGACCCTGCTCGGTTAGGGTCTGCAACAGGTCGTGAATGCCCGGATAGGGGAAGTTTTCAAATTTTCCCACGGAGAAGTAGCGCTTGCGGAAAACGCCGATGGCCTCCCAGATGCGCTCCGGGGGAACGCCCAGGTCTGCAAAGGTGTCCTCCAGAGGAGGGCCTACAAACACACGCAGCTCCTCTCTGGGCGGGATGGGAAGGCCCAGATGCTCCAGCGCAACGGTGGCGCAGTTCATGATCCCCTGGCCGGAGTCGGTAAGGGTTCCGTCTAAATCAAAGAAAATTGTCTTTTTCGTCATGTAAAGCTCCTTGCGTTCGGGTGCGGACCCAGTGGAAGATGCTGTAGAGAAAATAGCCCAGGGTCATACCCGAAAGATTTAATATGAGGTCATCCACGTCAAAGCTGCCCAGCAGGGTCAGCAGCTGGATCAGTTCCACCGAGAGCATAATGCCCGTGCAGGTCACAAAAAACAGCAGGAAATTCCGCTGCTTGTCAAACAGCATGGGAAGAAAGCACCCGGCAGGGATGAACAAAAACACATTGCCGACGAGATTCACGATGCAGTGGGTAACCAGGGCTTCGTTGCTTCCGTGGAAGACCACATGGAGGTAATTGCGGATGGTGAGAAAGGGGGTCAGATTGGTGCTGAGTTTCAGCTGCTCCTCGTAAGTCAGCCCCGGGATATGTCCCCGGGAGCGCCCGAACAGCAGAAAGAGCATGCAAAGGGTGTAGATAATAAAGAGAAATTTCCACAGGGCAGGATGGTTTTTCTTCATGGGCATTTATCTCCTGCGCCCTTTGGAGGCCCCTTTTTTCGGCGGGGATTTTGGTGCCGGGGCAGTTTTTTGGGGATGCTTTTTGGATGCGGCCTTTGCCGGCAGCTTGGGAGGGGCTTTTAGGGGGGGCTTCCGGTTGCCAGGTCTTGGGGGAACTGCCCGAATGAGACATTTGGGGCCGGAGCCGATCAGATCCTCCCGGTGGGCTTTCAGAAGGGCCTCCCGAACCAAATAGTAATTCTTGGGGTTGCGGTACTGGATGAGCGCTCGCTGCATGGCCTTCTCATGGGGATCGGTGGGCACATAGACCTTCTCCATGGTTCTGGGGTCCAGGCCGGTGTAGTACATGACCGTGGACAGGGTGGAGGGGGTGGGATAGAAGTCCTGGACCTGCTCGGGGTTGTAGCCCATGTCCCGGATGTACTCCGCAAGCTCAATGGCTTCCTTGAGGGTAGAGCCCGGGTGACTGGACATGAGATAGGGAACCAGATACTGATCCTTGCCATACTGCCGGTTGAGGGCAAAATACTTGTCTACAAACCGGTTATACACCGCATTTCTGGGCTTGCCCATGCGACATAGAACCGCATCGGATACATGCTCCGGGGCAACCTTCAGCTGGCCGGACACATGGTACTGGACAAGCTCTTTGAAAAAGGTGTCTTTTTTATCTGCCAGCAGATAGTCGAAGCGGATGCCGCTGCGGATAAACACCTTTTTCACGCCGGGGATTTTCCGCAGCTGCCGCAGCAGTGCCACATAGTCCGAGTGATCCGCCCGCATATTTTTGCAGGGGGTGGGATACAGGCACTGTCGATGGGCGCAGGCGCCCTTTTTCATCTGCTTTTCGCAGGCCGGGAACCGGAAATTGGCGGTAGGGCCGCCCACATCATGGATATAGCCCTTGAAGTCCTTGTCGTGCACCATTTTTTCTGCCTCTGCCAGGATGGACTCGTGGCTTCTGGCCTGGATGATGCGCCCCTGGTGGAAGGTGAGGGCGCAGAAGGAGCAGGCACCGAAGCAGCCCCGGTTGCTCACAAGGCTGAACTTTACCTCCTCAATGGCAGGCACGCCCCCCAGTTTTTCGTAGCTGGGGTGATAGGTGCCGCAGTAGGGCAGGGCGTAGACCGCATCCAGCTCCTGGGTGCTGAGGGGCTTCTGGGGCGGATTCTGAACGATAAACTCCTTGCCATATGGCTCAGCCAGCCGCTTGGCGGTAAAGGGGTCACAGTTGTCGTACTGGATTTTAAAGCTCTCCGCATAGGCCCGCTTGTTGGCCTTCAGCTGCTCATAGGAGGGCAGGATGATGGTGGGCAGACTGTCATCCAGCTGACTGGCGCGAAACACCGTGCCGTCAATGTAGGTGATGTCCTTTGCGCTGAGGCCGGAGTTGAGGGCATCTGCCACCTCCACAATGCTCCGCTCGCCCATGCCATAGAGCAACAGATCCGCCTGGCTGTCCATAAGGATGGAGCGCTTCAGTGAGTCCGACAGATAGTCGTAGTGGGCAAGCCTCCGGAGACTGGACTCGATGCTGCCGATGATGATGGGGACGTCTTTATAGGTCTGCCGGATCAGATTGCAGTAGACCACGGTTGCGTAGTCCGGCCGCTTGCCCATGACACCGCCAGGGGTGTAGGCATCGGTTTTGCGCCGGTGTTTGGACACGGAGTAGTGGTTTACCATGGGGTCGATGTTGCCGCCGGATACCAGAAAGCCCAGCCGGGGCTTTCCCAGAATAGCGATGGATTTGGGATCCTTCCAGTTGGGCTGGGAGATAATGCCCACGTTGTAGCCTGCGTTTTCCAGCACACGGCTGATAATGGCATGGCCGAAGGAGGCGTGATCCACGTAGGCATCCCCGATAATATACACAAAGTCGCACTGGGTCCAGCCCCGTGCGTCCATATCTTTTTTAGAAATTGGGAGAAATTCCATGTTTGTGACCTCTCAAAGTATTTTGTATAGTATAGCATTTTCCGGGGTAAAAGAAAAGGGTTTGCTTGACAGCGGCAGAAAAGTCTATATAATAACGGGAGAAGGGAAGTGGAAGCTATGGCCGTGCGCCTAAACGAAGATCAGGAAATCGTGAAAATCGTGAAAGAGGGTCTCAAGCAGACAGGGGGATATTGCCCTTGCCGCCTGGAGCACAGTGAGGAGAATAAGTGCATCTGCAAGGAGTTCCGGGAGCAGATTGCCGATCCGGATTTCACGGGTTTTTGCCACTGTATGCTCTATTATAAGGACTGAAAAAATAAAATGAAAAAAATCTTAAAAACATGTTGACAAATAAAGCATTACATGGTATTATATCCAAGCGCTGAGGGAAACCTCAACGGACAAATGCGCGAGTGGTGGAATTGGTAGACTCGCTAGATTCAGGTTCTAGTGCTCATTCCGGGCATGCGGGTTCAAGTCCCGCCTCGCGCACCAGTTATAAGAGACATCTGTTTCAGATGTCTCTTATTTTTTTATATGAAACGCTGATAAATCAAACTTGCATCCGGAGAGCAGAAGACGATGAAACAGCGGTAGTGCTCTTAAATCGGGACAGTGCTGCCTTCTGAATCTGTAGAGAAGATACCGAAGCGGCATATGCGCAAAAAAGCTCCCACACCATCTGGTGTGGGAGCTTTGTGCAGATAAAATTACTGGCCCAGTTCACCGAGCATAGCCATCAGACGAGCCTCGTCTTCACGGGTCTGAGCAAACAGCTCCAGGCTGTCGCCGGACTCTTCCAACAGGCGGCCTACGGCAATATACTGAGACAGGGAGGACTTCAGGTTGAATACGTCGCCCTCAAGGGACTTCAGATATACATCATGCTCGCAAGAATTGACGGTATCAATAAACTTCTTAACATCTTTAACATTTGTGAGCTTCATAACACATTCTCCTTTTCTCACGGTATTTTTATTGACTTTTGATTTACACCAACAGTATAACACAGTGTAATTAAAATAGCAACATTTATATTCAACACAGTATACAAAAGTAACGAATGAAAATTGTGCAATATGACTAATATATGGGGCTGGCTGTCGTCTTTCGCAGCTGCAAAGGGGGGAAACTATCTCTGCGGTGCGCCGACCGGCCAATTAGGCGGTATGAAGATCTTCCGGGATCTTAATCTATGGGATGCTGGGCCTTATGAAGGCCAATCACAAGTTCTGCAAAGCCCATGGGATTTATGACTTCCCAAAAAGCAGAGGGGCAGAATCCTTCAGATGAAGCTGGTGGGGGATAATGGCCATTCCCTCCGTACAGAAAAGATGAAGGGGAGGAGGAGCCAGTATATCATCGCCCCCTATCAGAAAGCTGTGAATGGGGCAAAAAACAGTAAAAACCCCTCTTTGGAGCATTCCAAAGAGGGGTTTGCTATCAATTACACATTAAACAGGAAGTTTACAATGTCGCCGTCTTTCATCACATACTCCTTGCCCTCGCTGCGGACAAGACCCTTTGCCTTGGCGGCAGCCATGGTGCCGCAGGCCTTCATATCCTCGAATGCGATGACCTCCGCACGGATAAAGCCCCGCTCAAAGTCGGTGTGGATCTTGCCGGCGGCCTGGGGGGCCTTGGTACCGTTTTTGATGGTCCAGGCTCTGCACTCGTCGGAACCGGCGGTTAAGAAGGAGATAAGACCCAGCAGGGTGTAGCTGCTGCGGATGAGCTTATCAAGGCCGGATTCATTGACACCCAGCTCTTCCATAAACATGGCCTTCTCCTCGGGATCGTCCAGCTCTGCAATGTCGGCCTCCAGCTTGGCGCAGATGGGGATCACCTGGCTGCCCTCCTCCTGTGCCAGCTTTTTCACTGCCTGGAAGTGGCGGTTTGCCTCCGGCTCATTGACCTCGTCTTCCGCCAGATTTGCAACGTAGATGGTCTTTTTCAGGGTGAGCAGATCGGAGGTGGCGATGAGGGCCATCTCGTCGTCTGTGCACTCGAAGGTGCGGGCCAGCTTGCCCTGATTCAGGTGGGTCAGCAGCTCGGTGAACAGCTCAGCCTCCTTAAGGAAGGACTTGTTGCCACCCTTGGCTGCCTTCTGGCACTTGTCCACCCGGCGCTCCACCATTTCGATGTCGGCCATGACCAGCTCCAGATTGATGATATCGATGTCACGCAGAGGATCGGTGCTGCCTTCCACATGGGTCACGTTGGAATCCTCAAAGCAGCGCACTACATGTACGATGGCGTCGGTGGTGCGGATGTTGCTGAGAAACTTATTGCCCAGACCTTCACCCTTGGAAGCGCCCTTTACAAGACCTGCGATGTCCACAAATTCGATGACGGCGGGGGTCAGCTTTTTGGGGTTGTGCAGCTCTGCCAGCCACTGAAGCCGCTCATCGGGCACGGATACAACACCCACATTGGGGTCGATGGTGCAAAATGCGTAATTGTCGGCAGGGACACCGGCGTTGGTAATGGCGTTGAACAGAGTGGACTTGCCCACGTTAGGAAGTCCGACGATACCTAATTTCATATATGTTTGATCTCCTTTAATTTTATGAGAGTTTCCAAAAACAAGTGGGCTGCCCGATACATTGGGGAGGTGTTGGGAAACAACCCATATCTTTATCCATTATACCCCAAAAAATCGAAAGTTTCAATATACAATCCGCACCCTTCCGCACCCGAAGCCCCCATTGTGTCCCCGGGAGGACGGCGCTATGGGAAGAGGCTGGGATCACAGATCAGCAGATAGCCTGCCGACTCCCGAAAGAGCAGAAAAAGCTCCGGTTTTCTCGGACTGGCATCGGGGAAAAAACGAAATAGTTACCCATAAAACGCAAAACGATTTGCCGTTATTATACATAGAAATAGACCTGCTATTTCGTTTAATTAACGAATTGACGGCAGTCCACAGGTTGTATACAATGTACAAAGATTTCCCCAAAAAGTGAGTATCCTGTGGACAGTGGTGCTTTTTCCTAGATGCCCAAATCGCAGAACGTTTTGCGAATCAGCATGTGGGAGCGTTGAGCGACTATTATCCCGGCATTTACGAAACACAGGATGTAAAATGGCGATGGCTGAGACAGCATAATATCCAGAACAATCGGACTTCGACACAGATGGAAAGGGGGGAGACCACAAGACCGCACGGAAGATCAGTAAATCCGGAAAAAGAACGGCTTTCTCGTTTGCCCGGAGGTGAACACCAGCGCATGCGCAAAACCGCAGCGCCAGGGGTGAAGACGAACAACGAAAGGAATAAAAAGGATGAAAACACATAAGAGGATGCTCTCGCTGGCACTGGTGCTGACATTGGTATTGACCATGCTCCCTGTGCTGCACATGCCTGCAAAGGCACAGGCAGAGAATCTGGCACGGAGCGCAACTGCCAGTGCCATCAATTCCCACAGCCAATATCCTGCAAGCAAGGTCAATGACGGCAGCAGTGGCGGCGACAACCGCTGGTCAACCGCCGAAGGGAAGCTGGGAGATGGCATCTGGGTGCAGCTGAGCTGGGATGCTCCCGTTACCTTCGACCATATTAAGCTCATTGAGTGGGAGAATCTCAGAGCCAACGATTTCCAGGTGGCAATTTCCGACGACGGTCAGGCCTTTACCCCCATCCACACCGGTAAGGGCATTGGTACAGACTGCAATCTGGAACTGGACAAGACCTACACGGCAAAGCATCTGCGCCTCACCATGACCAGTGTGCTGGAGCCTCAGATGGAGGCACCCTGCATCTCGGAAATTGAGGTCTACCGCCTGTCCAATGATGCCGCCATCCGTGATTTTACATTCATGGGCAATAAGGGCACCATCGACCATGAGAAGGGCACCATCTCCTTCCAGGTGGGTGACAATGTGGATCTGACAAAGCTGGAGCCGGAAATCCAGATTCCCAAGGGGGCAACCATTGCGCCCACCGGAGCTCAGGATTTTACAAATCCCGTGACCTACACGGTTACCGCCAAGGACGGCCAGACCACCAAGGAATATGTGGCCACCGCCGTCGTGAAAAAATACCTAACAGACAGCGATCTGTCTGACACCAAGGCAGAGGATGTGGCCCCCTTCGGTGCCATTCCCACCCCCTACCAGTACCAGTATCAGAGAGAGGAGCTGGCTGCCTTCCTGCACTTCGGCATGAATACCTTCACAGGCTCCGAGTGGGGCGACGGCAAGGAGAGCCCCTCTCAGTTCACACTGACCGAGAAGGTGGATGCCGACAACTATGTGCGCACCCTGAAGGAAGCGGGCTTCCATAAGGTTGTCGTTACCGCAAAGCACCATGACGGCTTCTGCATCTGGGACAGCAAATGGACGAAGCACGACACCGCCTCCACAGGCTACCCCGGTGGAGACGTGCTGGCGGATATCTCTGCGGCCTGCTCCAAATACGATATGGATATGGGCCTGTATCTGTCCCCCTGGGATGTAAACTCCGAGTACTATGGATACCGGGATGAAAACGGAAATCCCACAACCCCCGATAAGGACGTTCTCGATTATGACGAGTACTACGACGGTCAGCTGAGAGAAATTCTGGGCAATGACAAGTACGGAAATAAAGGCAAATTCGTAGAGGTGTGGATGGACGGCGCCAAGGGCGACGGCTCTTTTGCACAGGAGTACGACTTTGACCGGTATCTAGCCACCATCCGGGAGCTGGAGGGTACCGCAGCAGGCCGGATCGACGATCCTCTGCTGTTCGGCTGCGGCATTCACACCAACACCCGCTGGATCGGCAACGAGGGCGGCTACGCCAACGAGGAGACCTGGGCCAAGGCACAGCGCACCTATGACGAAAACGGAAACCCCACAGCCCTGGACAATGGCCCCACTGTGGTCTATATGGGCAACAAAACCAGCAAGGGCGTGAAAAACGGCAACTTCTGGTCCGTCCCTGAGGTGGATGCCAGAATTACCTCCGGCTGGTTCTGGGGTGCCAACAAGGCCACCCCCAAGAGCTTAAACGATCTGAGAGATATGTATGTCCACAGCGTGGGTCACAATGCGCCCCTGCTGCTGAATGTGCCCCTTAACACCAGCGGCACGCTGGATGAGGCAATCCGCCGCCGTGTGGAGGACTGGGGTAAGAATGTCCGCCGCTCCTTCCATGAGAACAATCTGCTGGAAATGCCCGGCGTTACCATCTCTGCATCGGATGTGCAGGATAAGGACATCCGCTTCAAGCCCTCCAATGTAGCCGACAACGACGACAAGACCTACTGGACTGCCACACAGGGTACAAAAGAGGCCTCTCTCATCGTGGACTTCGGCAAGGAGATCACTTTCGATGCCCTCACATTGGAGGAGGAGATCCTCCACGGTCAGCGTGTGGAGGCATTCTCCGTCTATTATAAATCCGGCAGCGGTGACTGGGTGGAATATGAATCCGGCACCACCATCGGCGGCAAGCGTGTGATTCTGGGCAAGCCCGCCCGCACCAGCCAGGTGAAGATCAGCTTCAGCGGCATGACCGATAAAGGTGTGACCGCTACCCCTGTTATCAGCCATGTGGGTGTTTACAAGGTGACCAGCGCCTTCCAGCTGGGCAACGGCAGCCCTGAGGGCATGAGCGTGCTGGACAGCGCCACCTCCGCATTCAAGTCCGGCAGCTGGAAGACAGTGACCGATCGGAATGCATTGGGCGGCAGCTACCTGGAGGGAACCGATCAGTCCGGCGCACTTTCCGTGACCTTCACGGGCACCAGAGCCTGGATTATGGGCTATCCCCAGGAGACTACCCTGGAAGTCACCGTTGACGACGGCCCTGCAAAGCAGGTCCAGGTGGCACAGGGCGGAAAAAACATTGCCTGCCTCTTCGAGACAGAGGATTTAAGCGACGGCAGCCATACAATCACCATCAAGGCACTCTCTGGAACCGCCAAAATCGATGCCCTTTACGCCCTCAATAACGGCGGCAAGGGTCTGCTGGAGTTTGAACACGACAGCTATACCGTGGACGAGGACATGTGGTTCGAGGTGAAGGTGATCCGCAAGGGCGGTTCCGTGGGAACCCTGTCCGCACTGGTGCAGGATAACCCCGGCAGTGCCGTCCAGAGCAGCTATGTCCCCACCGAGGGCATCCGTGTGGATTTTGCCGACGGTGAGACAGAGAAGACCGTCCGCATCCGTACAAAGCGCTACACAGAGACCACCGGGACCTTGAGCTTTACGCTGGAGCTGGTACCTGTGAGCGACGGCGAACATCTGGCAGTGGGTCTGCGTATGCCTGCCAGAGTGAACATTATCGATGCTGAGAGCTATACCGGCGGCTACCTTCAGGGCATCAAGGTGAGCAAGGCCCCCGACCGGACAACCTACGAGCTGGGCCAGAAGCTGGATACCACCGGCATGGTTGTGGAGGGAATCTACAACAGCCAGCCGGAGCACAATAAGGTCACAGCAGGCAACGGTCTGGGAGACAAAAAGGAGATAAGGCTGGATCAGCCGATTACCACTTCCAATCTGCGCCTCACCCTGCTGAGTGTATTGGCAGGCCAGACCGACGCCCCCTGCATCAGTGAAATTGAAATCTACAACGGACAGGATAAGACCAATCTGGCAAAAACTGCCACTCCCTCCGCAATCTCCCAGCACAGTGAAAAATACGGTCCGGCACGGCTCATTGACGGCCAGCACACCGGTGATAACCGCTGGTCTGCCGCAAACTGCGTGGTGGCAAACGGCGCACTTCCTGCCTGGGTGCAGCTGGATTGGGAAAAGGAGATCACCTTCGACACCATCGTAATTTACGAGTGGCAGGGTCAGTCCCGTGCAGACGGCTGGAGCCTGGACATGGTGAAGCCCACCACGGTTACCCGTGTGATGGATGAAACCCAGTACGAAATCAGCCCCTCCGAGGCGTTTGGTACTCTGGGCGAAACCACCATTACCGTGACTGCCAAGGAAGACGGCAGCATGACAGATACCTTCAAGGTAAATGTTGTGGAGAAAATCCCCACAGCTTTCGCTGTCAAGGTGGAGAAGACCGCCCACGGAACTGTGACCGTGGATCCCCAGAAGGCCGAGCCAGAGAGCACGGTCACGATCACAGCAACTCCCGAAGCCAAGTACATGGTGGACGGGGTGCGTGTTACCGACCTCAATGGAACGGAAATCCAGGTTACAAAGCAGAGCAATGGCACCTATACCTTCGTGATGCCTAACGGTGAGGTCACCGTGGCGGTTACATTTAAGCTGGAGGAGAATGTGCCTACAGAGCCTGCTAAGCCCACCGATCCGACTAAGCCGGCAACACCCGGAAACCCCGACACCCCGAAGACCGGAGATACCGGAAATGTGATGCTCTGGGGACTGCTGGTAATGGTCTCCGGTGCAGGCGCAATTGCTCTGATGCTCGACAAAAAAAGAGCGATGAAGCGATAAAGGGATCCTGTCATCAGGACTTACGGAAATAAGAAAACCCTCCGGCTCAGCCGGAGGGTTTTTGCACAGTATATTGGTCTATTTCTTTCGGGCG
>RCNH01000494.1_pt1 | contig 15965 bp, 11 predicted proteins | sample 2041161 | NCBI WGS metagenome assembly RCNH01 (sample SAMN09708215, study PRJNA481090) | Feces metagenome, whole genome shotgun sequencing project. | biome: feces | host: Leptonychotes weddellii | place: Antarctica: Sion Island | collected 2010-03-01 | reverse complement strand
AAAGAAGAAGAAGTACTGCCGTTTCAAGAAGCTCGGCATCAAGTACGTTGACTATAAGGACGGAGAATTCCTCAAGAAGTTCCTGAACGAGCAGGGTAAGATTCTTCCCCGCCGTCTGACCGGTACTTCGCAGAAATACCAGAAGAAGGTCGCACAGGCAGTGAAGCGTGCGCGTCACCTCGCCATCCTGCCCTTCGTAACCGATTGTATGAAATAATTAAGTAGGAGGACAAGAAATGGAAGTTATTCTGATTAAAGATATGGAGAAGTTGGGTTACGCTAACGACATCGTTAACGTAAAGCCCGGATATGCTAACAACTACCTCATTCCCCAGGGTTTTGCCAAGGCTGCTACTGCTTCGGCAAAGAAGGTATTGGCTGAGAACCTTCGTCAGCGCGCTCACAAGGACGCTAAGATTTTGGCTGACGCTCAGGCTTTGGCTGAGACCATCGCTAACCTGAACCTCACTATCGCCGTTAAGGCTGAGGACGGTAAGCTCTTTGGTACTGTAACCGCTGCCGATTTGGCTGAGGCTCTCGCTGCCAAGGAAATCAACATCGACCGCAAGGCTATCGCTGTTGAGGGCATCAAGACCGTTGGTGAGTACGAGGCTACTGCACGCCTTCACAAGGAGGTTAAGGCAACCATCAAGTTCTCGGTTGTTGCTGCAGACGCAGAGTAAGGATATCAGCACCTTATATATGATACGCTTTCCCCAAAAGGGAGAGCGTATTTTTTTGTGCCGTTTCATTAGAGAACGGCAAATTTTTTGTATATTTACGCTTGACTAAAACCGATTTACCATGAAACTCACCATTCTGACTTCCCTTTTCCTGTCGGCACTGCTCCCCCTTTCAGCCACGAGTTGTGATGACAACGACAAAAACAGATACGAGAACCACACCGTCTCCATCGAGGCGGCTACCTATGCCGGCTATATACCCACATTCGGAGATACCAACTACCTCCAAGAGGGTATGATGGTCACCTTCGAGGATAATCTCACACCCAAATTCTTTCCTTTGGAGCATATCGAAGGCTTCACCTACAAACGCGGTCACGCCTATGAGCTGAAGATACGCCGCTCAATTTTGGCAAATCCCCCTGCCGATGCCCTCAATTACACCGACACCCTGCTTGAGGTACTCTCCGACACCCCTGCCCCGGCACAACGCGAGGAGGTCATCTTGGAGGTGAGCGACAAGACATCGCCCATCGACCTCGACAAGCACTCGACACGTTCCAACATAGTCAATCTCGGCATCAATATCCGCGAGAAGGGTTCGACCGAATGGCAGACTGTTGCCTTCAACAAGATTGGAGGGTTCAACTTCCGACCGCATCACAAGGCGGAGTTGCGCGTGGATAAAATCACCCTCGAAGCAATCGGCCATGACACCAAATTCGAACGTTTCCAGCAGGTGATGTATGAACTCAAGGAAATCATCAGCGAAACGGAAGTGCAATAGACGGTAACATCTTTCTATCCATACAGTAAAAGGCGACTTCACATGAAGTCGCCTTTTTTGTTTTCGGGAACAGCCCACCGCGGAGGGGTAAATCTACCGAGACGAAAACGGGGTCGGATAATCTGTATCTATATCCACCCTCGTTAATTATCATATTCAAGAGGGCATACTACCCTATCCATACATTGCATGCATTGTCGGGCATCTCGCAGTACCGCCCGCCGAGCACAACAAATGCCCCGACCGGAATGGAGAGCGAAGCTAACCCCTATCGGCAGGCAATATATTCCCCGTCCGACAAGGCAACATTGTCCGCCATATCGGCAAGAACAACTTACGCCCCCGTCCGACACAACGAAAAGACCTCCACCGCCAGACAAAAGTCATCTTTCACCTCTCCTCTCGCGCCCCCACCCCTTCGCATAGGACAAAAAAAATGTGGCGACCCGTTGGGGTCGCCACACGCTATATTGAAAATTTGGGAATTACTTCTCCTCCTTCTCAGCAGCCTCGAGTGCGCTCTTCAGCTCTGCGAGACCTGCGATGTCACCGAGAGTAGTCTTCTCTACCGAAGCGTTGATCTTCTTAACGGTCGACTTGGTAGCATCGGCAGCTGCACGACGCTCAGCCTTCTCGGCAGCGATCTCAGCCTTCTTTGCCTCCTCGTAAGTGCGAACGTGCGAGAGAGTGATACGCTTTGTAGCCTTCGAGAACTCGATAACCTTGAAGCTCAAAGTCTCACCGACCTTGGGCATCGAACCGTCCTCCTTGGTGAGCTGACGAGTGGGGCAGAAACCCTCAACGTCCTCATCCAAAGTTACAACGGCACCCTTCTCAGTCATCTTGGCGATGGGAGCCTCAACTACGCTGTCAACAGCGAACTTCGACTCGATCTCGTTCCAGGGGTTCTCCTCCAACTGCTTGTGACCCAGTGAGAGACGACGGTTCTCCTTGTCGATTTCGAGAACAACAACGTCGATATCGGCACCTACCTGAGTGAACTCTGCGGGGTGCTTTACCTTCTTCACCCACGAGAGGTCAGAGATGTGAATCAGACCGTCGATACCCTCCTCAATCTCAACGAATACGCCGAAGTTGGTGAAGTTGCGAACCTTAGCGGTGCACTTTGTACCTACGGGATACTTGGTCTCGATGTTCTCCCAGGGATCGGGTGTGAGCTGCTTGATACCCAGCGACATCTTGCGCTCCTCGCGGTCGAGAGTCAGGATGACAGCCTCAACCTCGTCACCTACCTTCATGAACTCCTGTGCCGAACGCAGGTGCTGGCTCCACGACATCTCCGATACGTGGATCAGACCCTCAACACCGGGGGCAATCTCAACGAATGCGCCGTAGTCAGCCATAACGACTACCTTACCCTTGACCTTGTCACCAACCTTGAGGTTAGCATCCAAAGCCTCCCAGGGATGGGGAGTCAGCTGCTTCAGACCCAAAGCGATACGCTTCTTCTGGTCGTCGAAGTCGAGGATAACAACGTTGATCTTCTGATCGAGAGCAACGATCTCCTCGGGGTGGTTTACGCGGCCCCAAGAGAGGTCGGTGATGTGAATCAAACCGTCAACACCGCCCAGGTCTACGAATACACCATAAGAAGTGATGTTCTTAACGGTACCCTCAAGAATCTGACCCTTCTCGAGCTTCGACATGATAACCTGCTTCTGAGCCTCGAGCTCGGCCTCGATGAGAGCCTTGTGCGAAACGACTACGTTACGGAACTCCTGGTTGATCTTAACCACCTTGAACTCCATAGTCTTGTCAACATATACATCGTAATCGCGGATGGGCTTAACGTCAATCTGCGAACCGGGCAAGAATGCCTCGATACCGAATACATCGACAATCATACCGCCCTTGGTGCGGCACTTGATGTAACCATTGATAATCTCGTCCTTCTCCAGAGCCTCGTTCACGCGGTCCCAAGACTTCAGCTGACGAGCCTTCTTGTGAGAAAGATTGAGCTGGCCGTTCTTGTCCTCAGCCGACTCAACATAAACCTCAATCTTGTCGCCTACAGCCAGATTGGGGTTGTAACGGAACTCCGAAATAGAGATGATACCCTCGCTCTTGTAACCGATGTTTACGATTACCTCACGCTTTGTTACAGCGGTAACGGTACCCTCAACCACCTCACCGACAGCTACGTTCGACATGGTCTTGTCGTAAGCGGCAGCAATGTCCTCTTTGGGCTGGTCATAAACGCCGAGGTCGTTCTCAAATGCGTTCCAATCGAAATTCTCGTTTGAAATGATATTCTCCATATTGTGGAAAAATTGTGCGATACAATCGCTCGTTAAATGATTAATAAATAAAGTTTTACTCCTCGCGCGACGCAACGCGCACGCACGATAAGCGGTACAAAGGTACTACTTTTTCGGGAATTTGCAAAAAACCGACTAAAATTCAGCACTTTAGAGCCGTTTTTTTTCGCAGAAAGCCACCGCAGCCCAACACTTCGCGACACCTCCGACCCCGCCAAAGCATCACCGCCCCCCGCAAGTCCGTCCCCTCAGCACCCCGACATAGCCACAAAAAAAGCACCCTCCGCAGCGGAAGGTGCTCAATCTGTCACGGGTGGGAAGCCGTCACTTATTTCTCGTCCTTACAGAACTTCTCGCGATCGACCTGCTGGCGCAACACATTGTCGGGCGTGTAGTTGCCGTAGTTTTGCAGACGGCGAATCAGAATGTTGGAGATGCGCTCGTCAAACTGCTTGCTCGAGGTGTAATCCATGTCGTGATAAGTCTTGAAAACATAGTCGGGAACAGCCACCTCGTACTTCTTGTTGCGAAGGCCGGGGAACTGCACATCGCGGGCCATGTCCTGCTTGTCCACATATATGATATAAGGCACTGTCGAGAAGAGGTCGATGCGGTGTGCCTCCTTGGCATTCACGGGGTCGTTGTACTTCGAGATAATCATCTTGCGGAGGGCGTTTCTGTCCATGGTCATCACACAGATGGTTGTTCCGAAAGGCTCCAGATTGTAGAGGTCGGCGAACTTCACCTCACCCTTGCGCAAGCCGTCCAGACGCACGCCACCGAAGTGATACATACCGATGTCGGCCTTCACCTCCTGACGAATCTCCTCCGCCATCCAGTTGGCCAAACCTACCTTATCGGCATCGGTGTCGAAGTTACCCACAGCCTTGCCCAGCTCGGGGTCGCTCATGTATTTTGCCACCTCACCGGCAAACTCCGCATCGTCGGCGTAGTTCTCCAGAGGATAGTTGTCGAACTCGATGCTCTCGACCGTCTTGCCCTTCATGTGAATCTTGGTCACACCCACATTCTTCAGACGCTTGTAGGCCTGAGTGAGGAGTGTTCCGTTGATGACGGTGTCAATCTCCACGTGGGTATGTCCGCCGATAATGGCATCGTAACCGTCATACTTGTTCAGCAGCTCGGCATCGCGGTCATCACCCATGTGAGACACCAACAGCATGATGTCGCACTTGTCGCGCAACTCGCGTCCGTATTTCATCGACATCTCCTGCGGGTCGGGGAAGCGAACGCCCACAAACGAAGAGGCATGACCTGCGGGGTGGTCGCCACCCTCGTAGTTGGTCACCGCACCCACGATACCCACCTTGAGGTTACCCACCTTGAAAATGTCGCAGGGCTTCAGCACGGGGAAAGTGCAGGTATCGCTCACGGCATTGGCACAAATCACCTCGCAATCCATCTTGCCGATGACCTTGCCCAGATGAGCCTGACCGTGGTCAAACTCGTGGTTGCCGAGTGTGGCGGCATCGTAGCCCAGTTTGTTCATCAGTTCGATGATGGGCATACCTGCCTCATCGGCCATATCGACATAGGCATCGCCCGTCCAGCGGTCGCCGGCATCGAGCAACAGCACCTTGTCGGTGGTATCGCGGCACGCCTTGACAGCCGCAGCCAGTTTGGGGAAATTCTTGATGTTGGCGTGCATGTCGTTGGTGGCCAGAATCACCACGGTCTGCTCTCTGAAACTATTGTTGTAGAGACAACCCAGCATCGCCAGACACAGCACCAGAAGAATAATCTTAAAACTCCATTTCATAGTCTTATCTGTTTGATTTTGCCTTCAAAATTACAATTTTTCCTCCAACCATAGTTCATTATCATCAGGTATTTTTATTGTCACTGTTGCTTTTCGCGCCATTGGAGTCGCGGATTTCGTTTTCAAGGAAATTTATTTACTCTCCGAATGTAGAACTTCGTGATAAAAAAGTTATCTTTACACGGGAAAGCCCCCGTCGCCCGACATCGGGCGGAAGGAGCTTCTCACCACTATTATTTAGCCGAACCAGGAAGATTATGACAGATACCATAAAAGTGATATGCGCCAACCTCGATACCCCGCTTCAGGTCGAGATGGGCACGCCCCTTTCGGAACTCGCGGCAAAGATTCCGCAGGGCAAATATCCGTTTCTTGCCGCCGAAGTCAATAACCGCATCAAGGAGCTGAGCTACAAGATATACACCCCCGTGACGGTACGTTTCGTGGACATCACCTCGTTCCCGGGCATCAGAGTCTATCAGCGCACGGCGTGGTTCCTCTTGCAGAAGGTCACCAGCGACCTCTACCCCGGCCACACACTCCACATCCGTCACTCGATGGGACAGAGCGGTTTCTATTGCGAATTGGACGGTTGCCCCACCCTCACACAGGAGGAGTGCGACCGCATGAAGAACCATATGCGCGAGTTGGTCGAGCGCGACCTGCCGATTCTGCGACAGAAGGCACTCACCAGCGAGGTGCGCGAAATTTACAGCCGTCTGGGCTACGATGACAAAATCGCCCTGCTCGACACGCGTCCGCGTCTGTACAGCCGTTACTACACCCTCGAAAGCATCGCCGGCTACTTCTACGGTGCGCTGACCCCCTCGACCCGCTACATCGACAGCTTCGACATCGAGCCCTACTACAACGGTTTCTATCTGGCACTGCCCCTGCGCACCCACCCTGAGAAGCTCAACACCCGTGTCCATCAGGACAAGATGTTCGGCATCTTTCAGGAGTATCAGTCGTGGGTCAGAATCATGGGTGTGCCCACGGTGGGCGACCTCAACTCGAAGATTCTGGCAGGTGACGGCGGCGGACTCATCAAGATAGCCGAGGCCTTCCACGAGCGCAAGTTCGCCGAAGTGGCCGACGCCATCAAGCGCGCCAACGAGGAGAAGGGCACGCGCATGGTGCTCATCTCCGGCCCTTCGAGCAGTGGCAAGACCACCTCAGCCAAGCGACTGGGCATACAGCTCGGTGTGCTGGGACTCAAACCCGTGCTCATCTCACTGGACGACTACTTCGTGGACCGCGAGAAGACACCGCGTGACGCGAACGGAGACTACGACTTCGAGTCGCTGGACGCCATCGATCTGCGTCTTTTCAACGAGCACCTGCGCCGACTCATGGACGGCGAGAGTGTCGATATTCCGCGTTACGACTTCGTGACGGGACGCCGCAAGTGGCACAACGCACCGCTGACGCTCACCTCGGATTCGATACTCATCATCGAGGGAATCCACGGTCTGAACCCCAAGCTCACACCCTCGATTCCCGACCACTTGAAGTTCAAAATCTACATCTCGTGCTTCACATCGGTGGCGATGGACAACCTCTCGCGCATCGCCACCACCGACAACCGTCTGCTGCGCCGTCTCACACGCGACTACACCCAGCGCGGTGCCGATGCCGTGGCCACCCTTTCGCGCTGGGCGAGTGTCCGCCGCGGCGAGGAAAAGCACATATTCCCCTATCAGGAGAATGCCGATGTGATGCTCAACTCGTCACTCTTCTACGAGATTTCGGTCATCCGCCCCTATGCCGAGCGCATTCTGCGTCAGGTGCCCGACACCGTACCCGAATATGACGAAGCACGCCGTATGCTGAAGTTCCTCGACAACTTCATTCCCATACCGCCCGACGAAGTGCCGCCCACCTCCATACTCCGCGAATTTGTCGGGGGTAGCAGCTTCAAATACTAACCCGTAACCAACCAACTACTTATTTTATACACATCACGCATTATGTTCGATAAATTCTCATCACGCCACATAGGCGTTACCCGCAAAGAAGAGCTGCAAGAGATGCTCGATGTTATCGGCGTGAAGTCGGTCGATGAACTCATCGCACAGGTTATCCCCTCGTCCATCCGACTCAAGAAGCCGCTGGCTCTGCCCGAAGGCATGAGCGAATATGAATTTTCGGCACACATACGTGCGCTGGCCGCACGCAACCGCCAGTTGCGTTCGTTCATCGGCATGGGCTACTATCCGTGTCACGTTCCGGCAGCCATATCGCGCAATGTATTTGAAAATCCCTCGTGGTACACCTCATACACCCCCTATCAGGCAGAAATCTCGCAGGGTCGTCTGGAAGCCCTGCTCAACTATCAGACCGCCATCATCTCGCTCACGGGCATGGAGATAGGCAACTGCTCGCTGCTTGACGAGGGAACAGCCACAGCCGAAGCCATGGCGATGATGTTCTCGCTGCGCTCGCGCGAGGCGGTGAAGGAGGGACGCAACCAGCTGTTCATCGACCAGAATATATTTCCGCAGACCCTCGATGTACTCCTCACCCGAAGCGAGCCCTTCGGCATAGAGTTGGTCATCGGCGAATACGACTCCTACGAATTTACGGGCAAGGAGTTCGGTGCCGTGGTGCAGTACCCGTCGCTGAGTGGCGAGGTGCGCGACTACGAAGCATTCGCCCGCAAGACCCACGAAGCCGGCGCGCTGATTACCGCCGTGTGTGACCCTCTGTCGCTGGCACTGCTCAAGTCGCCCGGCGAATGGGGAGCCGACATCGCCGTGGGTTCGTCACAGCGTCTGGGCAACCCGATGGGATTCGGCGGTCCGGGAGCCGGTTTCATGGCCACACGCGAGGCCTACAAACGCAACATGCCCGGCCGTATCATCGGTGTGTCGCACGACCGTCTGGGCAACCGCGCCCTGCGCATGGCACTCCAGATGAGAGAGCAGCACATCAAGCGCGACAAGGCCACCTCCAACATCTGCACCTCGCAGGCACTCATGGCCATCATGTCGGGCTTCTACTGCGTTTACAATGGTCCCGAAGGTTTGCAGAAGGCGGCACAGACTGCCCACTACGCAGCCGTCACCGTGGCCGAAGCCCTCAAATCATTGGATTACACGCTCACCAACGAGTACTTCTTCGATACCCTCGAAGTCGAGGCCGAGGCCTCGGTCATTCAGTCCATCGCCCTGCAAAACGGCATCAACTTCTACTATCCGCAGGAGGGTGTCGTGCGTCTGTCGTTCGATGAGGTGACCACCGAGGAGGAGATTGACGAGGTCATCAGCATCTTCGCCATGGCTTGCGGACGCCGTCCCAAGCACACCCGACTCAAGACCGAATCGACCATACCCGAAGCCCTGCGCCGCACCTCGCCCCTGCTCACCGAAGCGATTTTCAACCGTTACCGTTCGGAGACGGCTCTCATGCGCTACATCAAGCAGCTGGAGCACCGCGACATCTCGCTGGCAGACTCGATGATTTCACTGGGTTCATGCACCATGAAGCTCAACGCCGCGGCACTCATGCAGCCGCTCTCACTGGCGGAGTTCCAGAATATGCACCCCTTCGTCCCCGAAGACCAGGCGGAGGGTTACCGCCAGCTCATCTCGGAGTTGGAGCAGGATTTGTGTACCATCACCGGTTTTGCAGGCTGCTCGCTGCAACCCAATTCGGGCGCGGCAGGCGAGTATTCGGGTCTGATGGTCATTCGTGCCTACCTCCAGAGCCGCGGACAGGGCTACCGCAATGTGGTGCTCATTCCCGCTTCGGCACACGGCACCAACCCCGCCTCGGCACACATGGCAGGCATGAAGATTGTCACCATCGACTGTGACGAGCGCGGTAATATCGATGTGGCAGACCTCGAAAAGAAGGCACAGGAGTACTCCTCGGAGTTGTGCGCCCTGATGGTCACCTACCCCTCGACCCACGGAATTTTCGAGAGCCGCATCCGCGAGATTGTCGATATTATCCACGATGCCGGCGGACAGGTCTACATGGACGGTGCGAACATGAACGCACAGGTGGGTCTGACCAATCCCGGCTACATCGGTGCCGATGTCTGCCACCTCAACCTCCACAAGACCTTTGCCATGCCTCACGGCGGTGGCGGTCCGGGTGTGGGTCCCATCTGCGTGGCAGAGCATCTGCGTCCCTTCCTGCCCTCACACTCCGTGGTGGCGACAGGCGGCGAGGAGGGCATCACTGCCGTGGCTTCCGCACCGTGGGGTTCGGCCATGCTGCTGCCCATCACCTACGGCTATATCCGTATGTTGGGCGAGGAGGGTCTCACACAGGCCACCAAGATGGCCATCGTGAATGCCAACTACCTCTCCAAGGCACTCGAAAAGGAGTTCCGCACCTACTACACGGGTGAGACGGGTCGTGTGGGTCACGAGCTGATTCTCGACCTCACCCACTTCAAGCACGACTACGACATCGACTGCGGCGACATCGCCCACCGACTCATGGACTACGGATTCCATGCTCCGACCCTTTCGTTCCCCGTCCACGAGACGCTGATGATTGAGCCTACGGAGTCGGAACCCAAGGAGGAGATGGACCGCTTCGTGGAGGCGATGACAGCCATCAAGCGCGAGTGCGAGGCTGCCGTGGGTCAGGAGGACAACGTGGTGAAGAATGCCCCCCACACCGCCGTGGAGCTGTGCACCGAGTGGACACACCCCTACTCGCGTGAGGAGGCTGCCTTCCCCCTGGCATGGATTCGCGAAAAGAAGTTCTTCCCCCATGTCACCAAGATTGACAACGGCTTCGGCGACCGCAACCTCTGCTGTCGCAACGACTGGTAGACTTTCTCCCGACGCATAGAAAAAAGAGAGCGACTTCAGCCGAAGTGGCTCTCTTTTTGTTTTTTAACGGCGATTTACTAATTTTGCCGCCCGAAAAATCATCATACATCATGAGCAACCACATTCACATCACTTCATGGGAGATTCCCAACATTCTCTTTGTCTATTGGACGACAAGGGGTCCCGAAGGTGTGTAAACTGCTCAAAGCCACTCACACAACACTCTCATTTACAAGATTTTTCACCACAAACGGTCACTCTCCCGCAGCCCCACAAAAAAGCTCGCGCGACTCGCCGTCCCCACAAACATAAATTATGCGTTTTTCGTTCGACTCATACAAACCCTGCTACCGCTCGCTCATCACACTGGGTATTCCCATCATCATCGGCCAGCTGGGCAGCATCATCACCGGTTTTGCCGACACGATAATGGTCGGACAGCACTCCACCGAGGAGCTGGCCGCCGCTTCGTTCGTCAATAACATTGTCAATGCCTTCATCATTCTGGGCACGGGCTTCTCGTTCAACCTCACGCCCCTCATCGGCATGAACCTCGCCCAACGCAAGCACATCGCCATCGGTGCGTGGCTCAAGAACAGTCTGGCAGCCAACATCACCACCACACTGCTGCTGCTCTCCATTCTGATAATGGTCTATCTCAATCTCGATGCGCTGAACCAGCCCGATGAGATTATGCCGCTCATACGCCCCTACTACATCATATCGCTCATCTCGATTATCTTCGTGATGCTCGCCAACTCGTTCCGACAGTTTGTCGAGGGCATCGCCAACCCCTCGATTTCGATGTGGGTGTTGCTGGCCGGCAACCTCTTGAACGTGGCAGGCAATTACCTGCTCATCTACGGTAAGTGGGGATTGCCCGAATTGGGACTTCAGGGTGCAGGTATCAGCACCCTCATCTCGCGCATCTTCATGCTGCTGCTCTTCGTGGCGGTCTTCCTCCGCCGCCGTTCGTACAGCTCCTACCGCAAGGGCTTCGCCCTGAGCCGTATCAACACCGCCAGTTGGAAGACCCTCAACGCCATCGGCTGGCCCATCGGTCTGCAACAGGGACTCGAGGCAGGCACATTCTGCATCACCGCCATCATGGTGGGCTGGATTGGCAAACTCGAGCTGGCGGCACATCAGATTGCCATCACCATATCGCTCATCAGCTTCACCATCTACTTGGGATTAGGTGCCGCCGTTGCCATTCGCACCAGCTACTACAAGAGTGCCGGCGATTGGGACATGGTGCGCCGCATCACCCTCTCGGGCGTCCACCTCGCGCTGGTGGTCGTGGCTCTGGTGTGCGGATTTCTCCTTGTCTCGCAGTCGTGGCTGGGTTATATGTTCACCACCGATGAGGCGGTGATTGAGGTGGTGAAAATCCTGCTGCCCATACTCATGCTCTATCAGCTGGGCGACAGCATACAGATTATTCTCACCAACGCCCTGCGCGGTCTGGCGGATGTGAGCGTCATCATGGTCATCTCGCTCATCTCCAACTTCGCCATCGCCATTCCGGCAGGCTACCTCCTGGGATTCATCTTCGATTTCGGCGTGGCAGGTCTGTGGTTCGCCTTCCCCATCAGCTTCATCTGTTCGGGTGTGATGCTCTCGTTGCGCACGCGCCAACAGGTGCAACGCCACCTCCACCCCGGGGTCGCAAACCGCAGATAAGGCACTTCGTCACGAAAGGGCGCGAAGAATTCGGTTTTCGCAATGAAAATATTTGCCCCAATTATTTGGTGGCAAACCGCGAAGTATCTATCTTTGCGTTGATTTCCACCCCATAGGAGGCTTCGGGACACCGTTGCCGTTCCCCTGCCGACTCCAAGAAAGTCGGCGCCCCCCGAAAAGAAAAAGTGCATATCGAGGGGAACACCCTCCGGGAGACGAAACACGGGAACAATAAACCACCCCTGCGGTGCGTTTCTTTTTCCACAGCAACGAAATATTAATCATCAAAAAAATAGAAAACACAATGAAAGTAGAAAGCAACAAGAAAGTAGGCGTGAACTATACTCTTACTGTCGACGGTCAGATTGCAGACCAGTCTCGTCCCGGTCAGCCCCTGGAGTTCATCTTCGGTACCGGCATGTTGCTGCCCAAGTTCGAGGCAGCCATCGAGGGCAAGGAGATTGGTGACAAGGTATCGTTCACCCTCGAGCCCAAGGACGGCTACGGCGAAGTTATCGAGGCAGCTATCGTAGAGCTTCCCAAGACCATCTTCATGGTTGACGGCAAAGTTGCAGAGGATATTCTCTTCGAGGGTTCGCAGATTCCCATGAGCGACTCACAGGGTAACCGCATGATGGGTCTGGTGAAGGAAGTCAAGGAGGAGAGCGTGAAGATGGACTTCAACCACCCCATGGCAGGCAAGACCCTCAACTTCGATGTAGAGGTAGTATCGGTTCGCGACGTCACTCCCGAGGATATGGAGCACCACTGCAGCTGCGGTTGCGGCGATGACCACTGCGGTTGTGGTGACGACCACGAAGGTCACTGCGGTTGCGAGGACCACGACGGCCACTGCTGCCACTAACAGATTATCTTCCCAAAAGATAACGGGTGACCCACTTTGAGGGGTCACCTTTTTTTATCCTTTCGTACCATGTACACCCGGAAAGGCTGGCGGCTGTGGAATTGGGACACACGTGGCACTTCATCGACCCTCACGGCACCGTGAGGTTGTGCTTCGAGGGGTGCGAAGCGGTGAAGCCCTTTCGCAACGGGCGCACCAAAATCCTCCGCGAAGGTGAATTTTTTGAGTACGACACCCACGGACGACTATTTGAAAATTAAGCGCAAATCACTATTTTTGTACGATGACGCACTTTTCGGGCAAGGGACGGCAGGTCTCCCCCCCGTCCGACCGCCAATAGAGAAAAGTCCGTCACCGTCCCACAGCGCAAAAAAAATAAGAACTACGGTATATGTATTCGCAAAGCATCACACGCACCCACCGCACGGCCTTCGTCTTTCTGATTGACTGCTCGGAAGAGGAGATGAGTCGCGCCGGATTCATTCACAACAACCTCAAGGGCACCGACCTGCGCTGGTGTGACGGCAAGCTCATACCCATACGCTACCACGATGCCCAAATCCACCTCTCGCACCGCGACAACGACCTAACGAACCCCGACCGCGAGGCCTTCACGCGTCTTCGCATGAAGCTGCGCACCTCGCCCGAGGATTTTCTCACGGTGTGCGACAAGGAGTCGTACTACCACCCGATGGGCGAATTTGGCGGTCACCTGTGGGTCAGCAACACCTTCGAGGGGTTGGTCTGCGTGGAAGACGAGTCGGGCTACGGCCATGTCGATACCCTCAACCGCGAGGTCATACCCTCCCGCTTTGTGTGGGCGAACGACTTTCACGAGGGACGCGCCGAGGTGGAGACCGAGTCGGGCATGGGTCTTATCGACAAGGAGGAACACTATGTCCTGCCTCCCGAATTCGAAATTGTGCGTTACGACCCCGTGAATAATGTGGCGCACGTACGAAAAGAGGGTCTTTGGGCGTTATACGACCACAACGGCAAAATGATACGCGATTTTGTCCCCAAAGAGGACTTTTTCGAAAAAGAACAATAACAAATAAAAAAATACGACTATGAAAGAGAAAGTAAGAGTTTTGATTATCGGTAGCGGCCCCGCAGGTTTCACCGCAGCGATATACACATCGAGAGCCAACCTCCAGCCCGTACTCTATGAGGGTATCGAGCCGGGCGGTCAGCTGACCACCACCACCGAGGTGGAGAACTTCCCCGGTTATCCCGAGGGCGTGGACGGCAACCAGATGATGGCCGACCTGCGCAAGCAGGCAGCACGTTTCGGAGCAGACATCCGTTCGGGCATCGTCACCAAGGCCGACCTCTCGCAGCGTCCCTTCCAAATCGTGGTGGACGGCACTCACGAGATTGAGGCCGAGAGCGTCATCATCTCGACCGGTGCATCGGCCAAATATCTGGGTCTGCCTTCGGAGACGAAGTTCCGCGGTCAGGGTGTGAGCGCATGCGCCACCTGTGACGGTTTCTTCTACCGCAAGAAGGATGTGGCTGTCGTGGGCGGCGGTGACACGGCGTGCGAGGAGGCCACCTATCTGGCATCGCTCTGCAACAAGGTCTATCTGATTGTGAGAAAGCCCTTCCTGCGCGCTTCGAAAGCCATGCAGGAGCGTGTCTTCTCGACCCCCAATATCGAAGTTCTCTTCGAGCACAACACCGTGGAGGTGCTGGGTGACGACCTCAAGGGCGTGACCGGCGCACTCCTGCGCAAGACCGACGGCACGGAGCGCACCATCGAGATTTCGGGCTTCTTCCTCGCCATCGGACACCACCCCAACACCGAGTTGTTCAAGGGTCAGATCGAGTTGGACGAAGAGGGTTACATCAAGGTGGCAGCCCCCTCGTCGAAGACCAATGTGGAGGGTGTCTTCGCCGCCGGCGATGTGAAAGACCCCCACTACCGTCAGGCCATCACCGCGGCAGCTTCGGGTTGCGTGGCAGCGTTGGATTGTGAGCGTTTCCTTCTGAAATAGAGTAATATGTGTTTCAGTGTCACCATATTGGGTTCGGCATCGGCACGTCCCACCGCACAGCGTCACCCCTCGTCACAGGTCGTGAATTTCCACGAGCAGTACTACCTCGTTGATGCAGGCGAAGGGACCCAGCAACAACTCGTGAGAGCCGGCATCAGCCCCGTGAAGATACGCGCCATATTTCTGTCGCATCTCCACGGCGACCACTGCTTCGGTGTCTTTCCGCTGATTTCGACCATGGGTCTCTACGGGCGCAAAACCCCGCTCTACATCTACGCCCCGGCACCGTTCGGCGAGATTTTGGAGAACCATCTGAAATATTTTGACACCGAGCTCCCCTACGAGGTCGTATGGAATGAGGTCAAGACCACGGAGCACAACCTTTTGATGGAGAACCGCACGCTGGAGGTGTGGAGCATACCCCTACGCCACCGCGTCCCCACATCGGGTTATCTGTTCCGCGAGAAAGAACCGCCCCTCAACGTGGACAAGGAGAAGATAGAGGCCTACGGGCTGTCGATAGCGCAAATCACCTCGGCAAAACGCGGTGAGGACGTTGTGCTGGAGTCGGGCGAGGTGATTCCCAATGCGGAACTCACCTACCGTCCCTACGCTCCGCGCAGCTATGCCTACCTCTCCGACACCAACTACTCCGCCAAGGCGGCAACCCTCGCCAAGAGGGTGGATTTGATGTACCACGAGGCCACCTACGCCGCCGCCGAGCAGCGCAGTGCCAAGGAGAGGGGTCACTCCACCACACGCGATGCCGCCAAGGCCGCCCTGTGTGCCGGAGCGCGACGACTCGTCATCGGTCACTACTCGTCCCGCTACAAGGACGAGCAGGTGCTGGTCGATGAGGCACGCGAATTTTTCCCGGAGACCTATCCTGCCACCGAGGGGAAGACATTTACGATAGAAAAACAAAATGACAAAAGCCGAAATACAACTGATTAAATCGCTGGGCGACAAGCGCGGACGCGATGAGGAGGGGTTGTTCATCGCCGAGGGAGAGAAGCTCATCTCGGAGATACGCTCTTCGCAACTTCGTATCCGCAAAATCTACTCTTTAGAGGGGGTCTTCGAGGGCAGCGATGTGGA
>RCNH01000493.1_pt1 | contig 15969 bp, 14 predicted proteins | sample 2041161 | NCBI WGS metagenome assembly RCNH01 (sample SAMN09708215, study PRJNA481090) | Feces metagenome, whole genome shotgun sequencing project. | biome: feces | host: Leptonychotes weddellii | place: Antarctica: Sion Island | collected 2010-03-01 | reverse complement strand
GGAACTGTAACGTCATAGACATCTACTGTTTTGTAAGTCGCATCACAAAATTCACTTTCCGCTCTCTTGGTTACAGGTAGTACCTGATCGCCGATTTTGGCGGTGAAAGGTGCATCAGCAACAGGAGGTGTAGAAGGTTCCGGGTCTACTGCCGCTTTGACTTCAAAAGTAATATCCGGCAGATAACCAAATTCTCTTTCTGTTACCTCTCCCTTACCGTCTTGGAAGTCATAACCTTGGCTGTATGTATTGGCGCCTTCTAAAATTTTTCCTCCAGTCAGTGTATAGGTTCCGGCATCCGGTGTATCCACTGTTAGTTTTACTCTGGAAATCCGATCTACTTCCGTGGTTGGAACCAGGTTACCGTCTAACTGATAGTGAAGTGCAAATTTACCTTCAAAGGAAGAACTCCATTTTTGAGGTATGTTTCCTACCGGCGTTTCCAGACCACTGAGAGAAACTTCAGTTTTTCCATCCTTCGTTTCAACTGTAACTGTTGTCGCAGCGTTTTGGATCTGGTAGGAATCACTGCCTACATTTACCGTATTGCCATCAGAGAATGTTACTTCCTGACCATTATATGTATAGGATTTTCCCTCCTCATAGTACAACTTATCGTATTCTGCATTCCAAGAATCCGAAAAAATGTACGCAGGCAGTTCAACCGATTCTGATGTGCTCAGAATCTGGGAACTGTATGCCGGTGTTTCTTCTGCAAAGGCTGCCAGTGGCATAATGCCAACTGTCATAACCATCGCCAAAAACAGCGCCAGCATCCTCTTTGATAATTTTGTTTTCATGAACTTTTTTCCTTTCGCTTTTTATTTGGATCGAACCAACAAAAAAAATGTGACGAACTGTCATAAACTGACAATTCGCCACAGTCGTATTTCTATTGGCCCGGAAATCCCGTTTTCTCCTTTTGTAGGTCTTCTGACTTACACAGTTTGGATCCTTCCACGCTTGTGATTTCTGCCTTCCCAATTTCTCAGTGACTGACTTTCGTCAACAAAATCACAAACTCCCGTGCTTACAGCGGCGTATTCCGTCCGGGATTTTCACCCGATTCCCTTGTTCATCCTTTGAGCTGTTATCACCCAAAGGCCACAAAAGCATATTTTATTCATCCTGTATTATAACATAAATATTCATTTATTCTATATGCATATTATACAAAAGAACCATCGGTTATAGCATTATGCATATGTTTTATTACTATATGGTATTCCTTTTAGTAAAACAACCATTTATACATACATAAGTCATTCCGTAGACAATTCCTCCTAAAAATGAAAAAAGCGCAGACCGAAACCTGCGCTTTGTAAGTATGCTTATGGAAAACAATCCTAAGAAATAATCCATGCTTATATTAAATTTCTAATGAGATTTGTATTTTATCAAATTTTACAACTCCACACGTCCCTCTAAAGCACGTAAAAGTGTCACCTCATCAATATACTCCAGATCTCCACCTACAGGAACACCACTGGCGATCCTGCTGACCTTGATTCCGGTAGGTTTGATCAGTTTGCTGATATACATGGCTGTTGTCTCACCTTCCAGACTGGAATTTGTTGCAATGATTACTTCATCCACATCTCCCTGTAAACGGAGCATCAGTTCTTTTAAACGAATATCATTTGGTCCTATACCAAGCATAGGAGAAATTGCCCCATGAAGAACATGATAGACTCCATCGTATTTCCCTGTCTTTTCATAGGCTGCCAGATCTCTCGTGTTTTCCACTACCATAATCTGCTTATGATTTCTGGAAGGATTCCCACAGATAGGACATAATTCTTGATCTGTTAATGTACAACATTCTTTACAATATTTTACATTGTTCCTTGCCTCTGTCATAGAATGTGCCAGTTCTTCCACCTGTTCTTGTGGCATATGGATAATGTGAAACGCCAGTCTCTGAGCTGATTTTGCACCGATTCCCGGAAGTCTTGATAACTGCTCAATTAATTTACTAATATAACTGCTGTAATATTCCATCTTAGAATGGGAATCCTCCACCCAATCCACCAGTCAGTTTAGACATTACTGCCTGTGTTTCTGCTTCCATCTGACGAAGTGCTTCATTAGTAGCTGCCATAATCAGGTCTTCCAACATTTCAATATCATCCGGGTCAACCACTTCTTCTGCCAGTTTTACTTTTGTAATTTCTTTTTTACCACTCACTGTCACTTCTACAGCTCCGCCACCTGCTGTCGCTGTAAATTCTTTCTCTTCCAATGCTTTCTGGTTCTCTTCCATCTGTTTCTGCATCTTCTGAGCCTGTTTCATTAAATTATTCATATTTCCAGGCATTCCCATGCCACCTGGAAAACCACCACGTCTTGCCATTATGGTATCCTCCTATTTTCTCATATTTATTCAAAATCGTCCTGAGGTTCTTCTTCTACAACCACATCTATTTGAAGTTCATTGTTTAATATATCATCAACTGTAATTGGTTGCAACTCTTTATGTGTGCTTCTGTTCTTTAAAAGCAATTCTACCTGAACCTCTTTTCCCAGTTGTCCCCGGATGATAGCTTCCAACGCTTCTTTTTTCCCTGGTGAATCAATACATGCCTGAGCAAAATCATTGGCAAACTCTACATATAATTTATTTTCTCCTGCATTGGGATCGTACATAGGAATCGCCAGTGTCAGAAACTGCTTAAACATTCCCTCTGCCTGATTCACAATTTTTTTCCAGTTTTTTTTCACCCACTGAAGATCCTCCGGTGCTGCCTTTTCCACTGTTACCGGTGTCTGAATTGCTGGTTCTTCCTGCTGTTCATTCTCTCCAGAAAGAAATCCACCAGACTGGACTGGTCTGACAGCCACAAATTCTCCTTTTTCCAGTTTTTCCTCTAGTACACGAACTCTGTCCAATAAAGAGTCCAGATTTGTTTCCATAGCTGGTCTGCACAATTTTACCAGTGCCACTTCCACCAGTACTCTTTTTTGCGTGGCATTTCTTAACTGGTTAGATAATTCAGAAAATACCCTGATATAACGCATCAGTGTTTCTACATCAATCATCTGACTTTCTTCTTCCAGTGCTTTCAGTGATTCCATGGAAACATCTAATACTTCTTCCGGATGTTCTGATGTTTTTATTAACAGCAGGTTTCTCATATACCATGTAAAATCTGCTACAAACTGTCCCAGCTCTTTACCTCCGATAAGTAACTCTTCCAGAATATGGATACAGGCAGCCACATTTCCTGATAATACCTGTCTTAACAGTCTGCTAAATACTTCATTATCTGCAGTTCCTAAAACAGACAGCACTCTTTCATAAGTTATTTTCTGACCCATATAAAAGGCAATACACTGATCTAACAGACTGAGGGCATCTCGCATAGCACCATCTGCTGTTTTAGCTATATAACGCAATGCCTTCTCTTCTGCCTCTACACCTTCTTTGTCCATTAATTCCCGTAATCTTCCGGTAATAGTGTCAATGGATAATCTATGAAAATCATATCTCTGACATCGTGATAAAATTGTCACTGGAATTTTATGGGCTTCCGTGGTAGCCAGAATAAAAATAACATAAGAAGGTGGTTCTTCCAATGTTTTTAGCAGTGCATTAAATGCCCCTGTAGACAACATATGAACCTCATCAATAATATAAACTTTATATTTTCCCTGAGGTGGACGATAAGCCACTTCTTCACGAATTTCACGGATATTATCTACGCCATTATTAGACGCTGCATCAATTTCTATAACATTCATAGAAGTTCCTGCCTGAATAGCCTTACAAGTTGCACATTCATTACAAGGACTTCCATTTACAGGATGTTCACAGTTGACTGCCTTGGCCAATATTTTGGCTACCGACGTTTTACCTGTTCCTCTGGTTCCACAAAATAAAAACGCATGTCCCAGACGGTCTGCCTGAATCTGATTTTTTAATGTAGTTACAATATGTTCCTGTCCTTTGACTTCTTCAAACGTACTAGGACGAAATTTACGGTAAAGAGCAGTATAGCTCATGAAATATCTCCTTTATCAGTTATTTAGTCTCCAAAACTAATTCCCATTCTCTTGGCATCTTTGACTTCCGGTGCATCAGGGGCTACAGCTTTTAATTTACCTGCACACTCTTCCAATGGAACTTTCTTTGTTTTTCCATTAACGATACCAACCATATATCCATAATCTTCGTTTAGAATCAGTTTTGCTGCAGAAGAACCAAGACGTGTGGATAAGACACGGTCATAAGGACAAGGACTTCCACCTCTTTGTGTATGTCCAGGTACTGTAACACGGATTTCCATACCTGTGCGTTCTTCCAGCTCTTTAGCAATCTTATAGGAAATAGAAGGATATTGTTTTGCATATTCTTCCTGTTTCTTTTTCAGTTCTTTTTTACTTAATTTTGCATCTTCTTTTGATACTGCACCTTCTGCAACTGCAAGAATCGTAAATCCGCTTCCTCGTTTTTTCCTTTTTTCGATCGCTTCTACAACTTTATCAAGATCATATGGAATCTCAGGAATCAGGATTACATCTGCTCCACTGGCAATTCCTGAATACAACGTAAGCCATCCTACTTTATGTCCCATAACTTCCACAATAAATATACGATTATGGGAAGAAGCTGTTGTATGAATACAATCTATGGCTTCCGTGGCAACGTTCACTGCACTGTAGAATCCAAAAGTCATATCCGTACCCCATATGTCATTATCAATAGTTTTGGGAAGATGAATGATATTTAACCCCTCTTCCCGAAGAAGATTAGCTGTCTTCTGAGTACCATTTCCACCAAGGATTACCAGACAGTCCAGACGAAGTTTGTAATAATTCTGTTTCATAGCCTCAACCTTATTCAGCCCATTTTCGTCTGGAACGCGCATCAATTTAAATGGCTGACGAGAAGTACCTAAAATTGTACCTCCTCTTGTAAGGATTCCTGAAAAATCTTTAGAAGTAAGCATACGGTAGTCTCCATAGATCAATCCCTTATAGCCGTTCATAAAACCGTATACTTCCAGCTCATCTGTAGGAATATTATTTGCCAGTCCTTTTACTACACCTCGCATGGTAGCATTCAACGCCTGACAGTCACCGCCGCTTGTCAGCAAACCGATTCGTTTCATTTTTCACCACGTCCTATCTTTTTATTTTCTAATCCTAATGGTTTCATTATAGCTTATTTTTTCCTCGTCCTCAAGGGAATATTCTCATGTTATTCATTGACAAACAATCTGAAAACATGTATACTGAATGAGCGCAGCCGGGGAGATAGCGGTGCCCTGTACCTGCAATCCGCTACAGCAGGGGTGATACCAATCTGAGGGCTTTTTCTTGTAGAGCTGCCTTCTATAAGTGGCGTTGACGTCTGGGTCTTACGCAACAGAAATCTATGAATCGTGTCAGGTCGGGAACGAAGCAGCACTAAGTAGAACCTTCTGTGTGCCGTGAGGGTGCCTGGACCGAGTTAACTGTAGGAGTAACGTCTATGAGGGAAGTTCGAGGTGCGGTGCGCATAAAAAAATAACAAAAAACAAAAGTACAGATCTTCTTTGTCGAAAATCTGTACTTTTTTTAACGGAGACGGTGGGATTTGAACCCACGTGCCGGTTGCCCGACAACTTGATTTCGAGTCAAGCTCGTTATGACCACTTCGATACGTCTCCTTTTTTCATATCGTATTTTATTATACTTCCTTACCTTTCTTTCGTCAACCTTGGTCTTCACAGGAATCTGTGTTTACCCTTTTTTTCTTTTCTTTTTTTATTTCTCGCAATTCTTTAAAGAATCCTGACAGCATCTGACTGCACTCTTCTTCCAATACTCCCCGTACCACATGTACCTGATGATTAAATTCTTTCATTTCCAGAAGATTAAGCACAGAACCTGCACAACCTGCCTTTGGATTCATACTTCCAATCACTACATTGCTCACCCTCGCCTGCACAATAGCACCAGCACACATCTGACAAGGTTCCAGTGTAACATACAATGTACAACCTTCCAGTCGCCAGTCCCCAAGTTTTTTACTTGCTTTTCGTATCGCATTCATTTCTGCATGAGAAGTCGTATTTTTATCTGTATTTCTCCTATTATATCCTCTGGCAATAATCTTCCCCTCATAAACAATCACACAACCTATGGGAACCTCCATCAACTGATATGCTTTTTTCGCCTGGCGAATGGCCTCCTTCATAAATTTCTCATGAATTTTTTCTTTCTCTATTTCTATCTGTTCTATTTTTTTATTCATTTTCTATTCCTTTTACCTGTCATACTCTGTCCTTTTCCATCATATGCTTTCATAGAATATATGCAAAGGAAGTGGATCATTTGTCAGAATATCAACGTTTTGTTTCTTATTTTTATGAGTACTGCAACAATGAAAAATCCAAAAATTGCGGATTTGTCCGTACCGAAATACGCAACCATCAATGTAACATGGATATTCACTTAAAGCTTCCCATTTATCCTTTTACTCCTATCTTTACCATCTACGGATTTATCCCGGAAAAAGAGCAGCTTGCAGGAATTCTATTAGGACAAGGGGCCTACCATCATGGCCTGGTTCATGTAGTTCTTTCCATACCAGAAAAAAATATAGCAGAAACCTCTTATAATGTCCATGATCTGGGAGGACTTCTCATCCAGTGTGACACAGGACAGATTTTTGCTACTGCATGGAAAGAAGCACCGATTCACCCAGAATTATTTACTCCTTTTTCCAGAGAAGAACCCATTTCTGCAGCTTCTTTAGAACCCCCATGCGAAGAAATTGTTCCTGAATCTTCTGAAACTTTCGTTTCTACCGAAGACACTCTTTCTTCATCCGAGGAACATCCACCAGAAAAAAATATTTCCCAGACAACAATTCCCTGGGATACCTGGGGAAAAATCCAACATACTTATCCACATATTCAGCCTTTTTTCGATGACGAAATCCACCAATGTGTTAAGATTTCCACAGATGATTTTCCTAAACTGGCAGAATATGGTTTCTTCATCGACAATAATCAATTCTTATCCCATGGCTGTCATATGTATCAACACATTCTTCTTGGAAAATTAGACCGAAAAGATTCTAAAGATTATATTCTGGCAGTTCCTGGGATTTATAATGAAAAAGAATGTTTTCTTGCATCCATATTTGGATTTCCCAATTTTAAGCCTTCCAGAAATCCTCTTATCCGTCCCGGCCAGTTTGGATACTGGTATCGGTTATTATATTAAATTCCCCGGATTTCCACAACGGGAATCTTCTCCAACAGCATTAGACGGTAATTTTCCAGCTGTTCTCTGGAATAGCTGCTGAATACAGGGCGGATGACCTGTTCAGACTCCTTGTATGCCTGAAGAAAATACCGTCTGCTGCCGGAAATCCATGTTCCTATTTTTTCTATATCATCTTTTTTATGCAGTTCCTTCACTACTGTAGTCCGGAATTCGTAATCTACAACTTCAGATTTCAAAAATTCCACAGATTCTTCTATAGGTGCCAGATGAAAGTTTTTAATTCCTACTGTTTCTCCATACTTTTCCGGACTGTTTTTTATATCCATGGCAACATAATCAATAAGCCCTTCTGTTACCATACTTTTTAACATTTCTGGATGAAACCCATTGGTATCTAATTTCACATGGTATCCAAGTTCCTTGATTTTTCTGATAAAACCCGGAAGTCCTGCACTCATGGTAGGCTCTCCTCCTGTAATGCACACACCGTCTAAAATATCTTTCCTTTTTTTCAACACCCCTAGGACTTCTTCTGTGGGAATGATTGGTTCCTGATCAGGGGAAAGAACAAGTCCTGCATTATGGCAGAAAGGACAACGAAAATTACAATGTCCTAAAAAAACAGTGGCTGCCAGTTTTTCCGGATAATCTAATAATGTCAGTTTATTAAATCCATGTATTTTTACCATAGTTATCCTCTTTTCTACCGAAAATACTTACGAATATTTTCTTCTGTATCCTGTACAGACCCCTGTACAAAATACGGTTTTCCGCCTCCACGACCATTCAGAATCTGATTCATTTCTTTTGTAAACATTCGCAGATCCCCATTCTTTTCTCCGATAGCATACCGGTAGCCTTGTTTATCATTTCCACAAAATACACCGCAGATTCCTCCACAATTTTCCATAACCTGTACAGCCATTTTCCGGATTCCTTCTCCTGACAATTCTTTTTCAAAAATGAGTTGGTCTCCCTTACCACTTTTTTCCTGTGCCATTCTTTCTATCTTTTCATTTTCCATTCCCACTAACTGAAATTTTGCCTGCTGATACTCCTGATACAGTTTGTCTACACCTTTAGCAGTTTCTTTCCATTTTACAGAAAGCATATTGGAAATCTTCCGGTTCTGTTCTTTTAACAAGTTTGCATACTTTAATACCCGTCCTCCACAAATCATTTCAATTCGTACTCCATTTTTAAAATGCTGTACGGACAAAAGCATAATCTGTCCTACCTGTCCGGAAGTCTTAATATGCACACCACAGCAGGCACAGGTATCAGCGCCTGGCCACGTAACAATACGCACAGGTCCTGTTAATTCCTTTTTACTTCTATAAGAAATTGTTTCTAATTCTTCTTTATCCGGCCATATAATCTCTAAAGAATGATTCTCCCATACATACTGATTAGCTTTCCACTCAATCTCCTTTAACTCTTCTTCTGAAATTTCTCCATCAAAATCTATCGTGATTGTATCCTCGCCCATATGAAATCCTACATTGTTATATCCATATCGACTGTGAATCATTCCACTGACTATATGTTCTCCAGAATGCTGTTGCATCAGATCCAGACGTCTATCCCAGTCAATTTGTCCTTCTACTACCGTTCCTACCTTCAAAGGTTCTTCCGTATAATGCCAGATTTCATCTTCTTTTTCTTGCACATTTACCACTTTTATCTGATTTAAGGTTCCCATATCATAAGGCTGGCCGCCTCCTTCTGGATAAAATGCTGTTTTATCCAAGCGAATCGCATATCCCTTTTTTTCTTCACGACATTCCAGAACTCTTCCCTGAAAGTTTTTTATCATAGAATCTTCATAAAATAAACGCTGTGTAATCATACCTTCTATCCTCCTGCAATCAACTTCTTCCATCATAGTACGGAACCGAAAAACTTGCAAGAAAAGGATTTTATGTGACTGGGTCACAAAACTTTCTTTTGCATTTTACCACCGGATTCACTATACTGTACTTAGAAAATGATTATTGTATTTACAGGAGGTATCTACTATGACTGATGTTATTATTATTGGAAATGGTCCTGCAGGTCTTTCTGCTGCTTTATATATTCTTCGTGCCGGATTTACAGTTACCGTCATCGGAAAGGACAATGGTTCTTTAACAAAGGCTGAAAAAATTGAAAATTATTTTGGACTGGAACGTCCAATGTCAGGAAATGAACTGGTGGAAATCGGAATCCATCAGGTAAAAGAACTAGGTGGAACCATTTTAAAAGAAGAAGTAGTCGGTATTTCCTGGAACAACACCTATACCGTTTCTACAACTACTGGTTCTTATGAATCTAAAGCACTGATCTTATCCACCGGAACCTCCAGAAAAACAGCGAAAATCAAGAATATGGATCGTCTGGATGGTTTTGGCGTCAGCTATTGTGCTGTTTGTGATGGATTTTTATATCGTGGAAAAAATGTAGCAGTATTAGGAGATGGGGAATATGCACTTCATGAAGTGCAGGAACTGTTAAATGTGGTGGGGCATGTAACTCTTTTGACCAATGGTTCCCAGCCACAGGTAGACTTTCCACCTCAGGTATCTGTCATCACTACACCTGTAAAAGAATTATCAGGGGAAAAAATACTGGATTCTGTAATTTTTGAAGATGACACTGCATTAAAAATTTCCTGTCTTTTTGTAGCACTAGGTACCGCAAAAGGCAGTGATCTTGCAAGAAAACTGGGCATTGTTCTCGACAAAGAAAAAATTGTGGTAAATGAAGAAATGAGTACTGGTCTTCCTGGTGTTTATGCTGCTGGTGACTGTGTTGGCGGTATTCTTCAGGTATCTGTTGCCGTAGGGGAAGGAGCCAAGGCAGCTCTTTCCTGTATCCGATACCTTCGTTCTCTCTCTTAAAAGAAACAGTTTAAATAGTACTATAAAAAAAGATCCGTTTATAAAAACGGATCTTTTTTTGACTACTTTGAACGCTCTGTCAATGTAGTGCCCCTGCCAAGGAATCGAAGCGACGTGATTCGAACACGCGACCTCTGCGTCCCGAACGCAGCGCTCTACCAAACTGAGCCACGCTTCGATTGCTGAACATATCAGCACTGTTAATTATAGCCACTTCCCTCTGGTTTGTCAATAAATTTTGCCACTTCCCACATTTCTACTGCACCTGATAAACATCTGCATATTTCATACCAAATTGCAATGCTTCTCCATGACTTCCCATAAGAATATCTACGTGTCCATAAGCAGTTCCTCTGTCTTCTACTGTGTATACAACACCATTGATAGAAAGCTTTGTCCCAAAGGGAACACCACCCATTGCAACAGTTCTTCCTGGGGTCGGTGCGGTTCCGCTGGCTGTTTTTCCACCACCAGACCATTTTCCACAACAGATTGGACAGGTACAATACCCTGTTAACTTAAATCTACCCAGATACTGTCCTTTCGAAGTGTCAATCACACTTTCCTGTTTTTCTGTTGTATCCTTGTTAGATGAAGCAGACTGATTTTGTTTTTCATTGTTCTGCTCTTCTTTTGCTTTCTGCTGTGCAAGAAGTCTGGCTGCTTCCTCTTCTTTCGCTTGCTTCAAAAGACTGTTAATGGATGCTTCCTGCTCTTCTATTTGTTTTAACAACGCGTTTTCTGATGAGGTTTCCGTTGAAAGTTCTTCCTGATATTCCTTTATCTGATGATAGGTACCCTGTACCAATTCCTGAATATCTTTCTGTTTTTCTTCACTTTCCTGTTGCAACTTCTGAATCGCTTCCTGTTCTTCTATAACTTCCTGTTCTTTTGTCTGCACCAATTTTTTTGTCTGTGTGTAAGAATCCAACATATCTCTGTCATACTTTGTGATTCTGGAAATATTTTCTGCACGATTTAAGAAATCCACGATACCATTCGACTGAAAAAACAGATCCAGATAATTTTGCGTTCCATTTTCATACATATAACGAATACGAATCTTCATATTCTTATACTGTTGTTCTTCTATCACTCTGGCCGCATCCAGTTCTTCCTGAATTTCATCCAGTTCTTCCTGTTTTTCATCATACTGTCCCTGCAAAGTTTCCAGACTACTCTCTAACTGAGCAAACTGCTGATTCAATTCCTTCAGGTAGCTTTCAGATTGTCCTTTTTTTTCTTCTAAACTGGCAATTCTATCACGTACACTTTGCAGGTTCTGCTGATTTTGCTCCTGCTTTTCTTTTGCATCTGAAATTTTATCCTGTGTAGCAGCAAATCCTGGCATTACCATACTTACAATTAAAAGAAATGAAAGTACAACACTATAGATTGATTTTTTCTTCATTCAGTTTCCCTCTTATTTTCTTCTTGCTACAGCTTCATTATATCATAAAGCACCAGAATCTTAAAATTGAAATTGTTTTACGATCTGCGCCAGCCTGACCAGTACTTGTTTTTCACAACACCATTCACCAGTTTTCCCCATCCCAGCGGATGTTCATTTACGCAAATCAAGATCCATCCTTTTTTTGTGGTAACTTCTTCTTTTTCCACCAGAATGGTTTCTCCTTTCAGATACCGTTGAATTCGTTCATCTTCTGGTTTTAGTGTTAATACACCTGAATATTCTTCTTTCTTTAATACCATTGCCAATTGTTGTGATGGTTCAAATCGATCTTTTTTTACTTCTCCTAAATACAATCCGTTTCTTAAAAAATGTATACCTTTCATATTTTCAGGAAGAAGTGGCACCAGATATGCTTTCTCTCCTCGTATCTCGGTTCGTTTCCAATCTGGTTTCCATAAAGCTTCTTTAAAAAATGCTTCCATAATATTTCTTGTATTTTTATCTACACTTGTAATTTTTCCCAATTTAATCTTGGTATCATCAGCTTCCTGAGATTTTCTCATAAGAGCAAGAAAATGTCCTTCCCCCTTCATTTTATGTGGCCAGATGCGGGCACATTTTTCAAGTTCTGGATTTCCATCTCCCCATTCCGGATTTCCATGAGAAAATCCGTATTCTTCAGATATTGGTAACAGCTCCATAGATGGTTCTTCCTTCAATATCCAACTGATACTTCCTTCATTTTCAACAGGAGCAAATGTACAGGTAGAATACAAAAGCATTCCCCCTGGACGAAGCATAGCTACTGCATTTTTCAAAATATCTCTTTGCAATTTTGCAAAATATTCCGGTCTTTCTTGATTCCATGTTTTGATCACATCTGGATCTTTCCGAAACATTCCTTCACCAGAACAGGGAGCATCTACTAAAATTTTATCAAAGAAACCATGAAACCTCTTTTCCAGATTTGCCGGAATCTCATTGGTAATTAATGCATTGGAAATACCAAACACTTCTATGTTTTTCAACAATGCCTTTGCTCTGGAATTACTGATGTCGTTTGCTACCAATACCCCTTCTCCATGAAGTGCTGCTCCTAAAGCCGTGGCTTTTCCTCCTGGTGCTGCACAAATGTCCAATACTCTCTCTCCCGGTTCCACCGGTAAAATAGCCGCAGGTGCCATAGCACTTGGTTCCTGTAAATAATACAGACCAGCTGCATAGTACGGATGTCTAGCTGGCTGATCCTGCTCTTCATAATAGTATCCCCATGGTGTCCATGGAATTGATTTTAAATGAAAACCTCCTGATTCTTCCAATTTTTCTTTCGTTGTTTTCATTGGATTAATCCGAAGACCAAACTGACGGGGATTTTCATAACTGTTTAAAAAACTTTCATATTCCTCTCCCAGCATCTGTTTCATTCTTTCGGCAAAAGTCTCTGGTAACTGTATGTTCATATGATTCATCCCCCTTTTACTCTTTTCACCGTATTTTATCACAACCTGTTATTTTTTACAAACAAAACAAAAGCGGTGACCCCCCAGTCACCGCTTTCTATCACGTCACCCCATATATGACAATCGGTTACGCTTCTATCTCATTTCCTTCTTCAGACATTACTTCTTCAAATTTATTTAGGATAATAGACTGAATACGTTCTCTTGTATCCGAATTAATTGGATGTGCAATATCACGATATTCTCCATCTGTTGCTTTTCTGCTAGGCATGGCTATAAAAAGTCCTTTTTCGCCTTCAATTACCTTAATGTCATGAACAACAAACTCTTCATCAATAGTGATGGACACAACCGCTTTCATCTTACCTTCTTTAGCAACTTTACGCACTCTAACATCTGTAATTTTCATATTTTTGCCCCCTTCATATGCCTTCCTTTTTTTTGCAAATTCACTGCTAGACATCAAAGTGCATAGCGTTCATTTTTTTCAACAACAACTTTGATTTCTCCCTCACCGCAATGGTAAGAATTTGCACGAATCGTGTCACGACTCTCCACAATACAATTTTCAATATGTGTATTATCTCCAAGATAAACATCATTTAAAATGATAGAGTTCTTGATCACACAGTTATTTCCAACATATACTTTTTTAAACAGTACTGAGTTTTCTACCTGTCCATTGATGATGCATCCACTGGCTACCAGGCTGTTCTTTACCTGACTTCCCGGATTATATTTTGCCGGAGGCAGGTCGTCAATTTTAGACTGAATTCCTGGATACTGATGGAAGAAATAATCTCTTACTTCCGGTTTCAGGAAATCCATGTTTGTTTTATAGTAAGATTCTACCGTAGAAATATTGCTCCAATAATCATCGATTTTGTATCCGTAAATTCTCTTCAGATTTTTATAACGAATCAGAATATCTTTTACAAAATCATGTCGATCTTCTTGTGCACAGCGTTCAATCATTTCAATTAACTGACGACGACGAATGATATAAATACCTGTAGATACTGTATGAGAAGTAGAAATCATTGGTTTTTCTTCAAATTCTTCAATACGACAATTCTCATTCATCTTAAGGACGCCAAAACGTGTTACTTCTTCATCTGGTTCCATTTCTTTGCATACGATAGTTACATCTGCACGTTTTGCAATATGGTATTCCAGAACTTTATTATAATCAATTTTGTAGATACCATCACCAGATGCAATCACTACATATGGTTCATGGCTCTTTTTCAGGAAATCCAGATTCTGATAAATAGCATCTGCAGTTCCCTGATACCAGAAGCTGTTATCTGGAGTGATTGTTGGTGTGAAAACGAAGAGACCTCCTTGTTTTCTACCAAAATCCCACCATTTAGAAGAACTTAAATGCTCATTTAAGGATCTTGCATTATACTGAGTTAATACAGCTACTTTAGAAATGTGAGAATTGGCCATATTGCTAAGTGCAAAGTCGATACTACGGTAGCTTCCAGCAACAGGCATTGCTGCAATTGCACGTTTATGCGATAATTCTCTCATCTTATTGTTGTTACCACCTGCTAAAATTATTCCCAATGCTCTCATTCTATTCACCGTCCCTCTTTACAATTGCACCACCGCTGACAAGAAGACCTTCTGGATAATCTTCCAGTGTAGTCTCTCCGCTGATAGCTGTATTTTTTCCAATCTTCACATTGGACGGAATCACTGTATTTTCAGCGATTGTAACAAGTCCAAAACCATAAACTGCAGGTTTTAATACGTTTGGTGCTTCTTCTCCAACACCCATAACAACATTGTCACCTACTGTTACGTTTTCAGCAATAATTGCCTTGTCAATCTGACATCCTGAACCGATTATTGTTTCTTTCATAATAATAGAATCATGAATCACAGCACCTTTTTTAATGATAACACCTGGTCCAATAACGGAATTATGTACTTCACCATAAATCTCAGCTCCATCACTAATGATACTACGGTCAATCAGAGCATCACTGGAAACATACTGTGGACGGATAATATCGCCTTTGGTGTAAATTTTCCAGAACTCCTCATACAGATTGAACTCAGGAATAATGTCAATAAGTTCCATATTAGCTTCCCAATAAGAACCAAGTGTTCCAACATCTTTCCAATATCCATTAAATTCATAAGCAAACAAACGTTTTCCGTTATCACGACAATATGGAAGAATATGCTTTCCAAAGTCACAGTTCGGCTGATCTTTCAGTGCCATTAAAGACTCTTTCAATGCCTTCCATGAGAAAATATAGATACCCATAGAAGCCAAATTGCTTCTTGGATGTTCTGGTTTTTCTTCAAACTCTGTAATTCTTCCACTACCGTCTGTAATCATAACACCAAAACGGCTTGCTTCTTCAATAGGTACTGGCATACATGCTATAGTTACATCTGCTTTATTTGCTTTATGATAATCCAGCATTACTTCATAATCCATTTTATAAATATGGTCACCAGAAAGAATTAAAACATATTCCGGATTATAAATTTCCATATAAGCCATATTTTGAAAAATGGCATTGGCTGTACCTGTATACCAATCGCTGTTACCGCTTTTTTCATAGGGGGGAAGTACGGTAACACCACCAACATTTTTGTCCAGATCCCACGGAATACCAATTCCAATATGGGTGTTCAAACGTAGTGGCTGATACTGTGTCAATACACCTACCGTGTCAATTCCCGAGTTAATACAGTTACTGAGGGGGAAATCAATAATGCGATATTTTCCTCCAAACGCTACTGCCGGTTTAGCCACTTTCTCAGTTAATACGCCAAGACGACTACCTTGTCCACCAGCTAATAGCATTGCAATCATTTCTTTTTTAATCATGCTATCACCTCTTGTCATATACTACTGAAAATTATAGCACACTTTTTTTAAATAGTGAACAACTTTTACATATTTATATCAAATTAATTCGACTTTTTATTACATTTATACAAGTTTCTTTTGATTTTTCTTTGTTTTTCCATA
>RCNH01000492.1_pt1 | contig 15979 bp, 16 predicted proteins | sample 2041161 | NCBI WGS metagenome assembly RCNH01 (sample SAMN09708215, study PRJNA481090) | Feces metagenome, whole genome shotgun sequencing project. | biome: feces | host: Leptonychotes weddellii | place: Antarctica: Sion Island | collected 2010-03-01 | reverse complement strand
ACATGCGCCGGGCCATCCTTCGCTTTTTTCAGTTCGGACAGCTCAGCCTTTAAAAGCAGCTCGTCTCCCTCCATCAGCTCTGAAACAGAGATGCTTTTCAGCTCCTGCGTCTGATCATTGCAGTAAATGATTGGAATATCTTTGCACTCCAGCGTCACAGGAATCCCTTCAAGGCTTTTCCACTTGAAATCGTTGATATCCTTCCTGCCGCTCATATCTTCAAACTCCACGACCACCGTATAGGCTTCTGGCTGCACAGAGATGACCTTTGCGTGCAGCCCCATCACGCTCATTTCCTGCTGACCGGCGCAGGCCGTCAGCCCAAACAAGCACAGGAGCATCAGCACAGCCGACATCACTCTTTTCATATACAAACTCCTTTCCTCTTCTGTTTCAACTTTCTTCTGCTTATAAGACGATTCAAAAAGCCGCTTTATTGCAGTCTTATTCGCACAAATTTACAAAAACAGGGTTTTGTCCGCTCAGCTGCTTTTGTAAACATTTTCAATTCTGCATCCCACGCCAACCGTCACAAGCGCACTCAGAGGAAAAGGCCTATTGGAATTTCTGAAAGAGAAATCAAAAAACGCAGATCCTGTCCAAATTCTCATCTGAACAAAATCTGCGTTTTTAATCTGTCTGAAAATTTCTTTCAGCCAGCACCGATTCAGGTTTGATTACGGCTGCTTGCCAATGTAAGCGAGGATGCCGCCATCAACGTAGAGCACATGGCCGTTGACGAAGTTGGATGCATCAGACGCAAGGAACACAGCCGGGCCCTGGAGATCTTCCGGGGTGCCCCAGCGGGCCGCCGGCGTCTTGGCGATGATGAACTGGTCAAACGGATGACGGCTGCCGTCCGCCTGGCGCTCACGCAGGGGCGCGGTCTGCGGGGTAGCGATATAGCCCGGGCCAATGCCGTTGCACTGAATGTTGGCTTCGCCGTACTCAGAGCAGATATTGCGGGTCAGCATCTTCAGGCCGCCCTTCGCCGCCGCATATGCGGAAACCGTCTCACGGCCAAGCTCAGACATCATGGAGCAGATGTTAATGATCTTGCCGTGGCCCTTTTCGATCATGCCCGGGATGCAGGCCTTGGACACGATAAACGGCGCATTCAGGTCAACGTCGATCACCTGACGGAAGTCCTTGGCGCTCATTTCGAGCATCGGGATGCGCTTGATGATGCCAGCGTTGTTGACCAGAATGTCAATCACGCCAACCTCTTCCTTCACCTTGGCCACCAGAGCCTGAACAGCTTCTTCGTCCGTCACGTCGCAGACATAGCCGTGAGCCTCAATGCCCAGCTCCTTATATGCCGCCAGACCCTTATCGACCAGCTCCTGCTTGATATCGTTGAAAACGATGGTCGCGCCGGCCTTCGCGTAAGCGGTTGCAATTGCAAAACCGATGCCGTAGGAAGCGCCGGTCACGAGTGCAATTTTGCCTTCCAGGCTGAAATTGTTCATGAAATCGTTCATTGGAAGAATCCTCCTTTTGTGCTATATATCAAGCTGCCGGGCAGCCTGAATGCAGACAGGCTCGATCAGCGAAGGTCGAGCGGATCAATATTGTCCATGTCGTCAAATTCCTGATTCTCGCCGCACATGCCCCAGATGAACGTGTAGTTGCTGGTGCCCACGCCGGTGTGAATCGACCAGGACGGAGAAATAACCGCCTGCTCATTATGCATGATGATATGGCGCGTCTCCTGCGGCTCGCCCATCATGTGGAAGACAACGTTATTGTCCTTCACGTCAAAGTAGAAGTACACCTCCATGCGGCGCTCATGCGTATGGCAGGGCATGGAGTTCCAGTTGCTGCCGGGGGCGAGCTGGGTCATGCCCATGCACAGCTGGCAGGACTGCATGACGGCCGGATGGATATACTGGTTAATCACACGCTTATTGCAGGTCTCCGCGGAGCCGAGGGGACGCTTATTCGCTTTGTCAATGTCAATTTTGACCGTCGGATAGGTCTTATGCGCCGGGCAGGTATTGATATAGAACTTGGCCGGGTTCTCAGCGTCGTCGCTTTCAAAGCTGAGGGTCTTTGCGCCCATGCCGACGTACAGGCCGTCGTACTGTTTCAGCTCATAGCGCTCGCCGTCCACGGTGATGGTTCCCTTGCCGCCGATATTGATGACGCCCATCTCGCGGCGCTCAAGGAACGTATCGGAAGCCAGCTCTTTACAGCCAGTCAGCTCGACGCTCTTGCTGACGGGCATAACACCGCCTGCAATGATGCGGTCAAAGTGAGAATACGTCAAAACCGCGTCATCTGCCGCAAATACCGTTTCGATGAGGTATTCGGAGCGAAGACGGTCAGTTGTATAATGTTTCGCATCCAGAGATGCGGAAGGCTGGCGAACTGTCAGCTGCATGAGAACGTCCTCCTTTTACTGCGTATAGCATGTATGTTTATATGATATCACACACTGTCATAAAAATCCAGACTTTTTGTTAGTTTTATACGACGACCGTTCTTTCCATCGTGAAAGACTGACAAATCATCCGACAACTTGTTTCGGCGTATGTTTTTTTCTTTTTTTGTCAAACTAAATCCGATTGGTTTTCAGACCTCTGTTCTGCCTTTTCCTTCATGCTTTTTGGAAAGGAGATGCCCCGATGCTCGAAGACGCTGTGTCCCTGTGTTCCGTGCTGACAAGAAACCTCGAAATCTTTTCTGCCCGGCTGGGCGTTCCCGGCAATCAGGATGCGCTTCTGAGGCGCTTTCGTTCCGGCGCGTTCGAATCTGCGCTCATCGGCATAGACGGCATGTTCGATTCAAACCGCGTAGACGAAAACATCCTCAAGCCCTGCATGGATCTGCCTGAATGGGCGGGCGAAGACGTTCCCGGCGAAGATCGCGTCTCTTTTTTGACGTCCCATGCCGTATCCATCCTGCCCGCACAGATGGAAGACAACATCGACAAGCTCCTTGCCGCTGTGCTTTCCGGCCAGTGCGTGCTTCTGTGTGAGGACTGTCCTACGGCCTGCGTGCTGGATACGCGCGGCTTTGAAAAACGCTCTGTCAGCCGAACCGAAGTAGAGCAGGTCGTGCTTGGCCCGCATGAGAGCTTCACGGAATCCATCCGCACAAATGTCACGCTTCTTCGGCGCATTGTGCAGCGCGAAGAACTGACCACAGAATTTCTGTCCGTCGGCGGGGAAATGAAGACGCAGTGTGCGCTGCTCTATCTGCGCGGCACGGCGGACGAAACCATGATTGCGCGCATCCGCAAAAAGTTACAGGCCTGCTCCTCCAGCTTTGCCCTGACGACAGGAGAAATTGAGCAGCTCATCGAGGATCATCCGCTGGCGCTCATTCCCCAGTGCGTGCGCACGGAGCGTCCCGACCGCGCGGCCTCCTTTCTGGCAGAGGGGCAGATTGTCGTCCTGACAAACGGCTCCCCTGCCGCGCTTGGCGCCCCGTCTACACTCTGGCATCAGCTGCATACGTCGGACGATGCATCCATGCGCTGGCAGTACAGCACGTTTCTGCGCATGGTGCGTCTGCTTGGCGTGCTCATCCACCTGTTTCTGCCTGGGCTGTACCTGTCCATTCTCCGCTTCCATCCCGAACTTCTGCCCCCTGTCCTGCTGACCAGCGTATACGAAACAAATGCCCGCGTGCCCGTGCCTGTCTTTTTTGAGGCGCTTTTGATGACGCTTGCGTTCGACCTCATCAATGAAGCCGGACTGCGCGCTCCCGGCGCGATGGGCAATGCGCTGGGCATCGTTTCCGGCCTGATTCTGGGGCAGACCGCCGTCAGCGCCGATATCGTCAGTCCGCTTCTGCTGATTGTCGTAGCCGCCAGCGGACTGGGCGGCTTCTGCGTTCCGGGCTATGCGCTGAGCGTCGGTCTGAAAATCGTGCAGCTGCTTTTCATGACAGCGGGTGCTGCCGGCGGCCTGTACCTGATGGGTCTTTTGGCTCTGGTGCTGCTGTGCGCACTCATGTCCATGCGCTCCATCGGCTCGCCCCTGACAGCGCCCGTATCGCCGCACAGGCCCGGCAACCCAGACATCCTGCTGCGGCTTCCCATTCAGTTTCAGAAAGCGAGGGCCTTCTTTGCCAAACATCGTTGATTCACGCATCCGCGCCTCCTACCGGGCGCGGGCCTGTGCCGCCGGGGCGGCTGTCGGCGCAGGGCTGTTCACCATTGGCACGGGCGTCTGTATGCCCATCAGCCTCAACGCCGCCTATCTGAGCACAATTCCAGCACTTCTGCTCGCCTGCCTGACCGCCTTTCTGGCACAAAGGCGGCTCAAACGTGCCCTGCCGCCGTCCCGCGGACTTCGAATCCTGCTCACCCTGACGCTGCTTGCCTTCTGCGCATTTCTGCTTGTCGGAACGGTCAGCCTCGCGCTGGACACGCTTCTCCCGCAGAGCCAGCTGTTTGCGCTGATGGTTCTGACGCTTGCCGCTGCGGCACTCTGCGCGGCTTTCGGCGGAGCAGACAGGCTTTTTTTTGCGCTGCGCTTTCTTCTTCCCGTGCTGCTTCTGCTGCTGACATGCTCGGCGCTGGCCTTTGATTCGCCTGTGGGGCTTTTCCCGATTTTGGGCACAGGCATCAAGCCGCTTTTATTCTCCGCGTTCTGCGCGCTTCCGGGGGCCATTCCGGCGCTTCTGCTCTTTCTTCCCCCTGATGACCTTCCAGAAGACGGCCAGCCACCTTTTGCCGTCCCCTCCCCCAGCTTTTTCGTGCTGCATGTCTTAATGGGCGGGCTGATGGGCGTTCTTTTACTTTTTGCGCTGTCATTTTCCAGCCCATATAAAGGCATACAGAGCCATCTGCTCTGGGGGCAGCGCATGGTCATTCTCTCCCATGTTCGCCCGCGCGAAGGGCTGTTTCAGGCCATGCTTGCGCTCCTCCAGCTTTTGACCCTCGAACTTTCTGCCGCCGCCCTCCTGACGGGCTGCAAACAGGCGCTTTCCCTGCCGGATCAAAAGGCCCTCGTTCTGTGTACATCGGCACTGTTTGCCGCTCTCACCGCGCTTACGCTTTTCGGCATCCGGATTGCCCTTTGGACAGCCCCTTTTCTGATCGTGCCGTTTTGTGTTCTGCTGTTCTTCTCCCGCCGACTGTGAAAGGGGTGTTTCCTGTGCGCCGCATCTTCCCCGTCCTTCTGCTTGCCCTCGTCCTGCTCACGGGCTGTACAGGCGGGCAGGAAATCAAAGGCGGGCTTTTTGTACTTTCCCTCGCCGTAGATCCCGCGCCCGACGGCAACCTGACCGTGACCGTCAAAGCGCTTTCCGGCACGCAGCAGGAGCCGCCCGAATCTTCCGAAACATGTGAGAGGCTGGAGGATTCAGAACCGGGATACATCGTCTTGAGCGCCACTGCCCCCAGCTGTCTGCGGGCCTTTGGGCTTCTGCGCGCCACAACGCCGCGCACCGTGAACCTCTCCCAGCTTCGGGAAATCGTTTTAAACAGAACGCTGGCCGAAACAGACGCAACGCTCTCCATTCTGCGCGAAATTCACGCCATGTTCCGCGCAAACGGCGAAGCCATTGTTGTCGTCACGCCGGGCGATGCGGGCGATTTCATCCGCCGGCAGCACGCTATTTTAGGGCTGCGCCTGTCCAGCTATCTGGAATTTCTCTTCAAGCACTTCCGCGAAATTGACATCATCCCGCCGCGTCCAACGCTCTCTTCCATCATCACGGCAATGGAGTCCGGAACGATTGATGCCGCCGCTGTATACGCCGCGGGCAATGCGTTTGACTCGCCGCTCGTTCTGCCCGGTGGATCGGACACAGACCGCCTGCCGGGACACCTGCCTCGCACAGCCCCCGCGAAAAATGAATACATGGGGGCGGCGCTCTTTGACGGCGCACATATGACCGGCGTGCTCACAGGAGACGAAACGGGCCTCCTCTGTCTGATGATGGGCAAAGCCAAGACGCGGATGGCCTTTCTGGACGGCGCACAGTACAAATCCGTCGTCAGTTCCCGCGTGAAAAGAAAAATTCTGCCTGACGGCACGCTCTCCATTCGCATCACCATGCGCCTCACGCTGTCCGCAGGAACAGCACAGCAGACACCCGATCAGCTGGCGGCAGATATTGAACAGCGCTGTATGGCGGTCATGCAGAAAATGCAGGCGGCCTCCAGCGACGCGGCAGGTTTTGGGCGGCTGGCTGTGCGGAGCTGCCCCGATATCCCAAGCTGGGAAAATTCCGACTGGGACAGCCGCTATGACCATGCACCCGTGCGCGTGAGCGTGGACGTGAAGCTCCAATAAAAAAGGCTGGCTGATGCCCGCCCTTTTGGCGTACAAAATCTTTTGAATCCTGCTTTCAGATTTGTGCTATAATGTTCTTATTCTGAGAGGGGTGATCTTATGAAAAAAAGCATGTCCTTTAAAATCGCCGTGACTATCGGCATTGTTCTGCTCAGCGCACTTGTCGGTGTGATGATCGGTTCCGCGCTGGACTCTGCCAATTTCTTCGGTCAGGTTGGATACACATTCAGCGTCGCTTCCTTCACGGGCATCGTGTTCGCCATTGCGGCGGCCGCTGGCTGCATCATCTATTTCGGTGCCGAAGCAGACAGGTAACCGCTTGACCTTTTGGCTTTTTTGTCCACAGCTTTGGTCTTTTCTGTGGACAGCCTCCGTTTAAAAAGGAATATTCACCCCCGTGTCGAATACAGTATAGAATCTGGTTTTTATTTCCTTTTTCTAATATTTCGGAGGTTCATATTCTATGAGTCAACATGAAAGACGCGAAAAACTCCGCGCTTTTCTCCTGCGCCGCAAAATCAACGCTATGGGCCTGCTTGTCCTAACGCTGATGTGTGCCGTCATCACGCTGCTGTGCGCTTTTACAGATTTTGCTCACACAGAGCTGCTCCTTCTTGTGACGGCGCTTTTAATTCTGCTCTGTTTCCTTCAGGCATTCAAGCTCAGAAAGAGCTTTCGCACCATTCACACCTCCAGCGGCCTCAAGCGCAAGCGTAAGCGCCCGAAAGCCAGCTGATCCCGCATATAAATAAAACAGCCCTGCTGCATGAGCTTCATGTTCCTGCAGCAGGGCTGTTGATTTGATTGTCTCATTTTGGCGCGTCGATTTATCCACAATTTTTTATTTTTCTGTGGATAAGTTTGTCGCTTTCGCAGCATCCCGAACAGCCAGTTCCAAAGAAACGCCGCAGAGTACACGCTCCCGCGCCTTTAAAAGCGCCTTCTTCATTTCCGGCCCGGGCTTGCCCCCTGCCTGAAGAATCATCGCCCCGGTCGGCAGAGGCCCCGCATTTTCATAGGCGGACAGCCGTTCCATGATGAACTGTTCTTCTTCCTGTGTTTTTGGCTTTCCCGTGCCGCGTACATCGCAGACAGCCAAAAGCGCCAGATCGCGCGGAGCGCGGGACGCATCAAACAAAAGATTGGTTCGGCTCACCCGCGCGTTCCCATAGAAGCAGGTATGCACGCGCATATGCAGGCGGCACATCTCCTCCGCATACGCTGTGTCGGCTTTGGATATGCCAAGGCGCGCACAGAATTTCCGAACCAGCGGCACACCCGCCGTCTCATGCCCGATGGACTGCCAGTCGCCGCGCTCGTTCTTTTTCGTGGTCACGGCCTTACCCAGATCATGAACAAGCGCCGCCAGCATGAACGCCGGCCCGGCCTGTTCGCGCACAGCAGCCGCTTCGCGCAGAACGAGCATCGTATGCGCGAAAGCATCGCCTTCCGGATGATAGCGTGGATTCTGCGGCACACCTGCAAGCGCTGCAATTTCCTCGAAGAACGGCAAAAGCGCGTCCGCCTTTTGGAGTACCTCAAAGAACACATTCGGGCAGTCAGCGCTCAGGAGGGCCTTGTCCGCCTCCATCCGGACGCGGGCAGCGCTCAATCTTGACGTATCCATCCGGCGCATGGCCTCCAGCGTCCCTGCATCCGGCGTCAGATGAAAGCGCGCACAAAACTGTGCGCCGCGCAAAACGCGCAGCGGATCTTCCTCAAACTGTCCGCCCGGGACGGCGCGCAAAACGCCGTTTTGCAGATCTTCACGCCCGCCGAACGGATCGACAATCTCCCCGGTGAGCGCATCCTGCAAAATCGCATTGACGGTGAAATCCCGCCGCGCCGCCGCCCGCTCAAACGGAAGCGAGCCATCCGGCCGAACATCAAAGTCGCCGTGCAGAACACCCGTCCGGCGCTCCATGCGCGGCATGGCCAGATCAATCCCCTCATCCCGAAGGCTGTATATGCCGTAGCGTTCGCCGCTCACATCGACGCGCCCAAAGGACGCCGCCAGCGCTTTAAGCTGCTGCGGCTCAAGGCCATAAACCTCACAGTCCACGTCGGCACAATCGCGCAGAAGCAGGCCGTCGCGCACACAGCCGCCCACCAGCATCGCGCGCCCGCCCATCGCCGCCGCGCCCTCGGCAATCGCGCGCACAAGCGCTCTGTTCATTCCAGCTCTCCCTGATCCCCGCGCGCATAGGCCGCAGTCAGCACGTCGGAAAACGCAAACTGCGTTTCCTTCTTTCGGCCGGGCAGACGCGCCGTAAATCCATCGTCCGATATTCCGGTCACAAGCAGGTTTACCTTCTTCATGTCCTTGGCAAAGATGATCGTAATCTTCCGTTCCCGCTCCAGCGAGTAGCGCAGAAATCGTTTAATCATGGCACACCATAAATCCTTACATCCTCGTTTTCATAGACAAGCGGATATAATTCGTCCAGCGCCTGCACATCCACGCCAAAATCCGAGCGTTCATAGTCGCTCACATAGATGTACTTCACGCCGTATTTTTCAATCACATCCTGATTCTCCCGCGGGCTTTCATAGAACCTTTGGCAGTCCGCCGCCTGCGTGCGATAATCGAGGCCGTGGAAGAAGACATACAAATCGCTGCCGCAAATGATCGGCCTTCCTGCCAGAGAACAGACAGGATTGAGATGCTGCTGGCCCGTGAGGAAGAGATCGCCCGTCTGCGTATTCTCTTCCACCCATTCGCCTGCCTGAACGGCATTCGGTGAGAACAGCTGATAGGACGACACACACTCCCTGCCGATGGACAAAAGGCCTGAGAATGTGCTGGCCCAAAGGAACAGCGCACACAGAAGCGCTCTGCCGCCAAGGCCTGCCAAGCGCTGCATGATGATTGAGCCATAGTCCGCCGCCAGAATCATGGCGAACATGAAGAACACATAAAACAGCTTGTTATTATCGTATTCATTGGGCTGGAAGAGGATGGTTTCCGCCACCACGAATATGGCCGCCATGCCCAGCACCACAGGCATCATGCCGCGCCGCCGCGCGTTCAGGCACGCGCAAACGGTCAGGATGATCGGCAGGCCCGCGTTCTTCACCCAGAACCAGAAATATCCGTCGATGAGGCCGCGTCCGCCGCTGTTGTTGACCCAGTTAAACTGAAGCCGCAAAGAGCCGCCTTCCAGCGTCTGCTTGACGGCATTGCCCAGCACCTGCGGCAGCGCCAGCACCAGCACAATGCCCAGATAGACGCCCGCCCGCTTCAGGGTATCCTTCCTTTCTGCGGGGCGCTCAATGAGCAGGCCGAGAATATAGCCGCCGGAGAAAAGGCCCAGCGCAAGGAACGTGTGGGTGTGTACAAGCGGCAGTGCGCCCGCCCACAGCGCCAGCAGAATTGTCTCCTTCATGGAGCGCGTTTTGCTGGAGGACAGAAGCAGATAAAGCGCAGGAATGCCCATCGCCCAGCCGCCCAAAAGCGCGCGCTGAGGGATCATCAGATCCACAATGACGTTGGAAAAGCGCAGGTTAAACTCCGGCTGATTGGCGGGCGTCTTGTAATACCCGGTGAAGATTTCGCGGACGCGCTCGAAATGATCCTTGAACGCCATGTCAAAGTCATACAGGAAGCCGAGGCCGCCGTTGAGGAAGAAGAGCAGCGCCGCCACGGCCACCGCCTTATGGCGTCCGCCCAGAATCTCCCGCGCGAGCATCATGTAGCCCACATAGGTCAGCGCCATCAGCAGCGTGCCGGGAATCACCATCGCCAGATTGAGCGGCAGGCCCAGCATCCACATGCTCGTGCTCAGCGCGTCTGTCAGATACGGATAGGACATGCCCGTCCCGTACAACAGCGAATATGACGGCGGAAACGACATATTCTTCATGGACGTGACGAACGACAGATGCATACACAAATCGCCGTAAGTGGATTGTCCGCCATACAGGGAGCCATCCGCGGCGGGCATAATCATGTGCGTATACTGGAGATAGCCCGAAAGGATCGTCAGCGGCACGCCCACAGCCACCATTGCCGCCAGCATCCGCCTGTCCGTATCGTTCATGCGCCGGACGGGGGTTTTATCCCTCCATCGGGCACAGGCCGCAACGATCACGCAGAGCGCAGCCAGTGCAGCCGCATGTGCTGCCAGCGTAAAATCAAACAGCCAGGCAAAAAGCGCCGGAAGCTGCATGAAAAGCAGTGTACCCAGCGCTATGCCCAGCCAGATTCTGACAAGCGGATTTTTTCCAGGCAGAAGAAAGCGGACAATTGCAATGCCGCCAAGAAGAAACATGAGAAGAAAAGAAATCGCCGCCATACTTACTCCACCTGTTCGTTTTTAATGACGGTAAACGGACGGCGCCTGCGGTGCGCATAGCCGTCCTCTCCGACAGCGGGCTGCACATCCAGCGCATCGTCAAAGTGCTGCGCCTCTTTTTTCGTAAAGGTTTCAGACGGTGGCAGAAGGTCATCATCCTCGCCGTCAAACGAACGCATCAGGTCTTCCTTAATCTTTCTGACATCGTCCATCGCCTGACGCCTTCTGCTGTCTTCGTGATGCTCTCCGCGCATGTTGCGCGCCGCCGCTTCCGTGCAGATGGCCTGCGAAACGAAATGAAGATACTGACTGCGTGCCGCAGTGAAGAGGATGGCATCCAGCCCGACAGCCGCCGCCAGCACAATCGGCACAGCCGCCAGCCAGCGCATACCCAGAACCACGGACACAGCAGCCAGCAGAACGGTCAGCACGACGGCCGTCCATCTATACGCATTCTGCACCTTTTTGGCCGTGCGCCTGAGTGCAATAGCCGTCTTATTGGTGAGCCGAATGGCCTTTTTTTCCGTCTGCATTTCGTTTCCCCCGTTCATTGTTCTTCGCTTTCTCCGGCGTATTCAAGCCGCTGGCTGCTGCACACTTCGCCCGTCTGCAGGGAGAAATGCATCTGCTCATGCGTCTGTTCCGGCGCATAGCCCATCCAGTAGCTGGGCACCTGATGAACATACCCGCAGACCGGGCAGCGATAATTGTACATTTCCATCTGTTTTTCCTCTTGCGTCCCGCAAATTGTTGTTTACACCGTGCCGAGAATCGACAAAATCAGCCGGCTGTCAAACAGCGGCGCCAGCTGAGAGGCGGCAAAAATGTCCTCCAGCTGAGGAATCGGCGCAACCGCCAGAATGATGGGCACAAGCGCAAACAGGATGAACAGAAGCAGAATGCCTCTGACCAGGCCGAACACGCCGCCCGCCAGCGAATCCAAGTGCCGGAGCACCGGAAGTTCAAACACATACTGCACCAGATGAATGACAAACGACGACGCAACATAGCCGACCAGGAAGCAGATCAAAAAGCTCAGAATCGAGATCGACACATTGACAATCGTCTGACTGAGCAGCGTCGAAACGGTCATGCCGCCGGGAGCCGCTTCCATCGCGCCCAGAAACGCCAGCTTAAACGCTTCCGGAAGGCGTGCGCTTTCCAGAATCTGGCCGAGAGCGCCCTGCGAAACCTGATTGGCGGCGAGCATTGAAAGGTCAAGGTCGCGGATTCGGCTGCCCGCATCTGTGTAATACATCAGGGTATCTACGAGCGTCTCGTTGCCCTGAAGCCATGCCGCCAGATTGCCGCTGACCATAAAGGCCACAGCCGCCGCGCCGACAAGCGCCGCCACACTCAGAACGCCGCTGATGAAGCCGCGATACATGCCAAAGATCACGCTCGCCGCGAGCACCGTGAGGATGAGAATGTCGATGATATTCATAGTGTGCTCCTTCCTTACAGCGGCAGCTCCACGACATAGATTTCAGAGCCAGACGCAACCACCGCGCGATTGTCCGACATCATGCCCAGAAACGCTGTCACGTTGATGGGCAGCGCATAGGTGCCGAATGTCGTTTCCCCGAAGGGGCAGGCATAGACCGCATTTTGCGCAAAGCCATACACGGCGCGCGTGCCCAGCGCCACAGCCAGACATTCTCCGGGCAGATGCAGCATACGGTCCACGTTTTCCGTCATCAGGCGGGCATTCATGATGCGGATGCCCTCTTCCTTCTCCTTGGACGGGACAAGCAGCTGATAGAGCGTATTGCCCGACCGCTGAATATCTTCCATCACATAGCCATAGATCAGCGTGGGCGGCATTTCCTCCAGCGCACGATAATTATAGTGGAGAATCTGTCTTGTCGTCACGATATGAAGGATGCCGTTCTGATCGTAAATCTCGTAGGCAATGTGGTTGCCCAGAGAGCTTTTGCCCGTGGAGAGCTTGCCGGGCTGAAAGGTCTGCAGCTCGGTAGAGATGGTGGTGCCGGTCGTATCCAGGCCGAGCGTCCACATCAGCTCTGCCTCCTGCGCGCTGGATGTAGCGGACTTGAAAAAGCCCATTTCCAGAAGCGTCTGGTTGCTGACCGTGATGTTGTCCACGATCTGGCCGCTGCCGTTGATGACGGTGATGATGCCGTTGTCGCTTTCGCCCACAAACGCCGCCACATATTCGCCGCCTGCGCGGGCAAACTGCACCGTGTCCGTCATCTTGTTGTTGTAAATCAGGCGGCCTCTGTCGTTGAGGATATACAGGTCGTTTCCGCTCCATGCGGCAATGCGCCCGTCGCTGGCATCGTAATCGGCATTGGTTCCGATGCGGTAGCTCCATTTATTGCCGCCAGTCGCCGCCACGCAATGCAGCGTCGTGCCGTCATAGAAGAGCACACCGTCCCCGAAAGGCGTGATGTTCTGGCTGAGCGTCGCGCCGATGCGCGTCACGCGCCCAATGCCCGTCCGCCCCGGATCGCGCATCGCATACATCACCGTCACGGCCAGCAGCGCAATCAGCGCCGCCGCTGCGATGGCGATTTGCAGCCGCTTTTGCAGCTTGCCCTTCTTCTTTTTCTTCTTTTTATCGTCGTTGTGGAGGCCGTATGTGCCCGCCATAACGTTTGCGCCGGTCATATAAGTGACCCGCCTCTTTTTGCGATCCATGCAAACTTCCTTTCAGGTGGAAACTTCTTTTGTCCTTTGGATAGGGTGGCCCGCAGGGCTTCCAAACATGCCTGCCCAAAAGTCGTCGGACGACCTCGCCGCCTCTCCCCAGTTTTGGCCGCCCAAAACCCACTTATCCACTTTTGGAGCTTTCCAAAAGATTTTGGGCTTTTGGCGGCCCCAAAACAGCGCCCAAAACGCTGATGGCACCAATGTTTTGGCGGTTTTGGGGATTTGCCTTTTGGGCCGGGTCTTTTGGGCTTTTCCACGCCTTGTCCTCAAGTTATCAACAGCGTTGTCCACACTTTGTTGATAACTGTGGACAATTTGTGGACGGCTGTGGATAACCCTCTGGATAACTCGCTTTTTCCCTGTATTTGACAGGATTTTGCATCGTTCGCCCAAAATCCACATTCCTGCCCCAAAAGACTCACATTCTGCTCAATGTGCCGTTTTCCACGCGATATACACAGCCCTGACGCGCCCCTGCAAGATCCAAAAGGTCGGTACAGGTGACAAATGTCTGCACCCGGTCGATGCGTTCGATGAGCTGGCGGCGTCTTTGGGGATCCAGTTCACTCATGACATCATCCAGCATGAGAATCGGCGCTTCTCCGCGCTCTTCCTCAGCCAATTCCAGCTGAGCCAGCTTGAGAGACAGCACGGCGCTGCGCTGCTGCCCCTGTGAGCCAAACATGCGCGCTTCCTTATCGTCGATGGTGATGGCGATATCGTCGTGATGAATGCCCACAGTCGTCGTCATTCTGCGCAAATCTTCGCTTCTGGCTGCCTTTAACCGCGCCAAGAACACGTCTTCAAGGCTTCCTGGGCCTTTGATCTGCGAGAGATACCGAAGCCTCAGCGCCTCTTTTCCGCCCGTTAAGGACGAATGCGCGCCCGCTGCCAGTTCTCCCAGCCGCTCCACGGCCTGACGGCGGTTTTCCGCAATCACTGCGCCGCATTGGGCCAGCTGTTCGTCCCATGCGTCCAGCGTGGGCAGAAGCTCGGGATGCCGTGCAATCTCCTTGAGCAGCGCATTGCGCTGGTTAAGCGTGCGCACAGCGCGCTGGAGGGCGTAAAAATAGGCCGGACGCAGCTGAGAAAGCTGCATGTCGATAAACCGCCGCCGTTCAGCGGGGCCGCTTTTGACAATTTGAAGGTCTTCCGGCGAAAACAGCACCCCGCAGACATGCCCCAAAAGCTCGCCGATGCGTTCTGCCTGCCGGGAACCGATGCGGACAGTCTTTTTTTTCTTCTGTGTGCGGCTCAAAAGGATGGTCACATCATGGGTGCCGTCCTTTTGGGCGGTCTCCACAGACACGCGCGCCGCACTCTGTCCCCAGGAAATCAGCTCTTCATCACGCGCCGTCCTGTGGCTTCTGCCCAGACAGCACAGGTGAAGTGCCTCCAAAATATTGGTTTTTCCCTGTGCATTGGGGCCTGTGAAGACCGTCACACCGGCATCCGGCTCAATCACAGCCTGCTCGTAATTCCTGAAATGCGAGAGGCTCAGCGTTTTAACCTGCATATCAGGCGTTGAACACGCGCACCGGCAGAACCAGATAGAGGTAATTCTCGCCTTCCGTCGGGCAGATGACGCAGGGGCTGACATTGGAATTGAAGCGCATGACGATTTCATCGTCGGAAAGCGCCTTGAGAACATCCGTGATATAGCGGACGTTGAACGCGATGCTCAAATCCTTGCCGGCGGTGGTCACGGGCAGGCGCTCTTCCATATCACCGATCTCGGAATTGGAAGTCACCTCCAGCGTTTCACCGTCGATCTTGAAGCAGACGAGGTTGGTTTTGCCTTCCCTTGCAATGAGGCTGGCGCGGTCGATGGCGCTGCCCAGCTCGGAGCGGCTGACGGTTACGCGGGTCTGCCATTCCTCCGGCAGAATCTGGCGATAGCGGATAAATTCGCCCTCCAAAAGGCGTGCAACAACGTGCGTCCTGCCAATATCCGTCTTTACATGGCTCTTGGAGAAGCACAGCGCGACCGGCTCATCCGTGTCCGCAAGGATTTTGGCGATGTCGCCCAAAACCTTTCCGCCCACAACAGCGGAAACGTCGTTCTTCGGGCCTTCGATGTTTTCGCGACGCAGTGCGAGGCGGAAGCCGTCCAGCGCAACAACGCGCATCTCGGTTTTGCCAATTTCCATCAGGCAGCCGGTGAGAATCGGGCGGCTTTCATCCAGCGCGATGGCAAACAGCGTCCTGCCGATCATATCGCGCAGGGTGTTTTGGGCCATGCTGAAGGATTCGCCTGCAACTTCCGGCAGTTCCGGATATTCAACCGGATCAAAGCCGGAGATCTTCGTGCGGATAGACGCGCAGCGAATCGTGGCTTGGAGCTTGTCATCAATGGTAATGTCGCAGGAACCGCCGGGCAGCTTGCGGACGATTTCGCAGAGCAGCTTGCCGGGCAAAACAATACGGCCTTCCTCGGCAAACATGGCGGGAACAACCGTTTCAATGCCCAAAGCCATATCCGTGCAGGTCAGGCGAAGGCCCTCTTCACAGGCTTCCAAAAGAATGCCTTCCAAAATCGGCTTGGGAGAACGGACGGCAAGCGCACGGCTGACAATGGAAAGGGCAGCGTTCAGTTCGTTGGTATCGCAGGAAAAATGCATGTTCATCAACCTCCATGGAGTAGTAGCAGTATATAGGGATTAGGAGAAGAAGTCGTAGAGCGGTGGAAACTGGGGATAAGTCCCAAAAAGCCAAAAGCTGACAAGGTTTTGGGGTGTGGAAAACAGGTGCAAATCTGTC
>RCNH01000490.1_pt1 | contig 16015 bp, 11 predicted proteins | sample 2041161 | NCBI WGS metagenome assembly RCNH01 (sample SAMN09708215, study PRJNA481090) | Feces metagenome, whole genome shotgun sequencing project. | biome: feces | host: Leptonychotes weddellii | place: Antarctica: Sion Island | collected 2010-03-01 | reverse complement strand
TCTTCAGATATCCATCTCTCTGATTCTCGCCCACATCCACTTTATAGGAGATGCTGCGGTAAATATCTGTGCCGCCGTTATTGACACTGACGGTAAGATAGGGAGAGCAGCCTGAAATCTCCAGATAAATGTCTTTTTCAGGGCCGAACACGGCTTCATCAAACGGATCCACTTCAATTGCCTCCTGAAGGCCTTCCACCTGAATGGTTTTCTCCGTGTTTTTGAAGGAATAGCCCAGTTCCTTGGCTTTCTCCTCATTATAGGTCAGCTTGACCGTGATGGTGTCGCCGTTGCTCACGCCCTCGGTGGTCTTAGGTTCCAGCTGGAAGGTGGTTTCAAGGGCAGTCAGCTCCGCCAGCTTCTTCATGGCCTCGTCGTCATCCTTCCACTGGGTCATGATTCCATGCTCAAACTCAGCAAAATCGAAATCTGCGGCAGCAGTGGCTTTTCCGTTGAATCCGCTGAGATTGACGGAAAGATAGGGGGCAACGTCAACTTCGATACTGCCGCAGGCAGTCAGTGCCAGCATCATTACTGCACCGCAAATCAGGAGCATCCACTTTTTCAGTTTTCTCATAATTGTACACGTCCTTTAGGTATTAAATATTAGTTATTATACATGTTGTTGAGCCCGTTGATGACATTGGCGGCAGCATTGATCTTGCTGCCGGTGCGAATGCTCTTGGGGTGTGCAGTCTGTGTCTGCTGCTGGGCAATGATTTCTGCATTGGCCTCTTCCACCTTCCAGCGGTGCAGCTGAGCATCAAACATATCCAGCGCTTCCTTCAGGGAGTCGGCACGCTGGGTGCTGATGATCTTGATCAGATAGCCGGTTGCCAGAGGATACCAGTAATCATCGGGGAGGAACTTAAGATCTTCAAAGTTCGCCTCTCTGAAATCTTTCATAAACCGTCCGGAAATCTCGGGAAGCCCTGCCGACCTCCAGAATTTCCATTTCCGGACGTGATTTGTATGTACCGTCATTGGGGTCATAGATGGAATAGTGATAGCCGTTATCTCTGCACAGCACAATGCCTTCTTGGCCGTTTTCCTCATCGAAGATTTTGATATTTTTATACATATACGGATGGCTGAATTCCCTATTTTCCTGACGTCTCTGTCTTTCCCACATCATCGTCTTAACTTCGCTCGGGCTGTACGATGCAATCTTGCGGATAATCTCTGCAATCGCTTCCACTTCTTTCTCACCGAGGATTTTGGGCTGATGCTTGATGTGCGTATACTTACTTTCCGCCATGCACATACAGTAATCTATATTCGGCTCTTTGTCGGGATTAATCTGGGAATTAATACCCGTAAGGGTAAACAATACAACGTTTTTTACACTTTCTATGAGGTAGCGTTCTTTTCGGAAGAATTCTTTTACTTTTCCTGCGGGCAGCTGTTCCCACAAATAATCAATCAGATAGTTGATGTGCGTCAGATTCTGCATGAGGGGGTTATCCATTTCGTAAACATTGTTACCCAGCACCTGTGTCCATTTGGGAGAAATCAGAGTTCCGTAAAATTGGCCGACGCGCGCTTTGGCTTCAATGACATGAATCCCCAGCGGAGAAACGGACAGCACATCGATCTCGTTAAAATCCCCGTCTTTTTTCGGCACGATCACATTATTAAACACATAGCCTTGGACACCGTTCTTCAAGAGGAAGCATTCTTCGCACATGGTTGCAATATATTCACCGTACAAACCCACATCGTTAATAACCGTCCAGGGCTTATAGCCGGTATTTTTATACCATTCCGTAGAACGGTAACGCAATGCATAGCGAAGCCTGCGGGGGTTACATATAATGAAAAGCAAGCCGGCCATCGATATCATTGCCATATAAACTTCATATAAAAAAGAGCCTAATGTACTCTCTCCCGCAATGAGATCCTTCAGCATATTAAAACAATATATGGGCAGCCCAATCATAATAAAAAGTGAGAGCAGAATGAACGCACCGCTGGCATTGGGAAATGCTTTATTGAAATCTCTATAACTTTGCTTGCCGTCAACCCTCCAGAAGAACGACCTCAACGACAGCAAAAACAATGCAATATAATCTTTCAACGTAAATATTTGTCTCATTTTCTTTTCCTCTCTTTGCACCAAATTTCTTTGTAATTTCACGCATGTGTACATTTATTTGCACACTGCCTGAATAAAACAGCAGCTATTTTACAGCCTGCCACTGCTTTCTGTTAGATAGACGATTGAAAATCCGATTTGGTTTTAATTTTTCAAAATTTTTTAAAATCTTTCAAAAACTTTTTTCTGACGGGTTATCCGCATTGTGCAGCCGCAGAAGCACTTCTCTTGCGGCTGTGTTCGCTCTGGTTCAGAATGACTTTGGAGCGCTTGATCTCGTATTCCATTCCGGCTGATTATCCCCAACGACACACGGAGTAAAATGTAAGAATCATTCATCATATTGCAAAAAACTCGGAAATCATCCTTTTGATTCAGTGCCCTTTCTGCTCTATACACAATCAAAAGGCAGAAAAGGTTTTAACGGCGAATCAGCTTTTATTGCTTTCTGCAAATATCTGAGTATAGAATATCACAGCATAATTCCAAATGCTATACTTCTCTTGTATTTTTCGAATTTCGATTATTCCATAAAAAGGGCCCCCGGTAAAACCGTGGGGCTTCATCTGCGGGCATAGCCCTTTGCTTTTTGTGTAACCTGTAAACGCGTAAGTGTGGTTCGTCAGCTGCTAAAAGCTTGTTACTGACGGCCTGTAAACGAGCTGGCGGACCGCACTGTAATCGTAACAGGGATTTTTACTCGACGCCATAGGCTTTATTGAACCACTGATCCAGCCAGTGATTTTCTTTGTATAAGAAACTCGGCAGTTTTCAAAATGAAAACTGCCGAGTTTCTGTCATATACTGTAATTTCAAAAGTTCTATTATTTTTAATCCTGACCCCAATATTTCTTTTTGCAGCTGCACACCCCGCAATGGGGGCAGCAACTCTGAACATTTAGATAAAAAGAAAAGCTTCTGAAATTCTAAGATTTCAGAAGCTTTTGGTGGAGATAAGCGGGATCGAACCGCTGACCTCTTGAATGCCATTCAAGCGCTCTCCTGCTTTATACGGTTTCACACCCCCACATGATAGCATCAAGTGGGGACTTATGATGTCATATTATTGAATGAATTGGAACTACTTAGGAACGCCCTAATTATAAGATTACTGTCATTCTATTCCTGAAAACGCCCTATCTTCCCGAGAATTTTTTCGGATTCCTGTCAGAAGCATCAGCAGAAGCGCAGAGGTGGAGAGTCCGGCTCAGGCGATGATGAAGCCGATAGTGGTGGGCAGATTCAGCAGAATGGAGATCCTGGTGTATTCATCGGGCTCGGACCAGTTAGTGCCGATCTGCATGACCGGGGGCCAGAAAAAGGCCAGAGCCAAGCCGTTGACGGACCACAGGAGCAGCAGTGCCCTATAGGAACGGACAAAACCGATGAGCAGATTACAGTCAATCGTCATCACCAGCCCCAGCATCAGCACATACTTGGGGGCTCTTCTGGTACACATCCATCCGGCGATCAGCTGTCCACCGGCATAGAGCCAAAAATAGGCAGTGGTAATCAGCCCGCCCTGACTTTTGGTGATCTGAAAATTCCCGAGAATCTCATTCATGGCCACAGACAGATTGGTCCTGCAGAGATAGGATACGGTGTAAGCCAGCATGCACAGCAGGATCATCCTGTTTTTGGGGGATTTGACTTCTTTCTCCAAGTTTCATTCCTTATTTCAGAAAAAGAATTCAGATCCTCAGAAAATCCTGCTCCTTAAAGCCGAAAACCTCGCAGGTCTTGTCCATCCAGTCAAACATAAAATACCGGCTGGGAGAATGCGCATCGGAGCCATATGTAAACTTACATCCGCATTGTTTTGCCAGACGATACATTCTGCAGAACTGGCTGGTCTCGATATCAGGATGTCTGGTAAACGCATTGCGGAAAGTGGCTGCATTCAGTTCCAGTGCCACCCCGGCATCCCGTGCTGAGTGGAAGCAATCCTCAAAGACTGGGGCTGAAATACAGGCCAGAATTTCCTCTACATGTTTACCATCTCCACAGGGATCAAAGGGATGCGCAATCGAAGTGATCAGGTCAATATCCCGATGATTTACCAGACGCAAAAAGCTGTCCACCAGAAATCTGGCATGCTTTTCATAGGAGCTCAAATATTCAGAAGGCATCACGAAATCCCGCATATGGGTATGGGAATGCGGTACCAGAACATAGTCCAGCATTTGGGCATGTTCCCGGGTAATTGCCAGGGTACCGTGCTGATCAAACTCTGTTTCACATCCATACAGGACATGAATACCCTCAAAATCCTGATCTTCCGGAATCTGACCGATCACCTGACGGATATGGTCAAAGTTCTGTGGCTGATACCATTCCGATGCTCCTGAAATATCGCTGTCCCACATGTGATCTGAAATGCCCAGTGTACGGATTGATGTTCCCTGCAGAAGTTTTATATAATTGGGGATAGTGGACTGCGGATCTCCGGAGCATGCAGAAAGCCGGGTATGTACATGAATATCATAAGATACCATCGAAAAAACACCTTATTATATTAGAATTTTTCTGCTGAAGATTCATTTCTGGATTCTGTATGGTGCGAAAAGCTCCTGCGATATTCCGCCGGAGTCATGCCCATACAGGATTTAAACTTGCGTGTAAAGCTGGAGTTATCCACATAACCTACTTTTCTTACAATTTCGGCAATGGGAAGATTCGTTTGTGTCAGCAACTCTACTGCCGTGGAAATTTTATATTTTGTAATATATTCAATAATCGTAAGATGCATTTCATTTTTGAAGAGTGCACCCATACTCTTGTGTGACATATGGAAATCCGCTGCCATATTGGCAATGCTGAAATCCGGATCCGCATAATGCTCTGTAATATAGTTGAGGATTTTATCCAGCAAAAGTACACCGGTACTCTGATCCACAATCTGGTAGCAGAAGGCCTCGATCTGCTCATGGACTTCATCCAGAGAGCACTTCTGAAGCGTGTCACCGATAGCCATCAGAATCTCATTTCCCTTTTCAAAAAGAATCGGATTCTGAGAATTGGACAGAATGCCGTTGACGATCTGATAATACATTGCTTTGATCGCATAGCGCGGCATCCGGCTTTCACGAATAAACTGTCTGATCTGTCCCATCTCATAGGTAATTGCTTCACGGTCATCCTTCTGGATCGCATCCAGCAATGCATCAACCTGTCTGCTGTTGTAGAGCTTTTCAATATTTTCATTCAGCTGCATATTTTCAAAGCTGCTCAGGCAAACCGTTTCTTCTGTTTCTGCATATCGCATTGCCATCTGTGACTGATTATAAGACTGGTGAAGCTTCTCTATGCCAGTTACAGCTGCACCGACGCCCATCACCATATCGATTTCCCGGACATAAAAATCTGTAAAGTTATCCAGAAGATAGCGAATCATCTCAATGTCCTTCTGATCGAAGTTAAAAATCAGTACCACACTGGTGCCATTGATGAGATAATACAGTGACAGATAGGGACATTGGCTCAGCCTCTCTTCTTCAATGCGCCGTGCAAACAGGTCAATGTCCTCTGAATGCTTCAGGCTGATCGAAATACACTGAAAGCACTCCCGGTCCATTCTGATTCCAACTTCACCCAATGCCCGTATGGTTGCCCCATCATCGGTTACCGGGCCATTCAGCAGCTTGAAAAGGCAGAAATTTTTCAGCTGGCGCTTATCCACGTCCAGCCTATTCCCCATTTGAATGTTTTCACTGATCAGCTGATCAATCCCCCGGGCAATAAAATGAAGTTCGTTCTGACGGTAATCCGGTTCCTTTTTAAGGTATGTTTCCAGGCTAGTCTGCAGGCTTTTAATAGGTTTATAATTATGATAAACCCAAAGCACCAGTAAGGCTGTGCCCATCAGGAAAATCAGTATGATCCAGAACAGGATCTGGTGGGTTGCGGACACAATGGGTGCTGCATAGATGTGTTCGTCAATCAAATAAGCAAAACGCAATCCATAGGAAGGATACTCCCGGGTCATGACCTTGTAGGACACATTGCCCAGGCTGACATTTTCCTGTTCCAGCAAATTCTCCCATCCCGGTACTTCCGTCCCCTCCGGGAACGTAGAAAACAGCTGATCCCCGAACCAGAACATTCCTTCTATTTTTTCATGAGACGCCACCGGTGTCATAAACATATCCAACAGGTCTTCTGCCGGAATCAGGGCCATCAGATAACTGTCACTTGTCACATTTCCATAGTTATAGCAGCAGCTGAGTCCGATCAGATTCCGTCCCCCTGCTTCGATGGACAGAATCGGATGTTCTTTCAGCACGCTGCTAACCTGCTGGTAGTTTGTACACTCACCAAGCATCGAATTACGGAAGGTATCCAGGAACCACTGAAATCGGTAGGAAGTCCTGTCTGAGATAGCAAAACCGAAGTCTCCAGAAATAAGCACACACTCACTGATATAGGATTCCAGCTGCATTCTCTGACGCAGCTCATTCTGTACAGACATTGTGTCTACAATGCTCCTTTTAATCCGAACTGGGTTGAGTTCCTTACTCAGGGAAGTTTCCAGCAGCAGTTCCTGAATATGTTTCACTTCACGGCATACATTTTCTGATGCACCGTCCATAGTATTCTGCTGACTCAGGTCGTTGAAATCATTCAGATTTTTCAGCAGAACCACCCGAAAAACACCTACGATCAGACAGGCCAGAAGGCATAAAATTGTGGACGCCGAAAGGATATACCGGCACAGAAGCTGGCGGTTGCCTATGTGCACTTTCTGCTTTGCTGCTTTCTCTGTTTTCAAAACAAAATAATCTCCTTTCGCACACCATCTACAGAGGTGGGTTCTTCAGTCGCTATTATATCAGAATTCATCTGAATGTAAAACCCCGTTCAAGCCTTCCTTTCAGACAGACTGTCAGGCTGAAATTTACCGTCTCTCACTGTTTAAAATCTGTCTGTGCTTTCACTCAGACAGATTTTTATACAGTTACAGCTTACGCTTCCGCTCTGACCTCATACAGTCCCACAGGACTGCCATCTACGCCTCTGTCAAAACAGATACAAATTGCATCACAAGTAACGGGTTCAAAATGATGCCGGTTGCACTTCATGTGATTATCCTTCACTGCAGCAACTTCTGTTTCATTTCCATTTCTGACTGCCAGAATGCGGTAATCGACTCCCACGCTGGGAAATACCGGCAGAGGATAATGATCGATGCTGCTTGTGGTATCCATAAAAAATGTCAGCTGGATCTGAGAAACTGTTACGGGGTTCTCCCAGGAAAGTGTTACCTGAGGCAGAGGATCCGCTGGGTCACTCATCCAGGTATTGGGTTGTCCGTAAGCACGGTTATACCCATTGTTAATGTTTCCCGGGGCATAAACACGCTGTGCCGGCTCTGCCCGGAAGCATGCACAGTCAGGAAGCCGTCTGAAGGTGAAATCCTTCTTGCGCATCAGTTCATAATCCCAGTCTGTATCGCTGTGATTCACTTCTTTCCGGAACATGATGGTAGCAGGCAGCTGTCCCGTAGCAGTCAGCACATGAAGGAGGTCATTGCTGCACAGCTCGAATAAATAGTAGCTTCCGCCGTCGTTGATTTCCACCGGGATCCGAACATTGGAAGTTCCCTTCCGCACCGGTACCGACACGGTTTTCATATAGAGATCCGGTCCGTAGTTATAGGGCTTGCTGGGCTTATAAACGGCACATCTCAGCTCCGTATCCTTTTCGGCCCGGACGGTCACCGTCAATGCATCCAGGCGCTCCCTGACCGGCAAAGACAAACACAGGGCATCTTTCATGGACATATAGTAAGAACCTGCTCCAGGGATTTGATTCAGCAGCATTTCGGAACTTGCCGTCACATGCGCTTGTAATGCCAGATCCGCCGGGTCCTCATTCTTTACGCCAGGAATCAGCTGATCCTCCTTCAGGAGCAGCTGCTGCAGTTCTTTGCGATGTTCTGCATAAATGTCGGCAGGAAGAACGTCATACTTTTCACAGAGATAGGCAGCCATACCGATCGCTTGTCCAAATGCAGACAGGGTTGCCGCAACCCGGACAGAGCCGAAGGCCACATGGCTCATAGACATGCATCTGCCGCACATAAACATATTTTTGATATTCTTACTGTAACCTGCACGGTAAGGGATCTGGTAGATTCCCTTTGCATTAATATGACGGTTCACCAGATCGTTATCATAGAAGCCCTTGATCGCATGCAGATCAAAGTTCCAGCCTCCGTGAGAAACTGCATCATCATATTCCACCTGCTGCGCCAGATCCTGTTCTGTCAGAATATAATCGCCAACCAGTCTTCGATATTCCCGCATACCGGGGACTGTAGAAATATAGTCGAAATCATAGTTGGCTGCCTCCGGATACTCGCCGCTGTTTTTAATGTAGTCCCAGATTCCTGCAACCAGGGAACGATGCTGACGGAGCAGCTCCTCCCGGTCCTTTACCTGATCCAGTTCGCCGGTTACCTCATAATACCACTGGCTGCTGCAGAATCCCTGGTGCGGGATTTCCCGGTATTGCAGAGCCGGCCTTACATCGTCCGCATAATTGGGTGCAACATATTTTACCGGGAATCCCATATCCTTAGCCGTAAAGTTCAGCGTACTGGGGATGCAGTAGCCATCCGCTTTTTCCGGTGCAATTTTTTCACCGAAGGTACTGGAGGCCTCCCGGCCGATCATGAACTCAGCACCAGCCAATGCTCCCAGTGCACCGTCTCCGGTATCGTCCACAAACCATTTTCCAGTGAATTCCCATCTGGTCTCTGTCGTATTCTGCGTTCCGCATACCTTTACAATTTCACCGTTTTCATCCAGGATGACTTCATCAATGCAGGTGTTCAGGAACAGGGAAATATTTTTCTCTGCGTAAATCTTATCCATATAGACTGCATCCAGCGCATAACGGTTCTTGTGAGGGCTGCGGAAAAGATATTCCTGACGGATCTCGTCAACAATGCCGCCTTCACGGGAATTCAATGCCAGCACGTTACCTTCACAGGATCCACCGATTCCCACAAAAATTTCGCAACTGCTGTTGCCTCCTACGACACCGCGGTTGTTAATGAGTATAGTACTAACTCCCATTCTGGCAGCCTGAACAGCCGCACAGATACCCGGAACGCCTGCGCCGACAATTACCAGATCTGCACTTTTTTGCTTCGTTTCGATTTTCATATTTTATTTTCTCCTACGAAATATTATAGATTAACTGTAAAGTCCGTTCCTTTGGGAATCTCAAAAACCTTTCGACTGTCCTGCTGTAACACAGTGACAGCATAGCTCTCCGTCTGATTCATTACACGGATTGAAAAATCCCGATCAAATGCTTTTATATTTCTCAGCTCGACCTGTGCCCAGTCCTCCGGAAGATTGGGGTGCAGCACAAAACTGTGCATCCCCATGGGTCTGATGCCCAAAAGTCCCTCCGTAAAAATCCGGCAATAGAGTGCACTTTCGGAAGAAAGCTGTCTCTGATTGCCTTCCGGATATGCCTCGATAGCATAGGGTACATGCTCTCCCAGCGTACGGCAGTCAGTATATGCTTTTAAATAATGCATGACCGTGCGGTTGCTCTCAACAGAGAGGATCCCTCTCAGCCCGTACAGCGTGGAACGGTCCCAGTATGTAGACGTTCCGCTTTGGGTCAGAAGCCCTTCGTCCGTCCACAGCCTGTCGGAAAGAAGGGCCTGAATGGTTCCCTCTTTTCGCTCGTCGATTCCCATAACCAGCGGCAGACAAATCCAGGATCTCAGCATGTCATTTTTCTGGTAATACTGATAGCACGCATATCCCTCCACCTCTGCACCAAAATACTGATTGATTGCCTTATGAAGTTCCTGTGCCTCCTGGTGGTACTTCTCTGCACTGCCGTTGTCTCCGAGCTCACGGGCCAACTGAACAGTTTCCATAAGACCGCCGTAATAAAGGCAAGATGTGGAAAGATTAGCATTTCCGGACGGAAACCGTCCTTCCAGTTCATCAGAATCGGATTCAATCACACCGGATTCATTTTTATGCCGGCTGCAGTATTCCAAGGCCCACTGAATAGCAGGATACATTTCTTCTGCGATTTTCTTTTTTCCGCAGGCCAGTGCAAAATGGGCTCCACCGTATGCATACATTGCCGCATCGCCCCGGTCTCCGGCTCCTTCCCAGATGTCTTGTCCCTCAGCAATAATCGAGCTTGGTATCATGGTATAATCCGGTCCCATAAACGGATAATACAGGCGGTAAGCATTCAGCGAAGCATCCAGGAAATCCGGTTCACCGATATATGGGGCCATCGGCCCTGCGTATTCAATTTCATCATTGGCCCATATTGCTGCATAGAAAGAGTGACCGCCCGGGGAGTGCATGAGGCCCGCTTTGGTCCGGAATACATTTTCACAGACATGCAGTTTGGCAAAGTCAAACGCCTGATTGATCACCGGATCAGGGGTCACCAGCTGCAGATTGTTCCGGAGTCCCGAAAAAAAACCACGCCGCTTCTTTTCTTCCTCCTCAACATCAGGTACAACCGGAGCTTCCATTCGTTTTCTACCGGTGATGCAAACGCTGCAAACGTATTTCTGCCCGCTTTCCAGGATGTGTATATCTTGGAAATCCCACCGTAAATCTACCAGGTAGATTCCTTCACAGCCTCTTCGTACAAGCTGCTGTGAGTAATCCTGTCCGGATATCTGAACTGCCTTATTTCCGCAATTCTGAAATGTAAGCTTCTGAATAATTGCACGGCTGGTTTTTGCCGGGTAGATCGTTCTGGTCAGAAGAAGATTCTCTCCCAGTCGGCTGTGAATGGACAGCATCCCGTCAAATTCAATGCTCTCCACCTTTTCCTGCAACGCTTTTTCATCCACAGTGAATTTTCCTGCAAACTCTACAGAAAAATTGAGGATCAGGCAGGCATGTGTATTATTGGGAATCGTCCTCAGGGTAGGAAATACCACCCGTGCAGACAGCTGAAGCAGTCTGTCCCCATTGACTCCGTAATCTATACAGACAGAACTCCCCTGGCCGCTCATTTCCACATGATCCATATGCGGCAGTCTGTGATCTGTTTTTACATTCCAGATAATTCCGCTTTTTCCAAGCTTCCAACGATTCATTTGTGCACCCCTCTGCCGAAGTTATTTTCCTCTGTAGCAAACAAGGGGGCCATGGTCTCCATGCCCCCCTGTTTATCCTGTTTTAGCCCTTTGCGTTATAGCGGTCCAGTGCAGCGCGATAGATATCACGCAGCTGAGACAGGCCCAGCTTCTCCAGCTGTGTCAGATGGTTATCCCATTCGGCCTCAACATCCTTCTGTCCGGTAATGCAGGATGCTTCAAAGCTCTTGATATAGTCCATCAGATCTGTACGCAGAATTGTCAGCTGCTCAGTTTCTTCATCGGTAAAGCTGAGGGTAGGCAGCACAGGATACTTAGCGGCATCAACATAGCCGCCGCGCTGATCGAGATCAGCCTTCAGCTGCTTGGTTCCGGAGATGGGAATCTTAGAATAGCTCTTTTCGTACAGGCAATACGGCCCGCTGCTTACAGTGTAAGCATTCAGGAATTCACTGTAGTTAGCGTACTTATCAGGGGTGGGAACCTTCTCAAGTTCGCCCTTATCATTGTAGTTCCAGTTCACACCGCGGGGGCCAAAGACATCTTCCAGGCCCACTTCGATATCTTCATTATAGAAAAGGTCAACCCACTTGATCAGAGAAACAGGGTCCTTGCAGTCGCAAGTAATACAAAAATCGCAGCGGTTACGATTCAGAGTATAACGGTTCTGAGTCAGCTTGGTACCGTCAGGACCTGCCAGGACAGGAACCACATCATAAGTTCCGTCTTCTACCTTATCCTGGGTAACAACACCCCAACCGCCCCAATCAACAAAGCTTGCAATCTGTCCGGCCTGACCCTTGGCGTTAAACATGTTGTTATCCTGAGTGTATACTTCAGGATCCATCAGGCCTTCCGTGCTCAGCCGATTCATGTACTTGATAAATTCCTTGTAGTTATCCTTGTCTGCAATCGTGTCAACGGTATTGCCGTCATACTGCAGATACATACCGTCCATCATTGCAGGACCAGCCGTAGAGTCAACGATTCCAAAAGCACCGCGAAGCATATCGCCGTAATTGTACAGGGGGCCATAGCTGAAGGGAATGATCTCTCTTCCGTCTTCGGTCTTCAGGCCCTTGAATGCCTTCAGCACCTCATAGTATTCTTCGGTGGTGGTAGGCATTTCCATGCCGACCTCTTTCAGCAGCTCCGTGTTGATAATCAACTCGCTGTACACAGTGCTGCTTTCGGGATAGCCACGGTCAACTGCAGGCAAAGCATAGATGCATCCGTTACCTGCATCCAGAGCCTTCCAGCCGTCAATGGCATCGAACGCTGCTTTAATGTGGGGTGCGTGCTCCATGATTAGAGGCTTCAGGTCAATCAGCAAGCCCTGCTTACCGTAGATATCTGCCTGCATACGGGAAAAGTTATTATGTGCCCAGAACGCATCAGGCCGGGGAGAGCTTGCCATCAGAACGCCAACACGCTCATTGGCAACTTCCAGGGGGAAGAGATTCCAGTCAATATGAACCTGAGTCTTCTTTTCCAGTTCTGTGACAAACTGAAGTTCAGGGAAGCCGCTCCACTGAGCAGGGCCTGCAGCTGCAAAAGAGAAGCTGATGGGACTTCCAGTGACGAAATAGGGATCATCGCTGGGTACCGTCGTGGAAACGGCGTTTGCCTGGGTGGTTTCTGCCGAAACAGATTCCGGAGCTTTTTCTCCTCCGCAGCCAGCCAGCACAGTAATGCTGAGTGCCGCAGCCAGTGCAAGAGAGAAAATGCGTTTGGTGAGAATGTTCATTTTATTTCCTCCTACAATCTTTTTTAACCGCACCAGGGAACCCCGGAACGATTGTTTCACAAAATTTAAGCGGTGGGAATCAGCCCTTAACAGAGCCAATCATCATTCCCTTGACAAGATGCTTCTGCACCAGGGGATAAATTGCAACAACGGGCGCGCTGGCAACAATAATCAGAGCATACTTGATTTTCTCTGCCAACTGCATCTGCTCACGGATTCTTTCTAGATCTTCGATCATACTCACGTCGGCGGTATTCTGTACCAGGATGCCGCGCAGAATGACCTGCAAGGGGTACATCTCATGATCAGACAGATACAGCATAGGCTGCATATACTGGTTCCACATGCTGACTACAGAGAACAGGACTAAAACCGCAATGATTGGTTTGGACAGCGGCAGCAGAATGCGGAAGAAAAAGTGAACCTGACCGCACCCGTCAATGGAAGCCGCTTCATAAAGCTCATTGGGAATGGTACTTTGCAGAAATGTTCTGGTAATAATCAGGTTATAGGCAGTGACTGCAGTAGGCAGAACAATCGCCCAGATCGTATTCATTAAATGCAGTCTGTCAATAACAATGTAAGTAGGGATCATACCGCCGCTGACAAACATCGTCAGCGTAAAGTAAAACATGATAGGCTTTCTTCCCCGAAGTTCCGACCGGGACAGCGGATAAGCTGCACAAATGGTAGCACTTACGCTGATCAGTGTTCCGATAATCGCATAAAGCAGGGAATTCAGATATCCCCCCCAGATTTTACCATCACGAAAAACCGCTTTATAGCCATCAATATTAATTCCTTTCGGAATCAGGAACACTTCACCTGCACCAATCTTGGCTGGATCACTGATTGAAGCGATCAGAACGAAGTAGATTGGATACATAATGATGAGTGTAAAGATTCCCATTACCACGCAGGAAACAATATCAAATACGCGGTCGGACATTCCGCCGGGTATCTTCTTTTCTCTTGTCCTCATTTCATAACCTCCTCAGTTTCAGAACAAGCTGGTATCGGCTACCTTCTTGCAGATCTTATTTACAGACAGAAGCAGAATCAAATTGATAACCGAGTTGAACAGATTCACTGCCGTCGAAAAACTGTACTGGTAGTTCAGGATACCCATTTTGTAAACATATGTAGAGATCACTTCAGAAACTTCAAGGTTCAGAGGATTCTGCATCAGGAAGATCTTCTCAAATCCGACATTCATCACATTGCCAACCAGAAGAATCAACTGAATCACAATTGTCGGCATAATATAGGGAATATCAATATTGAGGATCCGCTTCATTTTGGAGGCGCCGTCCATAATTGCTGCCTCATGCAGCTCCGGAGGGACCGAAGACAGCGCAGCAAGATAAATAATCGCTGACCATCCGGTTGTCTGCCAGATTGCACTGGTTATGTATATCGGCAAAAAAGATTTAGGGTTATTCAGGAATGCAATGGGTTCTCCGCCAAATGCTCTGATAATACCGTTAATGAGACCATTGGACGGTGACAGGAAGATATTGATCATTCCGATCAGAACCACAGTGGAAATGAAATACGGCATGTAGGTAACTGTCTGTACAAATTTCTTGTATTTCAGATTCCGCAGCTGATTCAGGAACACCGCAAACACAATGGGAAGTGGAAACGTGAACAGCAGTGTCGAAACGCTTGTCTTAAAGGTATTTAAGATAACAGGCCAGAATTTCGGCGAATTAAAGAAACGAATAAAGTGTTTCATCCCCACCCATTTGCTTCCCATGAAACCGCCAATGGGAGTGTAGTCGCGAAAAGCAATCTGCAGTCCGAACAGGGGAAGATAATGAAACATAAACACAATAATAATTGCAGGAATCAGGAAACAGTACAAAGCCCAGTTTCGCTTAAAATAACTCCGGAAGCTTGTCTTCCTTTTTCCAATGTGTGGGGAACTGCTCCCATCCAGTCTCATTGATTTTGCCTTCACGCTAGAATCTCTCCTCTTTTATGATTTAGAGCCATCGACCAGGCCCATGCCGGCTTCATTCTGCACGATCATATGTCCGGGAAATCTGCTCTGCCTGTCCGTGTCGCCGTTGGCTTTGCTGTGTTTTCATCCTAACATCGTGTTTGATCGGTGTAAAGCGGCGCTTTTTTCTCGAATATGCTCATTTGGGTGAAATTATCAGTTTAAAGCACTTTTTTAGACTATGCATTTTTCTCAATGTGCGGAAATAACAGCGGAAATTTGGCACATTCAGCCCAGAGCCAGCAGTTGCCAGGAGATGCGCACAATATTTCAGCGTATTTTCTGAGCACCATGGCCTTGCAAAACAGGTCTCCAGCAATCGTTGTACTACTGCCAACGCTGTCCATAGGAGGTGAGGTCTGTGGATGCAATTTATCAGGGCTTCTGACACATTTATTAGATAGTCAAAACACTTCAGGAAGTATGTGGCAGAGGGCTACGGTACCCAGCAGATTGCCGCCTGCCTGAACAATATGGGATATCGGGCAAGAACAGGAAGCAGACAGGCTGCGACGGTCAGACCGGCTACACCATGCACATTCTGGACGAGATCATGAATCAGATCGTAATCCAGCTCTTTCATCAGGTTCGGGGTATTCCCCGCCAGAAACTGGCGGGCGAGAAATTCCGAAAAGTCCAGGAAGAAAGAAAGCTGCACCTCTCAGAGGTAACTGCTTTCCTTCAAAAGGAAGAGGCCAATCGGAGCCTCCTGAAAGCTGAGGTCTTAAGCCGCATCAGAGGAGAAAGTGATTTTTTCAAGGAAATGCTGGCTGAAATGATCGCAGACAAAAAAAGAATGCGCTGCCCGGGAAAAAATCCAGACAGGCAGCGCAGGATGCGGTGGAAAACGTTCAGGCGCTCATAGGCTCCATCAGGTTCCAATATAAAAAACTGGTCTTTGGGGCAGAGCTTTATGACACTGCCAGTATGGAAGCCCCCACAACCGTGGGCAGCAACTCTGAACATTTAGATAAAAAGAAAAAGCTTCTGAAATCCTAAGATTTCAGAAGCTTTTGGTGGAGATAAGCGGGATCGAACCGCTGACCTCTTGAATGCCATTCAAGCGCT
>RCNH01000489.1_pt1 | contig 16047 bp, 12 predicted proteins | sample 2041161 | NCBI WGS metagenome assembly RCNH01 (sample SAMN09708215, study PRJNA481090) | Feces metagenome, whole genome shotgun sequencing project. | biome: feces | host: Leptonychotes weddellii | place: Antarctica: Sion Island | collected 2010-03-01 | reverse complement strand
AGCTTGGTTTCACGGGCCTCGATCTCGTACTCCTCGATGTGGATGGAGGTGTAAACGTCCTCACGAACGATCTTCTCGTTGATCAGAACGGCGTCCTCGTAGTTGTAGCCTTCCCAGGTCATGAAGCCGATCAGGGCATTCTTACCCAGGCTGATTTCGCCGTTGCGGGTTGCGGGACCGTCGGCAATCACGTCGCCGGCCTTAACCTCTTCGCCCTTGCTCACAATGGGACGCTGGTTGACGCAGGTGCCCTGGTTGGAGCGCTGGAACTTGATCAGTTCGTACTCATCGGTGGTGGTCTGGCTGGTGCGGATTACGATCTTGTCAGCATCCACATACTCAACAACACCATCGTTCTTGGCCAGAATGCAGACGCCGGAATCGCGGGCAGCCTTGCTTTCCATACCGGTAGCCACAATGGGCTGCTGGGTGACCATCAGAGGCACAGCCTGACGCTGCATGTTGGAGCCCATCAGCGCACGGTTGGCGTCATCGTTCTCCAGGAAGGGAATCATGGCAGTAGCTACAGACACAACCATCTTGGGGCTGACGTCCATGAAGTCTACGCGTTCCTTCTCGATTTCCAGAATCTCGTCGCGGCGGCGGGCGTTGACGCGATCCTTCACAAAGCGGTTGTTCTCGTCCAGAGGCTCGTTGGCCTGGGCAACAACGTACTCGTCTTCCACGTCGGCGGTCATGTAGACCACTTCGTCGGTAACAACGCCGGTAGCCTTATCCACACGGCGGTAGGGGGCCTGAACGAAGCCATACTTGTTGATCTTTGCGAAAGATGCCAGGTAGCTGATCAGACCGATGTTGGGACCTTCGGGGGTCTCAATGGGGCACATACGACCGTAGTGGCTGTAGTGAACGTCACGCACCTCGAAACCGGCGCGGTCACGGGACAGACCGCCGGGGCCCAGAGCAGACAGACGACGCTTGTGAGTCAGCTCGGCCAGAGGGTTGTTCTGGTCCATGAACTGAGACAGCGGGCTGGAACCGAAGAATTCCTTAACAGCTGCCACCACAGGACGGATGTTGATCAGAGCCTGAGGAGTGACAGAATCGGTTTCCTGAGCCTGCAGAGTCATACGCTCACGCACCACGCGCTCCATACGGGAGAAGCCGATGCGGAACTGGTTCTGCAGCAGCTCGCCAACGCTGCGAACACGGCGGTTGCCCAGATGGTCAATGTCATCGGTGGTACCGATGCCGTGATCCAGATCCATGATGTAGTTGATGGAAGAGAAAATGTCATCCACGGTAACGGTGCGGCTGATCAGCTGATCGTGGTTCTTAACCAGCAGCTCACGCAGCTCGTCCTCATTGGAAGCAGTTTCCAGAATGCTGCACAGTTCAGCAAAGTTAACGCGCTCGTCGATGCCGCACTCAGCGGGATCGAAGTTCAGGAAGTACTGAGCGTCAACGGTGCCGTTGGTGATAACCTTGATCTCGCGGTCGTTGATGGACAGCCATACAACGCTGACACCTGCGTGATCCGCAGCCTCTGCGTGATCGCGGTCGATCTTCTCGCCTGCTGCAACCAGCAGCTCGCCGGTCAGAGGAGCAATGATGTCGCGGGCGGCCACAAAGCCGTTGATGCGGCGGGCCAGAGCCAGCTTCTTGTTCATCTTATAACGACCGAAGCGGGACATATCATAACGGCGAGGATCAAAGAACAGGTTGTTCAGGTGAGAACGGGCGCTCTCTACCGTGGGAGGCTCGCCGGGGCGCAGCTTGCGGTAAGTTTCCAGCAGGCCCTCTTCCTCGCTCTTGGTGTTGTCCTTTTCCAGGCTGGCCAGGATCTTCTCGTCATCGCCGAAGAAGTCCAGAATCTGAGCATCGGTGCCCAGGCCCATGGCGCGGATCAGCACAGTAACGGGCAGCTTGCGGTTCTTATCAATGCGCACGTAGAACACGTCGTTGGAGTCGGTTTCGTACTCCAGCCATGCACCGCGGTTGGGGTTCATGGTTGCGGTGAACAGCTTCTTACCGGTCTTATCGTAGCTCTGGCCGAAATAAACGCCGGGGCTGCGAACCAGCTGGCTGACCACAACACGCTCAGCACCGTTGAACACAAAGGTGCCGTAGTCGGTCATCAGGGGGAAGTCGCCCATGAAGATCTCCTGCTGCTTTACTTCGCCGGTTTCCTTGTTCAGCAGACGGGCGGTAACACGCAGGGGGGCTGCATAGGTGGCATCGCGCTCCTTGCACTCCTTAATAGAGTACTTGGGCTCTTTGTCCAACCGATAATCAATGAAGTCCAGTGCCAGGTTTCCGGTGAAGTCCTCGATGGTGCCGATGTCGCGGAACACCTCGCGCAGGCCCTCGTCCAGGAACCACTGGTACGAGTTCTTCTGCACCTCGATCAGGTTGGGCATACTGATGACTTCGTCGATGCGGGAAAAGCTCATGCGTTCCGTGTTGCCGAGCTTTACGGGCTTGACCTTCATCATAAAAAGCGACCACTCCTATCCATTCAAATTGTACTTTCAGGGTACTTTTTGTCTAAAACACGCTTGCAGATGGCTTGACAAACGAAAGTCTTAGTCATTTTTAACAAACTTTAAAAAAACTTTTGTGCATCAAATCCACCCAAGGGTGCTCTTTGCCATTTTCATACTTTGTCAGTATACCAGTAATAAATTGTTGTGTCAAGGCATTTTTTCCAGTTTTTCAAAAAAAGAGACCCGGGCGCTGTACGCCCGGGTCGGTGTGGTGTTTTAAATCATTTTTTATGCTTCAATGCCCCTGAAACCGGGTATTCCACCTCATCTTTGGTCATTCAGCAACATTTGAAAGCTGACTGCTTCCAGCTCCTGGTTTACCTGACTGCTGATGCGCGCAAACACCCGCTGTGCAGCACAGCGTCCGGACATTCCGCGGTTGCAGCTCTCCTGTTCTCCGCCAAGGCAGCGGCTGAGCTGATACGGCCCTTCCACCGCCTTTATTACATCCAGCATACTGATGTCTGCTGCCGGTCTTGCCAATTCGTAACCGCCGCGATTGCCCTTAAAGCTGGTCACAATTCCGTTTTGCGCCAGCTTGCCCAGAATCTTAAGGGCAAAGCGCAGCGAAACACACATCTGCTCGCTGATGCTGCGGGCATCCATCCGGACGGCATTTGCGGCAAGGCAGTAAACAATGCGCACTGCGTAGTCGGATTCCTGTGTAATATGCATGAAGTTTGCCCTCCTGAACTATACCAATTCGATGTGATTTATTTATACCAAAATCTGCACGGTTTGTAAAGACCCGCTTCCGCCTTTTATCCCGCACCTGAATCCTGCACATTCATCTGACCCTATCATTTTAATCTGTTCTGATCTTAATTTTCCGCTGTATTCTTTTTATAGCTCTTCTGCTCTGTTCTTTTTTCGATTTTGGTACTGTAAAGTTTAGCCGATCTGTGCCTTTTGGTCAGTTCAAAAAATGTTATCATAGAAGCAAGCAGTAGAAGATGCAGGAGGGCAATGCTCCTGCTACGCTTATAATGAGGAGGTTGCTTTCATCATGAATAACGACAGTACCCGTTTGCGCCGCATGGTCACAGCTGCTTTGTTTGCTGCTGCGATTACCGTTGTCACTGCATACTTTCTGCACATTCCCCTGCCCACCGGCGGTTATGTCCACCTGGGTGATACTCTGATCTATCTGGCAGCCTGTATGCTGCCCACGCCCTATGCCATGTTTGCAGCATCGGTGGGCGCCGGAATTGCAGATCTGCTCTCTGCACCGGTTTGGTTCATTCCCACCTTTATCATCAAATCCATTGTTGCATTGCAGTTCACCTGCAAAAAGGAAAAGATCCTGTGTGTCCGCAACTGCATTGCAGCCTGCACCACGGCCATTGTTTCTCCGGTACTGTACAGTGTTGCTTTCTGCATCATGGCCGGTTCCTGGACACTGGGCACATTTGTGGCACAATTCTGGGGCACCATCGGCCAGGCACTGGTCAGCGGCGTTCTGTTCATCGGCCTGGGATACACCTTTGATAAAATGGGGCTGAAAAATCGTTTGCTGGGCAAACAACTGGAAAAGCTCTGATGCTGCTTTTCCTCTTACCGAATAATCTGACTGCGGTCACCGGATTTTCCGGCGGCCGCTTTTTTCATCCCTGATTATCCACAATCAGCATATTCAGTTTCTGCCAGCGACGCAGCTCCTTCGTTGTGAGCATCAACCGCTGACGCAGCTCCTGATAATCCCCATCCGGGCTCAGGGCCACCAGACATTTAAATGCACAGGGCATCAGGTCTGCCGTGGAGATTCCGCAAAGCAGACCCTCTGTCAGCTCCCGGCGCTCCAACGGATTAAAGATGTATAAAAGGTCCTGCTCCAGCTTATTGCACTGATTCACAAAGGAAAAACGTATCAGCATATCGCTGTACAGCACATTTCCCGTATAGTACACTTCACTGCTGCGGCCGGCAGCTGTAGTGGAGCGAATGGCCATGGACGCTTCATAGCAGCCATCCTCTGTGAGTACCTGCTTATGAATATGAATTACCGCTTCCTTCAGACGGTCATACCGGCCATCGTAAAAATAGAAATACAGCCGATCCGCTTTGAAGAACGGGCTTTCCCCGTTATACCCCAACACTGCCGCAGGTTCTTCTTCCTGGTGCGGCTGGTGAAAATCTGTGAGCTGATCCATTTCCACATCCAGCGCAGCACTGATTTCATAAAGGGTTTCCACATCCACTGCAATCTCGCCGTTTTCATATTTACTCACTGTAGCGCGGCTTTTATGGATCGCATCCGCCAGCTGCTGCAAGGTGAGCTTTTTCATTTTACGATAATTGCGGATTCGCGCACCAATATAGGTCTTGATATCCTCCATTCCGGCCATCTCCCCCGAAAAAGTTTCGTTTGAATATACATTTGCGCAAAATTTCAAAAATTTCTGTGCGCAAACGTGCGTATTTCTGCTGATATTCTACCATCACGAAACTTATTTTGTCAAAAGTTTCTTTAAATGAAATTATGCCGGTTTGAATTGATTGGAAATTGCGGGTATAGTATGGACACAGTTTCAAGTGGAATGTGAGGAATCTATCATGGACACAAAAAAAATTGCGAACTTTACCGGCTCACTCGGATTTGTTCTTGCCGCTGCGGGCAGTGCCGTAGGCGTAGGCAACATCTGGCGCTTTCCCTATCTGGCTGCCCGCGACGGCGGCGGCCTGTTTCTTCTTGTATATCTGGTACTGGTGCTTACCTTTGGTTTCACCCTGCTGACCACTGATATCGCCATTGGCCGCCGCACCGGGCAGAACGCCTGGCACGCCTTTGGCTCCATCAAACCCCGCTGGGCATTTCTTGGCAAGCTGACCTTCCTGGTTCCCACCCTCATCATGACCTATTATGCTGTCATCGGCGGCTGGACCCTGAAGTATGCCACGGTTTATCTGACCGGCCAGTACAAAATGGCTGCTGAGGATGGTTTCTTTACTTCCTTCATCACCAGCCAGGTATCCCCCATTGTTTTCATGCTTTTGTTCCTTGCCGTGACCGCATTTGTGGTATTTTCCGGCGTGGAAAAGGGCATTGAAAAATTCTCCCGCATTGTAATGCCCGGTCTGCTGCTGATGATTGTGGGCATTGCCATTTACTCGCTGACCCTGACCCACACCGATGCCAACGGTGTAACCCGCACCGGTTTACAGGGCCTTGCCGTTTATCTGACCCCGGATTTTGACGGCATTACCATGCAGGAATTTCTGAACGTTCTGCTGGATGCCATGAGTCAGCTGTTCTTCTCGCTCAGCGTTTCCATGGGCATTATGATCACCTACGGCTCCTACGTAAAAAAGGATGTGGATCTGAACAAGTCCATTGCTCAGATTGAGCTCTTCGACACGGTTGTTGCTTTCCTGGCCGGCATGATGATTATTCCTGCCGTGTACGTATTTGCCGGCACCGATGGCATGGCCTCCGGTCCCAGCCTGATGTTCGTTTCGCTGCCCAAGGTCTTCCATTCCATGGGCACTGCCGGCATCCTGGTTGGTGTGGTATTCTTTGTGATGGTGGTGTTTGCGGCACTTACCTCCTGCGTTTCCATCATGGAAACTCTGGTTTCCACCTGTATGTCTATCTTCCACTCCAGCCGCCGCAAGACCAGTCTTGTTATTGCACTGCTGTCCGCAGGCGCAGCCATTGTGATCTGCCTGGGCTACAATGTATTCTACTTCGAGCTGACCCTGCCCAATGGTGCCACCGCACAGCTGCTGGATGTGATGGATTACATCAGCAACAGCTTCCTGATGCCGCTGATTTCCTTTCTTACTGCAATCTTTGTCGGCTGGGTCATCAAGCCCCAGTGGATTGCTCAGGAGATGTCCGTTTCCGCTCCTGGTTTCCGTCGTCAGAAGGTGTACACCACCATGGTCAAGTACATTGTTCCCATCATCATGGCCGTTCTCTTCTTCCAGTCTACCGGTCTTCTGCACTGGATTCTGAAATAATTCATCCTCCTGATAAAGAAAATGCCCGTCGTCTGTATATGCAGACGACGGGCATTTTCATATATCCGAATTGACATTTAAGCTGTGCGGCTTAGTCCAGGAAGTCACGCAGCTTTTTGCTGCGGCTGGGGTGACGCAGCTTGCGCAGAGCCTTGGCCTCAATCTGGCGGATGCGTTCACGGGTTACGTTGAATTCCTTGCCAACCTCTTCCAGTGTGCGGGGACGGCCGTCCTCCAGACCGAAGCGCAGACGCAGAACCTTGGCCTCACGGGGGGTCAGGCTCTGCAGAACCTCAAACAGCTGCTCCTTGAGCAGAGTGTGGCTTGCAGCTTCGGCGGGAACCGGAGCATCATCATCGGGAATGAAGTCACCCAGATGGCTGTCCTCTTCCTCACCGATAGGAGTTTCCAGGCTCACAGGCTCCTGTGCAACACGCATGATCTCGCGCACCTTATCCACGGGCATATCCAGTGCATCGGCAATTTCATCGGCGGTGGGCTCGTGGCCATTCTGGTGCAGCAGCTGGCTGGACACCTTTTTCACCTTGTTGATGGTTTCAACCATGTGCACGGGAATACGAATGGTGCGGGCCTGATCGGCGATTGCACGGGTGATGGCCTGACGAATCCACCAGGTTGCGTAGGTACTGAATTTAAAGCCCTTGGTATGGTCGAACTTTTCCACAGCCTTAATCAGACCCAGATTGCCTTCCTGAATCAGATCCAGGAACTGCATACCGCGGCCCACATAGCGCTTGGCAATGGAAACAACCAGACGCAGGTTTGCCTCGGACAGGCGCTGCTTGGCGCGCTCGCCCTTGGGGCCGCCTTCTTTGATGTCCAGAGCCAGCTGAATTTCTTCTTCCGGGCTCAGCAGAGGCACACGGCCGATTTCTTTCAGGTAAACCTTAACGGGGTCATCAATGCTCACGCCCTCAGCAGACAGGCTGCTCTCGAAAGCATCTGCATTCTCCTCGGTCAGGGCGATGTCATCCTGATCGTGGTCATGACCGTGTTCTTCGATGATTTCCACATTGTTGCTTTCCAGGGTTTCGTACAGCTTCTCGATCTGATCCAGATCATAGCCGCACTCTTCAATGGCTTCATTGATATCCTTTGTGGTTACCTTGCCATTGCGCTTGCCGGTTTCAATGAGTTCGCGGATGGTGAATTTCTTTTCTGCCATATTTGTTTCTCCTTCTCTTTTATCATTCACTGGGCCACGCGGGCCATTCAGAAAGTGTCTGTTTTTATATTCCACCGCCGGGGGGCGACAAAACTTATTGTTTGCGATTTCGCAGCTTCTCCAGATAACTGCTCAGTTCGTCCTGATCCATCTGAGCCGCCTGTGAGCTTTTGGGCAGGCTGCGCTCGATGCGGGTCATAAACATTTCCAGATCTTCTGCTGTAATGGTAATATCTGCATTGCGAGCCAGCAGCTGGCTGAGCAGATTCAGCTGCTGCTCCGGCAGCATCGGCCCCAAAACCGACAGATCCGGTCGGATTCCCTGCCGGTGACATTGCAGAATTGCGCTGTAGATCTGCTGTATTTCCGGCATCAGCAGGTTATCCGGCTGAATGCGCTCTGCTACCTGTGCAATATAACCGGGATCTTTGAGCAGCGCAGTCACAAGCTGCTGTTCTGCATTGGCAACTCCCAGCGCCTTTTGACCGCCCAGTGTATACGGCACTTTAATCTGGGCCGCCACACCCTGATTCAGCAGATCCTGCTGCTCTTTGCGATAATCGCGCCTGCGTTTTTGCTTAATGGCCGCATCCAGCTGATTGAGGATGGCACCTTTTGCCACATCTGTTTCCTCTGCCAGCCGCCCTGCGTACACATCACGTTCTGTGGGCGTTACATGACCGGCCAGCAAATTGATGGCATCTTTGATGTAGTCAATGCGGCCCGCCGGCTGTGCCAGATCGTATTTTGACCGAACCCGGGCCAGCTTGTATTCCAGGGCATTGTTTGCCCCGTTCAGCAGTTGTTCAAACCGCTCTCTGCCAAATTTTTTGATATACTCATCCGGGTCTTTTGCTCCGCTCAGATTCAGCACTGTGACCTTGATCGGACTGTCTGCAAACAACCCCAGGCTGCGGGCCGTAGCCTTTTGTCCGGCTTCGTCCGAATCGTAGCACAGCACCACTTCATCGGCATATTCGCCCAGCATCTTAACCTGCTCCGGGGTGAGCGCTGTACCGCAGGCTGCAACTGCGGTATCAAATCCCGCCTGATGCAGACTAATAACGTCCATATAGCCCTCACAGAGGATGTACCGCCGACTGGTGCTTTTTTTGGCAAGATTCAGCGCAAACATGGCCCGGCTCTTTTTATATACCGGCGTGTCCCCGGTGTTCACATACTTGGGTTTTGCATCCCCCAGTACGCGGCCGCCAAAGGCAATGATGTTGCCCCGCAAATCAAAAATCGGGGTCATTACCCGGCCAAAGAATGCATCGTACACATTTCCCTTGGCACTGCGCTTTACGATCCCGCTGGCCAGCAGCTCCTCTTCGGTATAGCCCTTGCTTTTCAGATGATGCAGCGCGGCCGAAAATCCGCTGGGCGCATATCCCAGGCCAAACCTGCGGATGGTACTGTCCGACAGGCCGCGGCTGCGCCAATAGGCGCGGGCCGTGCGTGCTTCATCGTTATCCGCGTTCAGGCACTGGAAGAAAAAGCGTGCTGCATCCCGATTGATGGACAGAATCCGGCTGCGCAGGCGGCCCGCCTTATCATCTTCTTCGGGCATGGGCATTCCTGCCCGGCCTGCCAGCAGCTTAACTGCTTCCACGTAATCCAGATTGTTGATTTTCTTTATAAAGGTAATCACATCTCCGCCGGCACCGCAGCCAAAACAGTAAAAGCTCTGCGTTTCCGGATAGACCACAAAGGAAGGGGTCTTTTCTGTATGGAAGGGACACAGCCCCGTATGGGTGCGTCCGCGGTGCCTCAGCTGCACATAGCTTTGCACCACATCCACAATGTCATTGCGGCGCACCACTTCCTGAATATATTCCTGCGGGATCATGCTTTCCCCTCCTTTCGTCCGGAATGTGTATTATAGCACATGCCACTTCTGCGGCACAAACAATTCTTCAAATATGCGGGTTGCATACTCATCACTCATGCCGCTGATATAATCCGTTACGGCACGGTCCACACCTTCTGTATACGCTATTTCCAGATAGCCATTGGGCAAAAGATCCGGCCGCTCACTGAACCGCTCATACAGCGCTCCAATCAGTTTTTCCACCTTTTGCTCTTCCCGCTTGGCCACCTCGTCCACGTAGACTGTGCTGTACATGAAATCCCGCAGACAGCCAAAGGCCCCTTCTATCTCCGGGCTGAACCGCAGTTCCGTCAGGTCCCGGCTGTTCTGCACCAGATCGGTGATCAGTGCCGTTATTCGCCTGGATTTTGTATCGCCCAGCACTGCAATGGCTTCGGCGGGCAGCTGTGCCGCATCCAGAACCCCGGCTGTGATGGCATCTTCGATATCATGGTTGATGAATGCGATATGATCGGCATGACGTACAGCCTGCCCCTCCAGCGTGGCGGCCCACACGCCCCTGGTGTGCGTAATGATGCCGTTGCGCACTTCCCATGTCAGATTGAGCCCCTGAAATTCACGCTCCAGCTTGTCCACCACCCGCAAACTCTGCTGATAGTGGCGAAAGCCGCCGGGGCACAACTCGTTGAGTGCACGCTCACCGGCATGACCGAACGGAGTATGCCCCAGATCATGCCCCAGTGCAATGGCGTCGGCCAGATCTTCGTTCAAGCGCAGCGCACGTGCAATGGTGCGTGCAATCTGATCCACTTCCAGTGTATGGGTCAGCCGAGTACGGTAATGATCTCCTTCCGGCGATAAAAACACCTGCGTTTTCTGCTTGAGCCGACGAAACGACTTGCAGTGCAGAATGCGGTCCCGATCCCGCTGATACTCTGTGCGCAGCGGGCAGGATTCCTCTGTGCGCACACGCCCTCTGGTTTCAGCACTGCGAGCTGCTTCCGGGGCAAGAATCATCTGTTCAATCTGTTCACTGCGCTCACGCACGGTCATGTCGGCCACCTCCCCACTGGTTTTCAAAGAAGGCTCTTATGTATGTTATACGTCACAGAAAGCAAAATCCCTTTAAAAAAATGAAATTTTTCGCAAAAAAATTTGAGCAGCAGCCTTTGCAGGGTCTGCCGCCCAAATACAGCGATCAAAACGGTGCGTAAAACGGGTCGGAAACTTCCACCTTTGCCTGACCGCGCGTCAGCTCACTGAGCTGCGGCAAAAGCGGTGCCTGTGTACCCTCCGGCATAGTAAAGGTCAGGGTAACCCGGTCCGTGAACTGGGGCTCGTCCAGCACAGCTCCGGCAGCCTGAATCAGGCGCACGGCCTGTTCGTACAGGGAATAATCCACCGACAATGCCAGTTTGACCACACTGCGCACCGTAACCACCTTGGCTGCCTGCAGCGCAGCCGATGCGGTATCGGTATAGGCGCGTACCAGCCCCCCAGTGCCCAGCAGTGTACCGCCGAAGTACCGGGTGACCACAACGATGCAGTCCGTCAGGCCTGCGTGCTGAATGGATTCCAGCACCGGAAGCCCCGCCGTTTTGGCCGGTTCGCCGTCATCCGAATAGCGCAGCCGGGAATCCTGCCGCAGCACATAGGCATACACGTTATGATTGGCTGTGCGGTTGGCTGCCCGCACCTGTGCCAGCACTTCCAGTGCCGCCTCCTCGGTTTCCACAAAAGCCGCGTGGCCGATAAACTTGCTGTGTTTAATTTCCAGGTTGGCTGTGGATGTTCCCTGTATGGTGCGATAATCCTGCATCGTGCTTTCCTCCCTCTGCGGCCCGAAAAAGCCGGCGCTCACCAAAAGCGCCGGCTCAAAGTGCAATTCTTTTTTCTTATGATACCATGGATTCACCGGTTGCACAAGGGGTTCAGCGGCTGGCCGTGGGCTGCTGCTGGTTTTCCCGGTGGCTCTGCTGTAGCCTTTGCCAGTGCAGAATGATCCACACCGCCAAAAGCAACGCACCGGCAGCCAGTGCTATCAGCTTTCCCCGGAGTGTTGACAAAAACCGGGCTGGATACCCCATCAGGGGCAGGCGAAACACCGGTACGCCGATCACCTGATCGCTGCGGATCATTGTGCCGTCCTCTGCTTCGTTGGCATCGCCGCGGGTAGCAAAGTACAGCAGCGATGGATCATTGGGGTCCTCTTCCACACGGGTCACGCGATGTGTTACCACCGTATGCTCGTTCAGCTGATAAGTAATAGCCATACCCGGCCGGATGGCATGAGCCTCCACTTTGCCCACATAAATCAGCGCCCCCACCGGATACACCGGCTCCATCGAGCCGGACAACACCACATACGGCCGCAGGCCAGCCAGCCGTGCACCTGTCATCAGCAATGCCAGACACACCGCCAGCGCAGTGAACACCCCCGCCAGCGCTTTACCCGCCGCCTTGATTCGTTCGATCTTCCGATCCACGTACAGCCCCTCCTTCTCTGCGTCAAACCGCAGTTATCCGAGGACAGAATACCACATGGGCTGTTCGAGAAAGGGGCTTTTGTGTCGCTGCAAAAATTCCGGCACCTTTCGGTGATTCATACAACAAAAAGCGCCCCCGCACAAAAGTGCGAAGGCGCTTTGAATACGATTCTTGATCGTTTGGCTTACTTCAGGCCGAAACGACGGTTGAAACGATCCACACGTCCGCCGGTATCGACCAGCTTCTGCTTGCCGGTGTAGAAGGGGTGGCACTTGGAGCACACTTCAACACGGATCTCAGGCTTAGTGGAACGGGTGTGAATGACCTCACCGCAAGCGCAAGTGATGGTGCAGTCCACGTAATTGGGATGGATGCCCTGCTTCATTTTGGATTCACCTCTTTCTGGTTTATGACTTATGGGGCCATGCGAAACCATGTGCCCATCACAACCTTCACTGTGAGGCTACCAGCGTACGCCATCCTGTGCGCACGGAGCAGCCATCGAAACGATTGCCTTAGTAGTATATCATAGCCCGCCGGGCCTGTCAACCTTAATCTCAGGCCAGCAGAGGCTTGAGTGCAGAAGCCAGGGCATCTTTCTGGGCCTGTGCTTCGTCCAGATTCTTGCCCAGGGTGGTAAAGTAAGTTTTGATCTTGGGCTCGGTGCCGCTGGGACGCACAATCACGGCAGCGCCGCCTTCCAGTGCGTAAATCAGCACATTGGCTGCGGGCAGCTCAATGTGAGTCTTTGCGCCGGTGGCCAGATCCGTTACGGTTTTCTGCTGATAGTCGGCAACGGTGAGCACCTTGTAGCCTGCAAACTCCACCGGAGGATGTTCACGCAGCTGCTGCATGATGCCTGCCATTTTGTCCATGCCGGACAGGCCGGGGAATTCATAGCTGTCCACCTTGTTCAGGTAACGGCCATACTCGGCATAGATGCGCTCCAGCTCTTCCTTGATGGAAGAGCCCTTGCTGCGGTAGTAAGCAGCCATTTCGCAAATCAGCATACTGCCGATGATGGCATCCTTATCCCGCACATAGCTGCCGGCCAGATAACCATAGCTCTCCTCAAAGCCGAAAATGAAGCGTTCCACTTCACCGTCAGCCTCCAGACGGGCAATCTGATCGCCGATCCACTTGAATCCGGTGAGCACGTTGCGGCACTCAACACCGTAATGCTCTGCCACTTTATCTGCCAGAGGAGTGGACACAATACTCTTGACCATAACAGGATTCTTGGGCATTGTACCTGCTTCCAGGCGGCCGGCGCAGATGTAATCCAGCAGCAATACACCCACTTCGTTGCCGCTGAGCAGTTCATAGCTGCCATCCTTGCAGCGCACAGCAATGCCAACACGGTCAGCATCCGGATCGGTTGCCAGCATCAGATCGGCACCGCTCTTTTCGGCCAGCTCCAGGCCCAGACGCAATGCTTCAAAGATTTCCGGGTTGGGATAGGGGCAGGTGGGGAAATTGCCGTCCGGATTTTTCTGCTCGGGAACAATGGTCACGTCGGTAATTCCCAGGTCGGCCAGAACGCGGGTTACGGGCACCAGACCGCTGCCGTTCAGGGGGCTGTATACCAGCTTGAGGCCGGCAGTCTTGCACAGGCCGGGACGCACCTGACGGCTCTCAATGGCTGCATACAGTGCTTCGTAGCAGTCCTCTTCCACATACTGAATCAGACCGGCTTTTACGCCTTCTTCAAAATCCATGGTCTTTGCGCCGGTGAGCACATCGGTCTTCTGGATTTCGGCATAGACAATATCGGCAGCTTCATCGGTCATCTGGCAGCCATCCGGGCCATAGGCCTTATAGCCGTTATACTTTGCGGGGTTGTGGCTTGCAGTAACCATGATGCCCGCATTGCAGTGATAATACCGAGTGGCAAAGCTCAATGCCGGAACAGGCATCAATGCCGGATAAATGCGCACTTTTACGCCATTTGCTGCCAGAACTTCGGCTGCTGCCTTGGCAAATACATCACTTTTGATGCGGCTGTCGTAGCTGATAGCCACCGTCTGGGTACCGCCCTGCGTTTTTACCCAGTTTGCCAGGCCCTGCGTTGCCTGACGCACCACATAAACATTCATGCGGTTGGTACCAGCACCGATTACTCCGCGCAGGCCCGCCGTGCCGAACTTCAGCGCCACAGCAAACCGATCGCGAATCGCCTCATCATCATCCTGAACGGAGATTAATTCGGGGGCCAGATCCGGGTCGCACAGATCATAAGCCAACCAGCGTTCATACTCTGCTTTATACATGATGATCCCCTTTTCTTTATAGGATAGCTTTTTCTGTTCCCATGATAAACGTTCGTGAACTTCTTGTCAATTCAATATAGTTACATCCTTATCTTTCGCCCTTGTTCCCTCACATTCGATAGCGTATACTTAAATAGTAATAGAGATGCTACGCGGAGGGATGCAATATGTTTGCCAAGATCGCCAGTTTCGGCGTGCGGGGTCTTTCCGGCTTTGTCGTCACCGCCGAGGCCGACATCAGCGGCGGGCTGCCGGGGCTGACGCTGGTCGGACTGCCGGACAGTGCTGTAAAAGAAAGCGCCGATCGGGTACGCAGCGCCAGCAAGAATCTGGGTTACGGCTGGCCCGGCAGCCGCATCACCATCAACCTGGCTCCGGCCGACATCAAAAAAACCGGGCCGGTATACGATTTGCCCCTTTTGCTGGCTCTGCTGGCCGCTCAGAGAAAGCTGCCTGCACCCGCTGCGCATCAGGCCTTTATCGGTGAGCTTTCGCTGGACGGCAGTCTGCGCCCGGTCAACGGCGTTCTGCCCATGGCTCTGTGCGCTGCCGAATGCGGTATAACCGAGTTGTTTTTGCCACGCGGCAATGCAGCCGAAGCTGCCGCTGCACCGGGTCTTACAGTCTATCCGGCAGACACCGCCGCACAGGTTGTGGAGCATCTGCGCGGAAACGAACTGATTCCCCCTGCCCAAGCCGTACCATATCTGCCCGTCTCTCCGCAGGATGGTCCGGACTTTGCCGACGTACACGGCCAGATGCAGGCTCGCCGTGCCATGGAAATTGCAGCAGCCGGCGGACATAATATTCTGCTGATCGGCCCACCCGGTTCCGGCAAAACCCTTCTGGCTCAGCGCCTGCCCGGTATCCTTCCGCCGCTGTCAACACGGGAAGCGCTGGAAGTTACCAAGATATACTCTGTGGCCGGGTTGCTGCCCGCAGGCAGCGGCCTGATAAGTCAGCGTCCGTTTCGCAGCCCACACCACAGCGTAAGCCCGGCAGCATTGGCCGGCGGCGGAAGCAATTTACGTCCCGGCGAAGTAAGCCTTGCACACAACGGCGTTCTGTTTTTAGACGAGCTGCCGGAATTCAGCCGGGATGCTCTGGAAGTACTTCGGCAGCCCATTGAAGATGGCATCGTCACCGTAAGCCGGGTAGCCGGTACCGCTGTTTACCCCAGCCGAATGATGCTGGTTGCCGCCATGAATCCCTGCAAATGCGGCTATTTCGGTCATCCCACCCGTCCCTGCACCTGCACACCCAGTTCCATCCAGCGCTATCGCCAGCGCATCAGCGGCCCATTGCTTGACCGCATTGATCTGCACGTGGATGTTCCTCCTGTTGACTATGACGAGCTGACCAGCGCCCGCGGCGGCGAATGCAGCCGTGATATTCGTATGCGGGTACTGGCAGCGCGCAAAATACAGCAGCAGCGCTATGCCGATACCGGTGTACTGTGCAATGCACAGCTTCCAACACGCCTGCTGCGGCGGTACTGCTGTATGAGCAGTGATGCCGAAGCACTGCTGCGTTCTGCCTTTTCCGGAATGGGCCTTTCTGCCCGCGCCTACGACCGCATCTTAAAAGTAGCACGCACCATTGCCGATCTGGCAGGAATGGAACGTATTGAAACCGCATACGTGGCTGAAGCACTGCAATACCGCAGTCTGGATCGAAAATACTGGTATGATAAATAGGTTTTCATTCGGAGATTTCCATATTTTTCTTTTTCGTTTGTACATTCATGCCACAAATTTTTGTCTTTAAGGTTATAAAACTATACCTTATGTATACAAATTTGAAATT
>RCNH01000500.1_pt1 | contig 16093 bp, 14 predicted proteins | sample 2041161 | NCBI WGS metagenome assembly RCNH01 (sample SAMN09708215, study PRJNA481090) | Feces metagenome, whole genome shotgun sequencing project. | biome: feces | host: Leptonychotes weddellii | place: Antarctica: Sion Island | collected 2010-03-01 | reverse complement strand
AGCTGGTACACCAGTTGACAGGCATTTTTGCCTTATAGGCCAGGCCGTTTTTATACAGCTGCAGGAAGATCCACTGGGTCCACTTAAAGTACTTGGGGTCGGTGGTATTGATCTCACGATCCCAGTCAAAGCTGTAGCCCAGTGCTTTCAGCTGACGGCGGAACTGCTTAATATTGTTCTCTGTAACCACTCTGGGGTGGATATGGTTCTTAATGGCAAAGTTCTCCGTGGGCAGGCCAAAGGCATCATAGCCCATGGGAAACAGCACGTTATTGCCTGCCATACGCTTTTTACGGGCAATGATATCCATTGCCGTATAGGGCCGGGGATGGCCTACATGCAGTCCGGCACCGGAGGGATAGGGAAACTCTACAAGGCCGTAGAACTTAGGCTTATCACTGCCGTTGACAGCAGCGTAGAGATTCTTTTCCTCCCAGATTTTTTGCCACTTGGCCTCAATATTGGTGAATTCGTAATTCATGGTATCTACCCTCTTTTACTCTTCTTCAATTACAATATCTTTAATATCGATCTGCTCGGCATCCGCCCACAGACGCTCCAGTGCGTAGAATTCTCTTGCTTCCTCCGTAAATACATGGACAACAACGGCGCCGAAATCCAGAAGTTCCCAGGTATTTCCACGGTGTCCCTCCCGTCCCAGCATGGGCTCCCCCAGCTGCTCCAGGGTGTACTCGGCGTAGTCGCACAGAGTCTTTACGTGGGTATTGGAGGTACCGGTACAAATCAGAAAATAATCCGCAAGGCTGGACACCTTGTCAATTTTCAACAACTGAATATTCTTGCCCTTTTTGCTGTCCAGGGCCTTTGTCACTTCGTAGGCTACTTGTTTTGTAGATAACATAACTCTCTTTCCTTTCTAAGGCTGCTGTGCATTCTGCAAATAACGCAGTGCTTCCAGGGATTCGGGAGAGCACTCACTGCCCTGCTGTCTGAGCATATCCAGCGTCATCTGAAGACCCAGTTTCAGCGCCCCGTCTATATCGGTATGGGCCAGTCTCCGAAGCTTCTCCACGCCGGGAAAATCCCGGTTCGGCTCCATATAATCCGCCACATAAATGATCTTCTGCAGCAGATTCATATTCGCTTTTCCGGTGGTATGGGTGCGGATGGCATCCACCACCGCTTTGGACTCTCCAAAAATTCGATCAGCCACCAGACTTCCGGTCAAAGCATGGAGTGTTTTGGGGTTTTTACAGGAAAAACTATCCAGTACTGTACCATACTCCTGGCACAAAGTCAATTGCAGGGGGCCGTCCAAAGCCTTGGTGATATCGTGCAGCAGACCCGCTCTGGCCGCCAAAGTCTCATCCTCTCCCCAGAGCCTTGCCAGCTCTGCCGCTGTATCCCGGCAGCCCAGTACATGCTTAACCCGATTGGGCTTCAGCAGTCCCACAACCACCTGCTCCAGCTGATCCATAGGGAGATTGCGATAATTCTGCGCTGTGCCGTAAAGTCCGTTCTGCCGTATATAGGTCTCTACCGATTCCGGCAGAAACGGGGATGCACACCCAAATACCAGCATCCGCCGCAGCTGCGTAGAGGAGATCTCCGTCACAGGATTATCCACCAGATGCACATTTCCCCCCATAGCCTCCAGCTGCTTTTTCTTGTCTGCAATTTTTCTCGATTCATCCTTCTCTCCCCGGTAGAACACCGCAAGAGAGGCCTCTTTCAGAATCTTCTCATACTGCATCCAGGTTTCGATGCTCAAAAGCATATCTGTTCCGATCAACAAAACCAGTTCTGCATCGGGATACTGCTCCCGTAGCTGCTGCAATGTCTGCCAGGTATAGCTGGTGCCGCCCCGGTCCAGCTCAATGCTGCTTACTTCAATTCCCCGCTCTCCATCCAGTGCCAGCCGGAGCATTTCCATCCGCTGCCGGGGTGTGGGGGAATTGGGCGGAGAGTCCTTATGTGGGGAGATGCAGGATGGAATCATAAGGATTTTCGCCAGTCCCAACGTCTCCAGAGCATATTTTGCCCCACGGATATGCCCCAAGTGGGGCGGATTGAAAGCACCACCATAAATACCGATCCGTTCCATGCCGTTCCCCCCGATCATGCTTTAGTCTGTGTTTTTCAGCTGCTTTTCCCGCTCCCGTTCGATTGCCTTTTCGATGGCCATCTGGCGGAAGTACTCATTGCGCTGCTCCCGCACCTTTCTGGCTGCCTGACGGCGGGCCTGCGCACCCTTGCGGACAGGATTTACCTTGCCGGAAGGTGTTGTCTTCCGCTTTGCCCGTCCCGTCTGGTTCCGCTCTGCCTGGAGCTTTTCGCTGAAACGATAGATTACAAATTTTGTGCCGATCACTGCCACACCGTCTGCACCGGTGGCCTCGCAAATGGCGTCACTCACTTCTCTCGGGTGCATCATGGCACCTTCCAGGACCTTGCCTTTCACCAGTTCCCGTGCTTCCAGCTGATTCTCAGCCTCAGCAATGACCGCATCGGTAACACCGCCCTTACCAACCATCAAGGTGGTATCCAGTGTGTTGGCCTGGCTTCTCAGCTCAGCCCGTTCCTTACTTGTCAGCATAACCTGCCTCCTTAAACTTATCATACAGCAGTCTCAGTGCCTCCGCCCTGTGGGACACTGCATTCTTTTCCTCCGCAGAGACCTGTGCAAAGGTCTTGTGGAAGGGCGGATAGTAGAAAATAGGATCGTACCCGAATCCGTTCTCGCCAACAGGTTCCCAGAGAAGCTCTCCGTGGACCTCTCCCCTGGTCTGAATCCGCTTTCCGTCCGGTGTCACAAAGGTAATGACGCACACATATTGTGCCTGCCGCTGTCCGTCGGGAACCTTCTCCATATTCTTCAGCAGCAGCTGGAGCCGTCCCCAATCGTCCAGGCTCTCATCAAAGCCGTAGCGGGCGGAGTACACGCCCGGCTCACCATTGAGGGCATCCACTGCAATGCCGGAATCATCAGCAAGTGCCGGAAGTCCAGTGGCCTCCATGACCGCCTTGGCCTTCAGAAGAGAGTTCTCTTCAAAGGTAGTGCCGGTCTCCTCTACGTCGATGTCCACACCGATTTCCGACTCCAGCACCAGCTCCATGCCGAATTGTTCTGTAATCTTGCTGATTTCCACCAACTTGTGGGGATTTTTACTGGCCAAAACAATCTTCATAGCTGTCTCTCCTTATAGCAGCGCATCTACAAACTCTTTTGCCTCAAAAGGCATCAGATCGTCGGCCTGTTCACCCACGCCGATAAACTTTACAGGAATCTGCAGCGCATCTGCAACAGCGATTACGATACCGCCCTTGGCGGTTCCATCCAGCTTTGTGAGGGCAATTGCGGTTACCCCCGCAATCTCCTTAAACTGTTTGGCCTGAATGAGGCCGTTCTGACCGGTGGTACCATCCAGTACCAGAAGCACTTCCTTACTTGCACCGGGCAGTTCTCTTTCCACAATGCGGCTGATCTTATTCAGCTCGTTCATAAGATTCTGCTTGTTGTGGAGCCGTCCGGCGGTATCAATAATAATGACCTCCGAGTCCTTGGCCTTTGCGGACTGAATGCCGTCAAACACCACAGAAGCAGGGTCTGCGCCCTCATGCTGCCGCACAATGGTAGCCCCGGAGCGCTGTGACCAGATTTCCAGCTGATCCGCAGCCGCCGCCCGGAAGGTATCGCCTGCCACCAGCAGCACGTCCTTGCCCTGCTTTGTCAGCTGTGTGGCAATTTTACCGATGGTGGTGGTCTTGCCCACCCCATTGACACCGATGACCAGAATCACAGAGGGCTTTGTATCCAGCTTGAGTGCTGTATCCCCTACGTTCAGCATGTCCACCAAAATCTCTTTGAGCGCCTCTTTGGCTTCCTCTGTGGATTTGATATGCCTCTGGCGAATCGTCTTGCGCAGCAGATCGGTGGCCTTCACTGCCGTATCCACGCCCAGGTCAGCCAGAATGAGGCTCTCCTCCAACTCATCGTAAAAATCATCATCAATCTCACTAAAGCCGGAAAACACACCGCCCAGGGTATCGCTCAAGGCATCTCTGGTTTTCGTAAGTCCAGCTTTGATCTTATCAAAAAATCCCATGATCTACTCCTTATTATTCCATAATTCCCAGATACTCTTCCATCTGATTCAGATCCAGCCGCAGCAGCTTGGAGACACCGTGTTCCTGCATGGTAACACCATAGAGCACATCGGATGCTTCCATCGTACCACGACGATGGGTAATCACAATAAACTGGGTCTTTTCGCTGAGGTTTCGCAGATAGGAGGAGAATCGCTCCACGTTCCGGTCATCCAAAGCAGCGTCGATCTCGTCCAGCATACAAAAGGGTGTGGGTCTTACTTTCAAAATTGCAAAATACAGGGCGATGGCCACAAATGCCTTCTCACCGCCGGAGAGCAGTGTAATGGTCTTTACCTGCTTTCCGGGGGGCTGCACCCGGATTTCGATGCCGCAGGTCAGCGGCTGCTCCGGATCCTCCAATAGAAGCTGACCCTTACCGCCGCCGAACATCTCCTCAAATACCTGACCAAAATACTGGTTGATCCGCCCAAATTCTTCCACAAAGATGGTAGTCATCTCGGAAGTAATATCCCGAATGATGCCTTCCAGCTCCTTTTTGGCGTTGAGTACATCGTCCCGCTGTCCTGTCAAGTATGTATAGCGCTCATTGACCCGGGTATATTCTTCGATGGCACCCAGGTTCGGCGTACCCAGGCTGGAGATCTTGCGCTTCAGCTCTGTAATTCTCCGATTGCCCACAGCCACCGACTCGATTTCGCCCCGTTTCTCCACCGCTGTGCTTGGGGTAAGTCCGTAGGTGTCCCACAGCTTATCGATGGTATTGCGCTCCTCGATCGCGGTGGTTTCCTTTTTGCTCTCCAGCAGCGCACAGGCACGCTCCATGTTGAGGATCGCCTTGTTCTTATCCTGAATCTGCCCTTCGCTGCGTGACTTCTGAGCCTCAATTCTCGCATACTCAGCGGTTGCCTCTGTCATGGCCTTACGAACTGCCTCCATCTGGGCATCGTTTTCCGCCTGCTTTCTCTCCTGCTGGGAGATCTCCTCCTGCAAGAGCCTAATTTCATTTTGAATGCCGTCAATATCCGCAAGTTTCTTGCTGCGATCTCCATCGGCTGCGGCCTGCAGAACACGCAGATCTGCAATATGACTGGTCGCTGTAGCACGTTCTGCTTCCAATGCGGCCGTCTCTGTCCGAATGGCATTCATGCTGTCGGAAATCACCGCTACCCGCTGATCCGCGTCCGACTGGGAGCCTTCCAACTCTCCAATCCGGCTGCGTGTGTCCTTCAGTTGTGCTTCATATACCCGAAGCTCTGCCTGCAAAGCAGAGCTTTGCTCAAGGTTTGTGCGGCTCCGCTCCTCCAGCAGTTCCAGCTCCCGGGCGGCAGACTGACTGGCATCGCAGATGGTCTGGAGCCAGATCTCATGCTGTTTCTCCCGGCCTTCCAGCATCAGCACCTGCTTTTCCGCCTCGGCCATCTGCTCTTTTGCCGTATTGATCTGGAATTCCACTTGATCGGCTGCACGTCTGGCTTCCTGGAACTCCGCTTCTGTCGCCTGCAGTTTGTCGGTCAGCTCTTTTTCCTGGGCTGTGAGCTTTTCCAGCTCATTGGCTCGGCTCAAAATGCCGGCTTCTTTGTTGGTAGAGCCACCGGTCATAGAGCCGCCGGGATTTACCACCTGTCCATCCAGTGTCACGATTTTAAACCGGTTGCCGTATTTTCTTGCCATGGCAATGGCGGCATCCATATCCTGCACAATGACCGTTCTGCCCAGCAGGTTTTCTACGATCCCCCGGTACTGCTTATCGCAGGTGACCAGGTCTGCCGCAACGCCCACAAAGCCGCCGCAGTTTTGCAGGCCGCTTTCCTGAAGGCTCTTGGGTCTGATAACGGAAATAGGCAGGAACGTGGCGCGTCCGCCGCCGGTTCGCTTCAAATATGCAATTGCCGCCTTACCGTCCTGTTCGCTGCCCACTACAATCTGCTGCATGGCGCCGCCCAGGGCAATTTCAATAGCCACGGTATAGCCGTCCTGGGTGCGAATGAGCTGGGAAACCGGCCCGTGGATATTGCGCAGATTGCCTCGCTTTGCCTCCTGCATGACCTGGCGGACAGAGCGCTGATAGCCCTCAAAGTCCTGCTCCATGGCACGGAACACTCTGGTTCTGGCCTTGATGCTGTCAAGACCAGTGCGCAGCTTCTGCAGCTGACCCAGAAGCTCATCTCTGCGCTTGTTTCGTGTGGTCTGCCGCAGGGTATAACCTGCAATGGTGTTATTGTTGGCGGCCACCTGATCCCGGGCTGCACTCAGCTCCTTGCGGCACTGTAGAAGGTTTTCTCTGGCCTCCTGCTCTCTGCCCTCTCCGGACTGAAGGTCAGCCTTCAGCTGGGCCGTGCGCTCTCTGTTCTCCTGCTGTTTTTCGTCCAGCGCACGAATATCCGCCTCTTTCACAGCCAGGTCCGCTGTCATTTTCACTTCGCTCTCCCGCAGCTGCATAAACTGCCGGGTGATGCCCTGGGCATCTGCCATCATCTCTGTCAGACGATGCTGCAAGTCATCCAGTGCTGTTTTCTTCTGCACCAAAGTACTGTCGATTTCAGCAACACGTCCCTGGGCCTGCTCCATCTGGGCTGCAATGCCGCTGCTGCGGTTCTTTTGGCCCTCCAGGTCCTCCTGGTTGCGTCGGATATTCTCCTCGTTATTCCGAACTGCACCTCGGAGCACGGCTATCTGTCCGTCAATCTGCTGGTGGGAACCCTCCAGCATACTGATCTTCACCCGGAGGTTTTCCACCTCTTCATTTTGACTGCGCAGGTCATTGCCCATCTGCTCTGTGGACAGATAGAGGTTATCCAGTTCTTCATGGGCCTGTTGCAGTACAAAGGATGCAGAAGTGTAATCCTCTTCCGCCTTCTTGGCATCCGCAGAGAGCTTCTCCAGCTTGTCCAGCCACACTGCCACTTCAACGCCCTGCAGCTCTTCCTTGTACTCCAGATACTTCTTTGCCTTCTCAGACTGAACCCGCAGAGGTTCCAGCTGCAATTCCAGCTCCGAAACCTTGTCACCGATACGTAGCAGGTTATCCTCCGTGTGGCCCAGCTTTCGCTCCGTCTCCTCTTTCCGATGACGGTATTTGGAAATACCGGCTGCCTCTTCAAAAATCTCACGGCGATCGGCACTTTTGAGAGACAGGATTTCATCGATCCTGCCCTGTCCGATATTGGAGTAGCCCTCACGTCCCAGACCGGTATCCATGAACATCTCATTGATATCCCTTAGTCTTGCAGACTGGCGATTGATATAGTACTCACTGTCCCCGGAGCGGTAGTAGCGGCGTGTGATCATCACCTCATCCGCATCATAGGGCAGCGCCCGATCGGCATTGTCCAAGGTGAGGGTTGCTTCCGCAAAGCCTACAGCAGGGCGCTTCTGGGTACCGCCGAAGATCACGTCCTCCATTTTGGCGCCTCGAAGCGCTTTAGAGCTCTGCTCTCCCAAAACCCAAAGAATCGCATCTGAAATATTCGATTTTCCGGAACCGTTCGGCCCGACGATGGCCGTAATATCATCGCCAAAGCGAATCACGGTCTTATCAGGGAATGATTTAAATCCCTGTACGTCCAATGATTTTAAATACACAAGCGTAACCTCTTACAAAATAGTAAAAACGAATCAGTTTATTATACCTAGAAATCCAGAAAAATGCAAGTTTTTCTTTCATTTCCCAATGCAAGCGCAACAAAAAGGCCCGCCTGTAAGGCGAGCCTTTTTTACCATATTATTTTGCGTAGTCCATGCTGATCCAGCCATTGGAGATTCTGCCCCAAGTGGTGCCATCCACAACAGTGGTCTCCAGGATTTCAACCTTGGTGCCATAGTACAGGAAGTCTACCACATAGTGAGAAGTACCGGGCTCTCTGCGCACACGGAGAAGGTCAGCCACAATGGTCTTTGTCTCAGTGGTGCTCTGGGAGCTGCTGCCGCTGCCCTGGCTTTCCAGAATAACGTAGTCCATGCTGATCCAGCCCTTGGAGGTCTTGCCCCACACGGTATTGCCAACAGTTCTGCGCTCGGTGATCTCTACACGCTCCTGAGGCTTCATATAGCCTGCAACTGCATAGGATGTGCCGGGGCCGGTACGAATACGCAGCCACTCTTCCACATTACAGTAGCCGTATACAGTCTCGGAGGACTGGCTGCTGCCGGAGTTCAAGCTGACATAGTCCATGCTGATCCAGCCATCAGAAATCTTACCCCAAACCATAGAACCGGTTGTAGTTCTGTCGGTAATGGTAACAGTTGTACCGCCGTCCAAGTATCCCACAATGGAATACTGGGTGCTGGGGCCGCTGCGGATGCGCAGCTGACTACAATTTGTAATAACGCCGGTCACTGCACCGGAAGGCTGAGCGCCGCCGGAAGAGCTGCCTTGATCCAGGATCACATAGTCCATGCTGATCCAGCCGTTGGCGATTCTAGCCCAGACCATGGAACCCACGGTCTTACGCTCCAGAATCTCCACTCTGTCCTTGGGGTGCAGATACTCTACAACGGAGTATCCGGTACCGGGGCCGCTGCGAACACGGAGCCACTCATTGACATTGATGGTGCCCATGAGCTTGTTGGACTCCTCGGGTTCTGTAGGTGCCTCAGTTGCAGGAGGTTCTGTTGCGGGAGGCTCAGTAGCAGGAGGCTCTGTTGCAGGAGGCTCCGTCGGTGTTGTCTCGGGTTCGGTGGGTTCCTCAGGAACCTCACTTACCACTTCATCGTAGTTAGTATACTGCAAGCAGATCCAACCACCGTCAAATTTGCCCCACTGATAGCCACTGCCGGAGGCGACCTCAGTGATCGTATACTGGTCGCCCTTATTGGCAGAACCGATGCGGGCGTAATTTGTGCCGGGGCCTTCACGCAGATTGACATCTGTTGCAGTGACTGTAACGGTCAGAGAAACGGGCTTACCGGAGGGTGTCTCACCATTGGGGTCTACCCAATGGGCGTACAAAGTAGTACCGTTATGGCTTGCATCCAGTGCTGTGACCTTAGTGCCGCCGGACTTCTGGGTATACCAGCCGTCGAAGCTGTATCCGTCGTATGTAGGAACAGGATACGGAGCAGCGGTCAGATTGGAATCATATCCCTGGCTCCGAGGGCTTGTACTGCCGCCGTTTGCATCATACAGAACGTAGCAGTAGTTCTCGGGAGGTGTCTGATCGTAAATGCCATTTAAGTACATATTGGCTTCGCTGAGACGGCGTCTGAGCAGGAAGGTCTTGATCTCACCGCCTGCGCTGCACCACAGAGCAAAGGCACGAATCAGATCATTGCCGGTTGCGCGGTTCTTAATGGCATTGTGGAATGTACCGTCGGTCTCATAGGTCCAGCCAGTACCACAGTTGTAGGAAAACAGCACCAGCGCATCAAACTGATTCTGTGTCAGATTCAGCTGATAGTTATCCACAATTTTCTTATTCAAATCTCTTTCAATGGCTGTCAAGAAGTTACGCAGCAGAACCTCTGCCTCTTCCTCGGTAATTCCATTTTCCAGATAATAATCCACCATATCATCCGGGCAGCGGGTGCCGTAGCCGACAGTGTACTGAGTGTAGTCCCAGTAGGGTTTCTTACTAAAACCCTCCTCTAATTTCAGTATACGAACACATTCATCACTGGTACGCCAGTCAGATGCGGCCGATGCAAAATATGTGCCTGTCGAAGCAACACCAATTAAAATTACCACAGCTAACAATAAACTGGTAATCCGTTTTAACACTGATTTTTTACCCCTTTCGCTTTCTATATGTGGCTATTATAGCAGACAGTAACAGTCTTTGCAACCTTTTTTTAAAAATTATTACACTTTTGTTACCGTTTTAAGCCGTCAAATGTTTCGTTCCGTCCGTGTATTGACATTTATTGCCACGAAATGCATATTTTTTATTCATTTCAGCAATTTCGCCGCCAATAAATATTACATTCTATGTTTATTATGTTAAGTTGCGTTTCCCCCGTCTATATGATAAAATGGCGTTATCATTTTTAGGAGAGATACCCATGACACAGGAAAAAGCGCTAATCGCAATGAGCGGTGGTGTGGACAGCTCTGTTTCCGCACATCTGATGCAAAAAGCCGGATTTGAATGCATTGGCGGCACAATGCTCTTGTGCAATGATCTGCTGCAAAGCCCCTGCACCAACCACGCAGAGGACGCACGCTCCGTCGCAGAGCGCCTTCATATGGAATTTCATCTGTTTGATGCAATGGCAGAATTTAAAGAGAATGTGGTCAATTACTTTATTGATAGCTACGAATCCGGTCTCACACCCAACCCCTGCATACAGTGTAACCGCCGTCTTAAATTCTCTTACCTGCTGGATAAAGCCCTGGAATTGGGCTGCAGTTATATTGTGACAGGGCATTACGCAAAAATCCGCAGAGACGAAGCCACCGGGCGGTATCTTCTTTGCAAGGCCCAGGATGCCGCAAAGGATCAGAGCTATTTTCTGGCCTGTCTCAATCAGTATCAGCTCTCCCACTGCAAGTTCCCTCTGGGAGAGCTTACCAAGGATGAGGTTCGGCAGATCGCCGCAGAGCAGGGCTTTATCACCGCCAAAAAGCGGGACAGCCAGGATATCTGCTTCATTCCCGACGGGGACTACGCAGCGTTTATGACCCGATACACCGGAAAAACATACCCTTCCGGGGAGTTTCTCGACTTGAAGGGGAACTCCGTGGGAACCCACGACGGCGCAGTTCGTTACACCCTCGGCCAGCGGAAGGGGCTGGGCCTTGCCATGGGCGCTCCTGTATATGTGTGCAAAAAGGACATGGCCCACAACACTGTGACCGTAGGTCCGGAAGAAGCCCTCTACGCCAGAGTCCTGCGGGCAGACAACTGGAACTGGTACCCCTTTGAAACACTGACCGGTCCAATGACCGTCATGGCAAAGGCCCGTTACCGGCATATCCCCCAGGTTGCCACGGTATATCCGGAGGAAAACGGGTTTGCCCGTGTAGAATTCCAGCAGCCTCAGCGTGCCATAACCCCAGGACAGTCCGTTGTTCTCTATGACGGCGATATGGTTCTGGGCGGCGGTACCATTACAGAAGCAATTCCATAGGAAACGGGTGCGTGAAAGCGCACCCGTTTTTATATTGTAGTTCCGGGGAAATACTGCTGAACAAAATCCACATCCTTCACCTGGAAGCATTTGCCGTTGAGATACTCCAGACTTCCGGCATCGCTTGTAAAGCGGAAGGTTAGCTTATAGGAATACAGAGCCTGATAGGTTCTGTCAAATCGCTTGTCCAGCTTACCATACTTGCCATCCCCCAGGAGCGGATGACCGGCGTGGGCAAACTGTGCCCGGATCTGGTGGGTCCTGCCGGTAATCAGCTCACATTCCACCAGAGACAGGCCGTTTTTACTGGCCAGTGTCACATAATTGGTCTGACAGGTTTTGGAACCGGGCTGGGGCGTATTGGTGACAAAGACCCTGTTTTTCTTGGCATCCTTAAAAAGATACCCCTTTAGGCTCCCCTTTCCGGGCTTGGGGGTCCCCTCCACGATGGCAAGATAGCGCTTGTCCATCTCCCGATCCTTGATCTTCTGGTTGAGGACACGCAGCGCCTCCGCTGTCTTCGCCGCAATCACGATTCCGCCAGTATTGCGGTCAATGCGATTGCACAGAGCCGGGGTAAAGGCATTTTCCCCTCTGGGACTCCACTCCCGTTTCTGATACAGATAGGCCTGAATGTGGTCAATAAGGGTCCTGCCGTACTCCGCCCCGTCATGGGGGTGAACCGCAAGGCCAGGCCGCTTATCCACCAGCAGAATGTGCGCATCTTCGTACACAATGTTGAGCTTTGGCGTTGCCACAGTCAGGTAAGCGTTGTCCTCCCGGGGCTTATCAAAGAACTCATCATTGATATACAGCTGTAGTACATCCCCTGCCTTCAAGCGGGTATCCCGCTCTATTCTGGCGCCATTACACTTGATCCGCTTGATGCGGATATATTTCTGAGCCAGGGATGCCGGGAGTAGGGGTACCGCTTTGCTTAAAAACCGATCCAGCCGCTGGCCCGCGTCATTGGGGCCAATGGTAAATTCCTTCATTCCTATCCTCCGTCAGATGGATTCGGTGTTCTGCTGAAAATGCAGATCGATCTGCTCAGAGAATTCCTTGGCAGGGTTATAGCCCATCTTTCTCTGGCGGTTATTCATTGCCGCAACCTCCACGATCACAGCCAGGTTTCGGCCCGGTGTGATGGGAATGGTATTCAGCGGAATGTTCACTCCCAGAATTTCCATATACTGATCTTCCAGACCCAGACGGTCGTAATTTTCATGGCTCTTCCAGGGAACCACATTGACCACCAGATTGATCTCATTTTCCGCCTTAACGGCACCCATACCGAAGAGCTTTGCCACATTGATAATGCCGATGCCACGCAGCTCCACATAGTTGCGGATCAGCTCCGGGGAGGTACCCACAAGGGAATTGCCGGACACCTTTTTGATTTCTACAGCGTCATCTGCAATCATACGGTGGCCACGCTTCAGAAGCTCCACCGCAGCCTCACTTTTACCTACACCGCTGTCGCCCAACAGGAGCACGCCCTCGCCGTAGACCTCCATGAGAACACCGTGTCTTGTGATCCGGGGTGCCAGCTTGGAGGATAAGTAGGCGATGATCTTTGCAACAATGTTGCTGGTGGCCTCCTTACAGCGAAGAACCGTAACATTGTGCTTGGCCGCCATCTCATAGCACTGATTTCCCGGGTCATTGTTCCGGGAGATCAGCAGCGCAGGGAATTTATAGGAAAAAAACCGATCGTATGTAATGGCTCGTTCCGCATCCGAGAGTTTTTGCAGGTAACTGATCTCCACATTGCCCATGATCTGAAGGCGCATAGGCTCAAAGTGATCGAAATAACCGGCCAGCTGCAAACCAGGACGGGATACGTCATTAACCGTAAGTCGAATCTTTTCATAGTCTGTAGCAGCATATGTCACTTCCAGATTAAATTCATCAACCAGGGTTGTGAGTGGTACGCTTCGCATATCAAACATAGCAATTTTACCCCTTCATCATTAATTTTAAATGTATTATAACGGTCTGAAGCGCTAATATCAATATTATTTTCAAAAAACAAAAATTTTTCCAAAAAAAGACTTGCATTTTTTCTTTTTTTCTGGTATCATATCAAAGCGCTTGTTTAAGAGCGTCATCTTAATGTGAGTTATCTACGGATAGGAGGTGCAGTGAATGGCGAAGTGTGATTATTGTGGCAAGGGTGTTACATTTGGTATCAAAGTCTCCCACTCCCACAGACGTTCTAACCGTACCTGGAAGCCCAATGTGAAGCGGGTCAAGGCCATTGTCAACGGTACTCCGTGCCATGTGTACGCTTGTACCAGATGCCTCCGTTCCAACAAGGTTGAGCGGGCCATCTAATCCCCTGCAACTAATTACGGCATTGCTTTTGCAATGCCGTTTTTGTTTTCTGTTTTAAGGACAATGTCAAAAGACGCAGACAAAACTCAGTCTGCGTCTTTTTCTTTACTTCTTAACCTTTTTCCCAACGGAAAACTTAGGCTCTGTACCCTTGCACAGCCGGACAATATTGCCCCTGTGCATATACAGCGCCAGCAGGCCGATCACAACACCGCCTGCGGCGATCCAGGGCTGATTGTAGTGGAACACGCAAAAGCTCACACCATAGGTGATCGCGCCCAGAACCGAGCCCAGAGATACATACCGGGTAATCACGGCGGCGATCGCAAATACCAGTCCGATAATCACCGCACAGCGCCAGTCCACGACCCAGGCAATGGCGAATCCGGACAGGATGCCCTTGCCTCCCTTAAAGCCCAGCAGTGCCGGAAAGTCGTGTCCCAGGCTCACCGCTACCGCACCCAGCATCATTCCCTCATCGGCACATCCGTAGGGGGTGAAGATCAGTTTGCCCACAAAACATGCCAAAACCGCCTTCAGCGCATCGATAAGCACCACCAGCAGTGCACTGGCTCCTCCGAAGGTACGCACGAAGTTTGTAAGTCCCGCATTGCCGCTGCCATGAGAGCGAATATCGTCATTGGAAAGCAGCGTAGACATACTCACGGCGCCGTTCAGATTTCCCAGTAAATAACCGGTGAGCACTGTTACCAGAATTGGAAACCACATGGTTTTATTCCTCCTTATCGCCCTTCTGGCGAATGGTGATCCGCACAGGGGTACCCTGCAGGCCAAATACCTCACGGATCTGATTTTCCAGATATCTCTGATAGGAGAAGTGGAACAAACGGGCATCGTTGCAGAAAATCACAAAATGAGGCGGCTTGGTGCCAGCCTGTGTCATATAGTAAATTTTCAGTCTGCGGCCCTTATCAGAGGGGGGCTGCACCCGGGCGGTGGCCTCCGCAAGGACACTGTTTAAGGCACCGGTGGTAATCCGGCTGGTATTCTGCTTGTGCACATCCTGAATCACCTGGAACAGCTTATCCACTCGGGAGCCGGTAAGGGCGGACAGGAACACCACAGGGGCATAGGTCATATAGCTGAGTCCATCCCGAACATCCAGCTCCTTATCCCGCATGGTATTGGTCTGCTTATCCTCAACCGCATCCCACTTATTCACAACAATGATCGCAGCTTTACCGGCCTCATGGACAAGACCTGCAATTTTGGTATCATGCTCGGTGACGCCCTCATTGGCATCGATCAGAATGAGACATACATCAGAGCGCTCAATGGCGTTGATGGTACGCATATTGGAGTACTTTTCAATAATGTCGTCCACCCTGCTCTTGCGGCGCATACCCGCCGTATCGATAAAGCAGTACTTTCCGGTTTCGTTCTCGAAATCCGTGTCGATTGCGTCCCGGGTCGTACCTGCCACATTAGAAACGATGACACGCTCTTCCCCCAGGATCCGGTTGAGGAGGCTGGATTTACCCACATTGGGCTTGCCAACGATCGCAACCTTTACGATATCAGAGTCCTCTTCCTCCTCTTCCTGGCTGGGGAAATGCTCCAGGCACCAGTCAAGCAGATCGCCGGTACCGTGGCCATGAACAGCAGACACCTCAAAGAGATCGCCGATTCCAAGGCCGTAAAATTCATACACATCCGGGTTGGTGGGGCCGACGGAGTCACATTTATTGACCGCCAGGGCAACGGGCTTTCCGGATTTGCGCAGCATAGTTGCCACATCCTGATCGGCAGCCGTAACACCGGAGCGAACATCTGTGACCATCACGATACAGTCCGCCAGCTCAATGCCGATTTCCGCCTGCCTGCGCATGAACTTCAGCATATCGTTTTCCGTACCCGGTTCGATACCACCGGTGTCCACCAGGGAGAAATTTCTTCCGCACCACTCACAGTCACCGTAAATTCGGTCTCTCGTAACACCGGGGGTGTCCTCTACGATGGAGGTTCTGTGACCGGTCAATTTATTAAACAGCATGGACTTTCCCACATTGGGGCGTCCCACAATTGCAACCAAAGGTTTTGCCATAGAGATTGCCTCCTTTCACCTATACACAAATATTATGGCACAGATTTTAGCTAAAATCAACAAAATCGGGCCAGTTCATATAAGTTTCATAAATGGAAAAAGAGGAAGGCAGAACGCCTTCCTCTCAGCTTACGCTTTTTTCCAGCCTTAGTCAGCCTTGGCGGGACTTGACGGCCATTGTAGGTACCGCAAGCCTTGCAAGCTCTATGGGGCATGACGGGCTCGCCGCACTTGGGGCAAACGCTCACGCTAGGAGCGGACAACTTCCAGTTGGAACCACGGCGCTTATCGCGGCGGGCGCTGGACACTTTACACTTAGGGACAGCCATGGATGACACCTCCTTGGTCAAACTGCTTTTTTGGCAGCATTCTTAATTTCTTACTTATCGAGAAGCTGCTTTAGAGCAGCAAAACGAGGATCTAGCTCCTTCTGGCAACTGCAGGGGCCGTCGTTCAGATTCTTACCGCATCTGCAGCAAAGACCCTTACAATCCGGTTTACACAGCATTTTAGAATCCACGTTCAGCACGAACACCGTGCGGACGATATCATCCA
>RCNH01000487.1_pt1 | contig 16140 bp, 15 predicted proteins | sample 2041161 | NCBI WGS metagenome assembly RCNH01 (sample SAMN09708215, study PRJNA481090) | Feces metagenome, whole genome shotgun sequencing project. | biome: feces | host: Leptonychotes weddellii | place: Antarctica: Sion Island | collected 2010-03-01 | reverse complement strand
CTTAAATTTATTTGCCGGTGGGATTTGTAAACGGGTTATTCCACCACGGACTAAAATCTTTCTCCGGGAAGAATGGGCCATCCTCATCGATATCTGGATAAGTATTTACTTTGATTTTCGGGGAGGATGATCCATCCTCCTTGATATCCGGCCAAGCATCTACTTGCTTTTCGGAATCATAATAGGTGCGGAAACCCTTCGCAAGGCCCTCTCCCATAGCACTATACTTTTCGACATCATTTTCATGTAGCATACGATTTCCGATTACCTCATCAAAAGACTGATTCAGAGACAGCATCTGATTAGATGTGAAAGCGTATGTTACGATACTCATCATTGCACCAAGGATTTCAACGTCAGTTTTAACGGAGTTGATTACTTTGTGAGTACCATAAGTGAATGCCTCACTTACGACGTCATAACCGAACTTATTCTTGATGCAAAGATCAATGATTTGATCAGCACTTGCCTTTGCATCGCATCGATCGATACCAAAAATCTGCATTGTATTGCCGTTATCGTCAATGGGTGCCGTAGTTTTCCATACTGCGTCATCTTGAACGCTGTCGGGATATTTATTATGCATCATACGATACGTAACATGTCTAAACGTATTATGAATAATTTTTGCCATCTGATAATCAATACTATCCGTGCGATGTGCGTTTTCCATTGCAGTGATAATATCTTTAGTAGCACCAATTGTAGCAAGGTTCATACCAACGACATATCCGTTCGTAAATGCAGAGCGGCATGCCAGTACAGCGTCATCTACGCTGTCCTTCACACAACGCTGCTCCAATTCAGATTCTGCGCCAATATTGATAATTCCCATGGCACCACTCAACTTCGTATATCGAGTGGAGATATCCATAAACTCTTGATTCAGCGGAGACATATCTTTTGCAGCCTTCTTTTGGCATTCATAATATGCTTCCTTTACCTCATTCAGAGTATTTACGAATTTGGTGCTCTCACGGTCATAATCTTCAAACAGCACATACTCTTTAGTTACGGTTACCTTTGGAGAGAAACCAAAGAATGTCTTGATATAATCGCGCAGTTTATTATTTGCACGAATCAAATCGGTCTGAGTTACTTCCAGCGGCTTGCCCTCAGCATCATGCGGATGCACCATATCCATAACTTCATCCAAGTTATGTCCATTGAACATGCCACTCTTTGTAATCATTGCAGCATCATCAAACAACGATTTCTGAATGCTTCGACCGGTTCCAACTTGAATTGCCATAACATTCGGAATCTGACCATTTCGAGTTGCAGTATTAATAACACCAGTAAATGCATTCATGATGATATCATCGAAATACGGAGCGAATACCAGCAGTGTAGTGTTTGCTTCGGATGCACATTCAATCATCACATTAATCAATTCCTTATGGGATGCGTATGTGACATTATGATTGATAAAGCAGCACAATACATTTCGTCCCATAAAGACATTGCCTTCATAGTTGATATATGCATTGATTCCCTTCGGAGAGCAGTCCAGACGATAACCGTTCTGAATCTCATAAGAAATCTTTCTGCCATTGCTCATGTTAACGTGAATATTCGGATTATTTGTCTGCATATAAATCTGTCGAATCATAGAAGATACTTCTTCATTCTCATTCGAGGAGATCATTGCAATCTTATAAATATCCTCGTAATCGTTATCCGAAGATACTGTATGTAAATAATCTGGAGATTCCAGGCGTTTCTGAATTTCGTTTTTAATTACACGCATAGAATCCAGAATATCACGCTGACGGCTGGATGCTAGCAGCTCTTTATATTCCGGCTTATTAATTTCCTTAATCATTGCATTTGATGCAACGATTGCAGTGGTCGTGCCGTCACCAACCGTTGAAGCCAGATGAAAAGAAATATCTTTCATCATTCCATACAGAGAATTTTGAATTCCGTTGCCAAAGCGCAGGCGATTGATGATATTCCAACCATCCTTAGTCGGATAAATAGAAGAACCATCATCGATTAATGTGGTGTGCGCATAGGGTCCGAGCGTCTTCTCCAGATTCTCAGCAGCCATATCTGCAATAGTTACGAAATTCTTATGGAATTCCTCACCACTTACGATATTCATACCTGCACGTACACGGTCTTCAAAAGTTACTTTTTTCATGTTATTCATATGATTACACTCCTTTTTTAATCATAAATTAGTGGGTCAAAATAATCTACAATACATAGCTTGTCTTCTATGTATTTTTGAAAATCTTCTTTGTGTTTAACTTCTGGTGCAGCTCCCCCAGTTGTAGCGGGTAATGATGTATAATTCGAGAACCTTGCAGAGCTGCATAGGAAATATACATCTTTTATTTTCGATGGCATCTTTTTGCAGATAGACGAGATTTCTTCGACATCTACATCAAAGATTGTCGTGAGTTGCTCATTGATGATAGTAATTGCAGAGGACACTGTCCCTTTAATTGCAAAAACTTTCTCGTTGCAAAACTCTTTAAATACAGACGAAATAATCTGAAGCTTTTCATCATCCATATACGGGTCTACAATATACAGCTTTTTGATAACTTCCTCTGAAATCAAATGGTATAATGCAATATCCGTTCGCAATCTTGACGAAAAATTGCTAGAATACTCAGAATGAATCTGATCATTCAATTCATCATAATCAAGCGTGTCTTCGTTTTCTTTCGATGATAAAAAGAATAGCAATTCTGTAGGAGATAATGAAATTGCAATATCGAAAATTTGCTCTCTGGATGCATTTTTTAATTTTTGAATCCCGGGAAGCTTATCGATATATTTTTGGTATCCCGTATTAATTAAGTAATACAGCATCGCCTCAGTATCTGATCGAATTACTTGATCAAAGCATGCGAGAACATATTCCGCACGCCCTTTTGCACGAATCGGATAAATAAAATCTGGTTCTTTTGCGGCAATCGCAGTTGCCATAAAAATCATCTCATTTCTATAAAAAATAAGGGAGACAAGTTGTTGTACCTGCCTCCCTATTTTTAGGTCCTATCTATGTTAATCCGCTAGCGGGTCATCATAGTTATGCAAAGCTCTCTTGCAAATAATCAACTCATCTTCAGTTCGATTTAACTGAGCAGTAAGTTCTTCATTGCGCTTCATGAGCTTGCAATTCTTTTCTTCAAGGTCATTAGATTCACTTCGCAAAGTAGCTGCAAGCGAAATTGCAGTAGCAAGCAGTGTTGCCGCTCCAACGACCATCATACGAGCTTTATTTGCGCTTTCGTACATAGTAATGTCTCCTTTTTATTTTTATTTAAAACGGAAGGTCACCATCGTTGTTGAACATGTCATTCAGGTTACTCACATTATCAACGGGGACTCCGTTTGTACCAGTACCATTATTCGGATTAAATGCGCCGCCAGGTGCTACCGAAGTACCAGGGATTGCATTATTATAATTCGGTGCGTTAGGTGCAGTCACGCCAAGGCTATTAGCCATAGCTCCGATTGCACCCATCATTCGACGATCAGAAAATCTATCACTGTACTTACCGAAGTGATGTTCTGCACCAATTGTAGCATAGCAGAAACCTTCGAGCATCATCATGAACAGCTTCATCTGCGCATGAATCGGAGCATCGCCAGCAGTAAATTCTCCAGTTGTGGGATTATAATTCATGATGGGGATGATTTCCTGGAAGGTAAATGTCATAGATCTCTTCGGAATACGATCCTCACCGATTTCCGTGTGCAAAGTCAGATTAACCTGATTTTCAGGAGTCACTTCGACACACAGCATAGTCGTACCATCGCGATTGCAAGTGATCGCATCAGATCTTCCATGATGCTCTTCCAATGCAGTCTGGGTACGATGTTTCATAATCGAATAAAGTGCAGTAACACGTTCTGCCGTCAACAGAGCATTCAGTGCATTCTCCTTAGGGAAACGGCGCTTTCCGGTATTCGGGTCCGTTACTGCAGGAATAAATGCCAGGCTCAATGTTTGATCATACAAGGAGATGCGGAGGCAACTGTCTCCGCTAAACATCATTAAGGTGCTGCTGTTTACATGCACCTGCTGAAAATCTCCACCGTTGTTACCGTTATTATAAGAGTTATAATTATTATTGTAAGCCATAAGTTAAATCCTACCTTTCTTTTATTTAACGTTACGATGATGTTAATACGATAACATATTTTTACATATTACCATTATCACAACGATACGATATTTGAATAATGCTCTGTCTGGGTATCACACTTCAAAATTGTAATTCCTAAACTTTTCATAATTGGATAGAATAAAGTTAGTGCGTCATTTACAATTTTATCTTGGTCAACTATCATTGAGAACCATTCTGGCAATGGGATATCCGAGTTCTTCGGCATTGCAATGCAATTTAACGACATTGATCTGATATCTGGATTTGCATTCGTAAGAATTTCACTTCTCAAACGATCAAACTCGTCCGGAAATGCTTCGGCAAATCGAATCATTTCTTTACCGCCGTTACGCATCAGTATTTTACGCCCAGATGCTTGGTCAACTCCAATTGGGATATCCCAAGGATTACCGGATTCTCCACCAACCCTTTCAAGGGATTTTCTGCGATTTCTCTCTAGAGTAATCGGGACAATATCAACGTCAGTGGGAAGTTGGATTGCATACTCTGGGTTCAAAGTATTCCATAGAAGAGTACCTTTTACACCCTGAATACGATACGGTGTTTTATATTCTTTTGCCTGTTTAACATTGCTTTGCTTGAAGTACTTTCTATCGCCACGTTTCAAGCCATCGCGCATCTCTTGCTCAAACTGTACGATCTTAAGGAAGATCTTTTCAATATCGATATTTGCAGGAGTTAAGATATCATTGTAACATATTTTTTCATATGTATCCCTGATAAAATCTTTGGTGGTTGCTTTCTTAAAATCGAATCCTTTAATATCGATATCTTTACCAGCTGGGATAAGATTTCCTTCTTGAAGTCTAGGTCTTCCAACATAGCGTTTCTTTGCAGGGGTGAATAGAATTCTAGTATAATAGAATTCGTTTTTCATTGCAAGCAACTTTCTATGGTCATCGTCAATGTTTAAAGATTTCGTAAAAGCATTAAAAGACGCAGAAACGACTCTTGTTACGAATATCGTAAAAATATTAACGATTTTGAAGATCATGCTTTCCAATTCATCGGAATCCGACGGAACATCTGCCGGCATGACTTCTTCCATGATAAAATGTACCCATGTTGAGAGCACGATAAAATTTGAGTCAGTATCTTGATACGCGACAGACTTTTTATACGTATACTTATTCTTTCGCACACGATCGTATATCGGGTAATCATAGATAACAAAAGTACGCAACATTTTCCAGATAAATTCAACTAAATTTACTGCATCAGATGAAAGTTGCGTAATATCAGGAGAAGTTAGCGACTCTACCATATGATGCAAATCAATTAATTTGCTTCGCATCATAGGAGTACGGCAAAATTCATACAGATTATTTTTGTAATACAGAAGCGTCAATTGATTCTGATTCATATTGTTAAGCATCTGCTTGATTGTATCATACTGCCGGTTATTTAATGGAAACAGGCATTCCTTTACAATCTTTTGCGCAACCATCTCAACCGTAATTAGCGGCCATGGATCAAAAATATGAGGCACATTCATGTCCAAGGCAATTGCTTCATCTGACGTTTGCCGAATAAAACGATACACCTCATTTTCCTCAACAAACTTTGCATTATCTGCAAGAAACGCTTCAAATCCCATTGCAGCTGAGGAAATCGTATTCTGACCTAGCATTGTAACTGCGGTACTCAGATAAATATTTGCAAAGATGAATCGTGCATAACCAAATGCGCCATACAGTGAATTGATTTTCAGTTTCTCCAGTAGCTGCATCAAATCATAGTATGCAAACTCTTCAGAACCTTTCGGATACTGCGCACGTAATTTTTTATATTTCTTACGGTTTTCCATGATGCTTGTAATCCAATCAAGCATCGGATTTTCCTTATCGGTATGCTGATAAAATAGCACGCCATTGCCACCAATAATCGGACGTTCCTTGTGGACTAAATCAATAATGGATAAAAGATCCGTTTGTGCAGTTTTTTCCAAATAGTTATTTTCCAATAACGCAAATGGATTGTATAATCTCTCTTGCACGACATCGCACAGGTAATTATACAATGTGGTCTTTGGGATTTTATCTCCATACTTTAATTGAAAGTGTGAAATCTGTTCTTTCACCCACATTTCAACAAAGTATGATTCTGATAAAATTCTAGTCATTTCATTATTTTTTGGCATATTTCTTTTTCCTCCTTATTGGTATAATATATTTCCTTTTAGAAAAATAATGAATAAATCATGTTTACTATAGATGTATACACCGAACAAAGTTTGTAATGGTTACCGCCTAATTAAAAACGGTGAAACTAATCTCTAATAAGTCGTAATTGAAGGGAGACTATTCAATATGGAAAATGATATTTTTGACCTGCTGTGCAATGATCGCACAGAGACAATGTCCAACGGCAATACTAGCGCACTGGAGAGTGACGCTGACCGCGCATTTGTGATTATGGCAGCTTTGAAAGAAGCTTGCACCCCCACTGAATTTGAAGCAATCATGGATGATCGTACTGCACTGGAAGCTTACGGCGTCATTCCTACTGCAACAACCGCAATGGAAGGTGTCGAAAAGCGCATTGCTCGTTATACCATGACTTCTAAGCTGAGCCAGGCTACCAAAGCTGCATGCCTGCGTCTTGCTCGTGAAGCAGGTGATCCGAACTACGAGAAGTATCGTATCCATCGCATTAAGATGTTCGAGTTCCGTGAGAAGATCTATCAGAAGTACGAGAACAAGGCTCGCCGTGTAGCTAAGGACATTATTCGTGGTGCTAAGAATGGCTCAACTGCTATGAAGACCCAGAAGGGTAAGAGCATTACCGATAAGCTGGAAAAGGCAGTTAAGAAAATTGAAAATGAAGGCAAAGTGCACACTAAGCGCTAATTAAATATATTAGACTAGATAGCTTCGGTTATCTAGTCTAATATATTTAGCATATTAACTCAGCTGACCCGACAACTTAATAATCATTTAAAAAGAAAGGACTTGCTGACTTATGAATTTAACAGTGAATGGATTATTAGATCGTCTTGCCGAATGTATTTATGATGTGGTCTGTGATATGTCAACACATCTTGAGGAAGATGAACGACGGTCTATTGCCCTACGCAGTGAGTTTAATGGAAAAGTTACAAAGATTCCTCTTATTTTTCAAAAAAGCCGAAATGATCATTATAACACGGTAATTCTAAAATGCGAGCCATTGCAGTTGAGTGTAGAAGTAATTTGCGACCCAAAAAATTATTGTTATAAAGACATTCGTGAATGGATTCGCTCAGTAATCGCAAGTGGTGAGATTGTAGCATTACAAGAGACTCCAGAACTCAATATGCTATTAGCAAATTCGGATGGACAGATTTGCATCTGTGCATTAGGCGGAGTTGTACATGTGAGCTTGCGCAATCAAAAGAATTACTTGGGAAATAGATGGCTAAAGAGAAATTTCGTGTATCGTGGTTTCACCGTGAATCCGGATGCATCTGATGAGTATTGTCTGATGTGCGGCAATTATCTGATGACCGATATGCAAAATGGGCATGATAAATTACCAGTAATTCCGGGAATCGTGCCAGACGACTTTGGTAATAGCGCGGAATATGAGCATTTTTCTGTATTAAAATAATAATTTAGGAGGAGCTGAAATGCTCCTCCTTTATGTTAACTCGCATAATATCACACAAAAAAACAATTTGTTAAAATTATGCACATTCCTACTCAAAATAAAGGAGTTGATTTATATGAATATCGAAAATGTTGATAATAGACTTTCAGTTGCATCTCTCGATGCAACTTTGGAGTGCATTTCAACTGCATTGCAACGATACATCGATGGGGAGATTACCGCGGATGGAGTATCTAAACTATTAAGTGATTACGTAGCGGCACTTCACTTTGAGGCTGTTCCCAATGTTAAAGTATTTAGCGTTGCTATTGTAGAAAATACCAAAGAACCATTTTTTGGTGCTAGAGTATTTCCGGAGTACTCCGAGGCAACTACTTTCTTATCGGAAAATGCAAACCCATCACTTACTACAAAACGTGGTATTACAAGATGGGATGATGCGTGGATTAAAATGGAAAAGTGGCAATTGGAAATCGATTCCAGATGTTTCACCGATCCCAAATTGCGATTCACCCCAGATGAAATTATTGCTTTCATCTTATATGAAGTTATCAACGTTGTGTATACTACGGAAGTTCCAAAGATGTTCTTAGACGCATACCGTGATAATTACTTCATGAATAATCTGTATAGCCGTCGGGGCATTGAAATTCTATACCGATTGTATTGGTTCCCGCTAATCAGTGCATGTACCAATAAGCATTGGCTGCTTGAAGATGAGGGTATTGATATCTGTCGAGTATCGGAGAGCGATGCCGAATTGAAAGAGCTTCGTAAATATAATCAGCATATTAGGGATGCGGTATTTAAAGTAATTAAAAATTATGGTAATACGCTAATCCAAACCGATGCAGAAAAATATAATAAATTGGCAGCAGAAATCACATTAATGAATAAATATGCCAACGATTATATTAAACGCAAGAATGAACTCAAGGACATGATTATTGTTAAGGCTTCTCATACTTCGAGTAAGTACTTAAAAATGGCATGTGCCAAGATATTGAAGTGCTTTGGATTTGATGCATATGAACGATATACTGGTGCATTAATCGAATCCATTACTGTAGATATGCTGGCTGACCCATTGCTTCTGCAAAAATGTGATATTCGTCAATCTATGAATAATAAATTCGGTCGAACTACGGATGCTCTTTTTGAATCCATTGGTGCACACGTCCAGCGTATGCATAAAGGTTTTGGAGCACCAAAGCTGCCATGTGACAGAGACATTGATATGACATTCGTTGATATCGACAGAATGGAAAATCAATCTGATCGGTCATATGTACTTGACCGCATTTATCGTTTAATTAATATGATTACGATATTTGAAGATTATTATGCAGATAATGACGTCGTTATGCGAGAAATGCGTCCGACGATTGATCGTCAACGCAAATTGCTAGATGATGCTCGTGAGAGAGTTCTTGCAGCAAGATCCTTCAGCACAAAAAAATATAAGGTATTTGTAAAAGTACCAGTTGGATACGAAGGATAACACAACAAAGGAGAGTTGATTATGAAATCATCTATGTTAATTACCGTTAGTAATTTTGGTAGAATCCCGCAGCTTCATCAGAACGGCCCAATTATTACCCCTCTGAAAGTTGGCGTGGACACTGTAGTCGATTTAGTTCGTCGACAGTATACTGTCTATGAGCATAATAAGTATAACCCGGAAAAAAAGGTCCTGCTTACTGTGCACAATTTAATGAATGATAATTTCCCGATTGTTGAGAAGCAGCCTGCTCCTGCAGAAGTTCAGATTACTCCAACCGTGCAAGTGGAGGAAATTCCTTCCGCAGACTTGTCTACTCCCGTTGAAGAACCCGTCGAGGTCTCTCCGGTTGTAGAAGAACCAGTTGCAGAAAAAGCATCCGAAAAAGCAGAAACGCAAGCTTCTTTGCGTGATAAAGCCGCTTCGCTTGGCATTGACACAACTGGCATGAGCAAGAATAAGATTCGCGCTGCCATCCGTGACGCAGAATCCGCAAGCGCAAAGGCTTAACTCACATTATAAAGTTAAAATTATACAGACTAACCAAATGGTTAGTCTGTATAATTTATTTTATCCCAGTAACGAATCTGGATCTACTTCCTTATGGTGCAGTTTCATATTATGGAATTTCTTCATCTGCTTATTCATCAGGTTATTTGTAATTCGGCTTAATGTTAATCCAGCATTTTGAATGTCTGAATAGTAGTATCGATTTCCTGCACATGCATTGCAAATCTTTTCTCCTAAGCAGCCCATGGGAGATCTCAAGTGAACTACGGTATTCATATAGCGATCCTTTGTATTTGGATTCAGCTCAACCAATTTATTCTTATCGACGATAAATTGGAATTCATATCTAGAATAATTCTCTGGGGTCAATAAAATATTTAGTGTAAACTTCGAACCGCAATCAGTTCCTTTTTCATCCAATTGAATTGACTGATATACAGAATAGAATTGCTTTGTTAAGTATCCGCCAACTGCAGTGCCGACCGCACGAGGGTGCGATGCGTTGACATTGCCGTTAGCAGCCTTTGCAATATCTTCTCTAGAAATACCATCCATATAATTGGATTTCATTAACTCGATCTCACCAGTTTCTGGGTTAGCCATCGGGCCAATCATAACTGCAATATTCTTGTAGTCGTTATCATATGCACCACGGCTTCCAGAATCATACAATGTCATACCAGGATCGCCTTTTGATGCCTTTGCAGATAATGCAATCAATTTATCTTCCAGGTCAATGATGTCATCACGACCCATTACCTGGCCAGCATCTTCTTTTTCTTTTAAAATTTTCTCTTTTTCCATCTGCACACTATCAATAGGCTTTAGAATTCCTTCAGTAAACGATGGTGAAAAGATTGGGCACATCTTTAACCCATAAAACTCAAATGCTTTTAAGAATCTATTCAACGTAACGATATCCAATTTTTTGGATATCAATGCGGCAGATAAAATCTTTTCAATTTGACCGTATTTCTTTTTTGTTAATACGTCATTATAGTAACCATTTTCCAAAAGAAAATCAATTTTTCCTTCAATGCAAATTTTATTAAAAAGAATTTTTCCTGCATTCGTACGAACTTCTGTTTTATTGATATACTCGTTAGGTTTTAAATTCACAATTGCATCCTGAGGGTACATGGGAGGCGTTACCTTTCCGTCTCTAGTCGCATGTGTGCCAAAAAGTTCAGTTATTTTAGACACTGTGAATTCCTCAGGCTTCATACGAAGCAGCTTATTTTTAAGCGTTTCGTCTAGCATTTTAGCCATAGAATGATCACCTCATTTTTAGTATTTACCCTAATGTTTTTTAGCCTAAATATACAAAAATAAAAATAAAGGGTTCAATTGAACCCCTTATTCTAGCAAATCATTAAATCTGATAATACATTACCGTGATATGATTCTGCTGCATGACGTCTCGAATAATATCAGACAACATGTCAATGGTCTCAGCATCTGTCTCAGCACCATCTTTGACATAATTAGAATTTTTCACGCTGCCATATGAACTAAAGATAGCAATATCCTCTCCATTGGTAGATGCTGCATACTTATGATAAAAGCAAATAGAGGAATATCCCTTTTCCGTCATGAACTCTGTCATCAAATCGTTCATCTCATCGTCTTTCTTATTGCCTGAGGATGCATGCTCGTCGGGGTTATCGTCATTTAAAGAGTATTCCCTATTAAATACACGAAGATTTGTAATTCCACTTTCTTTCATGCTATCGAAAATTTCGTTAGAAGATTCCAAATCCTCATTTAACTTGTTAAAGATTTCCGGATAATTAGTATCCGTCATCATTTGCAAAAGCTCGCACGAAGTTTCATTTGCTTCATCCAAAGTAAATGCCGCTTCACCTTCTTTTGCGAAATATGTAGAGCGAACTGCCACAATATCTATACCGGACGAGTGCTTTGCGATAAAAACTATGGACCCAACGAAATGGGATCGATAATAGTTAGAGAAATCCTCAACCGTTTTTACATTAATTTCATTCATTACATTATGCCTCCATTTTTAATGTTAATAAGATTCATGATACCCATGCAGTATCAAAAATATAATATATTTTTAAACGCATATAACATATTAATAGCTTGCAGAGATGTCTGAGTGGTTTAAAGAAGCAGTCTTGAAAACTGTCGAGGGTCACACCTCCTAGGGTTCGAATCCCTATCTCTGCGCCATTTAAATATATACCCGTTTATGGAATTTTCCATAAACGGGTATATTATTTTTATTTCATTTTTCGATACATCTTATCCACAACACCGGCAATCCAATGCATTGTACCTTCTTTATAGTCATTATGCATAACTGTAACAGAAAGTGTATTTGGAAGTGAATTAGATGCAATCATCTCTTCAAATTGAGTAAATTGCGTATCTTCTGCAACAGATCGCATTGCATATCGTTGGAGTTCCACGGCCGGATTACCGCGTTTCGCAATATGTGCGGATACTTCAGTTTCAGGGGCCTCGAGATATATCACATGAAACTTCTGTTTCGGAAGCTTCTCACATAAGTACCGAATTCCATCAGGGTCAATGATATAACCCTGAATATCCTCTGTAAGCATATCCTTGGTTACATAATATTCGTATTCGCCAATTTTTGTATATGCGACAATGTCATCATGTGAAACTGCGGCAGCATCTTCTCTTGTAACAAAGACATGAGTTGACTCATTTGCAGTTCTTTTCGGACGAGTCGCACAACTCTTGACGAATTTCCAGTCAAAATCACTCTCTAAGCACTCTCGTAACGTGTCTTTCCCACGTCCCGTTCTTCCAACTAGCAAGAATAGCATACAATCACCTCTGGTAATTTAATTCGTCTTAGGCGTATTGAGTTCATTTGCTAACTCATCGATAGCTTTCAATAACTCATGCAAGAGTTCCAAATCTCCATGTAATCCACTGTATCCAATCATAAAGGAGTCTAGCTGATCTTGCATACGAGAGCTTGCCTTTTCAAGCTTTTCCTTAAGATCTGCGATGGACATATTATGAAAGGAAATATAAAAATAGCATGCCTTCTGGCCAAAAGAAATATACTCAGCACATTCATCTCCAATACATTGGAAATGCTCAATCTCTGTATCAAGAATGTCTTTCATTTGATTAAGATGCTCCACTGAGATATCATTTGCGGATTCTTTCTTTTCCTCGCATTGCTTTGTAGCGGTTTTAATCAAACCATCTAATGCCCCAATAAAGCATGATGAATCAAGAATGTTATCCTTAGTTCCGGGATAAAGTTTGTCGATTTCATCAACGACAGTCGTCAATCCGCTCTTTTTCTCTCGCACTCGATTAGCAATCATTTCGGATATCAAAGATGTTTTATATGCTGTCTTAATGGTACCCAAAATTCGATTGCTATCGTTAAAGATATCATCGGATGTCCCTAAGCCATTCTTAGATTCTCCGGATAAATTATCATATTCGATTTCAATCGGATTCATAGCGATATGAATGGGGCTGCATTCTGGGAATGCCTCAATCGAAGAGCGGATGATGTTATAAATGTTACTATCCGGATCGCACCAACGGATGGCAATCTGTGGCAATGTTACAACACGAAACTCCAATTTGGAAAATTTTACGTCTTTAGAAAAATCTTTCTGACGTTCTTTAAGTTCATCCAAGCACAGTTTCGTAGTTCCAAATACCTCATGTTTAATACGCATATAGGTCCTCCTGATTATTAAAGTAACTCAGTGTATTCTAAACTGGACAATTCAGAATGCGTACTATAGTAATCAGCATACGCATTTGGACTATTGAACAGCTTAATTTTGTAAGTACCGTTATTGCGTCGGAAAATACACAGGTAGCTATTATTAATACGATTTACCTGCAAGCTGTTTTCCGCCGGCTTAAACGGTTTACCACAGCAGAACGAGCCTTCGGTACATCCACCATGCAAGCATGTGGGGCCTGCATGTTCAAATAGTGCAGGTGCAACTTTCTGTACTTCAATTAGCATTCTCCATGCCAATTCACGTACTTCCGCTTGTGCACGATTGCAACAGCGTAGCTTAAAAAAGTTAAGCAACTCTCGTGCATTCATGGTAACCATTAGCTGGGTGTTACAAGCGTTCGGCAAAACACTTCGGGCATTCTCACTGCCGATTTTTGTAAATTCTTTTTTCTTACGTCTTGCGAGATCTGCAAAGTCTTTTACATTCTCGTCTGTATTCGTATCAGTAATATTATTTTTCTTTAAAAAATCCATGAAATCAGTAGTTTCGATATTAACTTTACTGGTATCACAGAAATTTTTTAAAGATTCTAATCCCCAATTCCACAGCTGTGCGTTAACCACCAATGCTTGAATTTTCTTATAAGAATTGGCGGCATTCCGCATAGCTGCTTTATATTCTTTATTTGCTTCCGGGATTTTTTCCAGTATAGCTGGCTCGATAGGAGCAAACGAACTGTTCATATCAACATAACGCTGACTCTGAACAGAATAACTCGCAATACGATGTCGAGTTACTTGCGCCAGCAAGGAACGGGACACCCCCTCGATCGCAAAAGTAAATGATGCATGCTCAAGAGGGCTATCATGGCCCAGGCTTTGCAGTTTACGAATAAATCGTTCTGCCGACTCAGTTGTTAATGACGAGAAAACTTGCTGCGCTTTACTATTGGAATAGCATAATTTTGCAGCAGCTGCTACTACTTTCTCAGGTTCATTTGTGTGTGAAATTAATTTTACAATCATTTTTCTGCCTCCTAATCTTTGTGCTAAAAACTTCTTACCTTAATATAAGGTAAGAAGTAAAATAAGGTTTTACACCAGGGTCTCAAAGTTAAGCATCAATCGTCATGTCAGTATCAATAAAGATTCTTTCAATTTCGATTTCCTCTCTTATATAACGTTAATCATAGCCTTTAAAATCCGCGCTAACTTGGCAAACCATCATGTTTCCATCCATTGACAGCATTGCCGTATATCCGACTAAATGATAACTGCCCATATAATTTGCAAATTTTGCGGAATCAAAGGAAAATATAAATTCTTTATTTGGCTTAAAAATATCCAGAGGGACGTTTGTAAATACCGCCTTTGCAATACGGGATGCAGTCTTTGCGGCATACGCTAATGCCTCTGATGTATCTTCGCCATGTTCATTCACGAATACTTGAGCAGTTCCACCAGTTTCTGATGTTTTTGCATTACTGGATACATTATGGATCTCTCCAGTCGAACTGTTCACAGTAATTACATCAGTACCAGTACTCTGATCAACAATCATACTTCCTGTTGAAAAGCTAGCCTTTCCACCCTCAATATTTAATGCATAATATTTTCGAGATGCGTCGGTACATGCTCCAGATTTCATTGGAGAAGCCCCATCTGTCCCTTGTTTAGACACAATGTATACTTGACGAATCTCATTAGTTTCCCATGCAGTACATTTATTAATGTTATCCAGAATATATCCACGATCGAAATCAAAGAATACCGTAGTTCCTGCCCGATGCAGTCCATAATCATTTGCCAAGCGGCAAATATTTTCGATTGCACTAATTGGAGGAATAATGAGTTGATTATACTTCTTTACATTATTTGGCGCAGATATTAAAAGTCTCTGCAATTTTGCCTTATTTGCAATATATACAACGGCATCCATCAACGTCGCGTTTTGCAAAACACTATTTACAATAGATCTACCTCTGAAAAGATATTCTTCATTGTATAATAATAGCCGAGTCGTCATCGAATCGCTAACCGACATCTGATCGTGCTTAAGATCGACCGCGGTTTCATACTCTTCCGTGAAAGAATCTTGCATATCCGGGGTGTTATCTGGCAAAAATACATAAAATGTATCCTGCATAAATGTTTTAAATTGCAATTCATCCTCATTTGGCGCGCTATTCATGCGATCTGGGACATCCGCATATTGCAGCTCTAAGAAACACCGAACTTCGGTATTCACTGCGCGCATATCCCGATATGTAGATGGCGGTAATGTAATTGTAATTTCAAAATAAGGGAATGCCATCGTTTCAAAATTCTTCGTGATAAAAATTTCCGTTAGACATATAGGATCTAATGTATAATCATCTCGACCGTCGATATGAAAAATGCATTGATTCACCCTATATTTACACGGCTTAAAATCCAATGAGCCAATGTCCATTTAATCACCTCATTTCATTATGCTTTTGTAAAGGCATTATAAATCAAAAAAAATAAATTCCGGTGCAAAAATATGCACCGGAATTTACTTAATATTACGCTTATCGATTATTCATGCGCCGAGTCAGGTCCGCCAATGAAGATGCTCCCCATGCGTCGTCGTCATCTCCATCGTCAGGGATGCTAAATAGATTACTCTTACGGGAATAAGTGCGAGAGCCGCTCGC
>RCNH01000485.1_pt1 | contig 16148 bp, 31 predicted proteins | sample 2041161 | NCBI WGS metagenome assembly RCNH01 (sample SAMN09708215, study PRJNA481090) | Feces metagenome, whole genome shotgun sequencing project. | biome: feces | host: Leptonychotes weddellii | place: Antarctica: Sion Island | collected 2010-03-01 | reverse complement strand
AATCGCTATCGAAGAAGGTCTTCGTTTCGCGATTCGTGAAGGCGGCCACACTGTAGGCGCTGGTGTAGTAACAGCTATCGAAGCTTAATCTACAAAGAAAACGCATAAGCGACAAATAATAAACTCTGCAATGTAAGGCGGCGCGAGCCGCTTTGCATTGTATTTAAACTATGATATAGAAGGTTGCCTCTGCGGGGGATAATTTCTATGGAGCAGTTCATTCTTGAAATGGACGACAGGAGGAAAAATAATAATGGCTAAGCAACAAAAAATTCGTATTCGCTTAAAAGCATACGATCACAAAGCACTTGATCAAAGTGCAGCTCGTATCGTAGATACAGCAAAAAGAAATGGCGCAACGGTATCTGGTCCGATCCCATTGCCAACAGAAAAGAATATCTTCACAATTCTTCGTTCTCCACATGTTAACAAAGATTCCCGTGAACAATTCGAAATGCGTACGCATAAACGTTTAATCGATATTCTTGAACCAAATGCAAAAACAGTGGATGCGATCAGCCGTCTTGATTTGCCAGCTGGCGTAAGTATTGAAATTAAATTATAAGAGGAGGTGCGATTATGTCTAAAGCTATTTTGGGTAAGAAGTTAGGGATGACTCAAGTCTTTACTGAAGACGGTCAATTAGTCCCTGTCACTGTAGTGGAAACTACTCCAAGCGTAATTGTACGTGTTAAAACTGTTGAAACAGATGGTTACAACGCAGTACAAATGGGCTATGGTTCCATTAAAGAAAAACACTTAACAAAACCTGTAAAAGGTCAGTTCGATAAAGCTGGTGTAGCTCCAGTTAAATATCTTCGCGAACTTCGCCTTGAAGCAACACCAGAATATACAGTGGGCCAAACTCTGGCAGCTGATATCTTCGCAGAAGGTGAATTGGTAGACGTTGTAGGTACAGGTAAAGGTAAAGGTTTCGCTGGTACAATCAAGCGTCATAACTTTGCTCGTGGTCCTGTTACTCACGGTTCCAAATCTCACCGCGAACCTGGTTCCATCGGTCCTATGATCTCCGGTGGCGGCGGTAAAGTCTACAAAGGCAAAAAACTTCCTGGACAAATGGGTGGTAAAAGAGTTACCGTACAACGTCTTAGTGTTGTAAAAGTAGACGCTGAAAGAAACCTTTTATTGGTTAAAGGCGGCATCCCAGGCGCTAAAGGTAGCCTCGTGATGGTACGCAATACGGTAAAACCTGTAAAATAACACATTGTCTTGGGGACTTAAGTGTCCCATCAGGAAGGAGGATATAGAATGCCAACAGTAGATTTATATAATATGGCCGGTTCTAAAACTGGTACATTTGAATTAAATGATGCAGTATTCGGCGTTGAAGTAAATAATGCTGTTATGCATCAAGCTCTAGTTCGTCAGCTTTCTAACGAACGTTTGGGCACACATGCAACAAAAACAAGAGGTTTAGTCCGCGGTGGCGGTCGTAAACCATGGAGACAAAAAGGCACAGGCCATGCTCGTGCAGGCTCCACTCGTTCCCCATTATGGGTTGGTGGTGGTACCATCTTCGGTCCACAACCTCGTAGCTATTACAAGGCAATGCCTCGTAAAGCTAGACGTTTAGCAGTTAAATCTGCACTCAGCGAAAAAGTATTAAACAATGCTATTTATGTAGTGGATGAAATCGTATTAGCTAACGCTAAAACTAAAGAAGTATTAAACCTTCTTAACAACTTCGAGATCGGTAATTCTAAAGCATTGATCGTAACCGAAGGTGATGCAATCGTAGAACGTTGTGCTCGTAACATCGCAGGTGTTAAAGCCGTTTCTACAGAAGGTATCAACATGTTCGATCTTCTCCATCATGACGTGCTCTTTATCACTAAAGGAGCTGTAGCTAAAATTGAGGAGGTGCTTGGCTAATGGAAAACCGTGATATTATCATCCGTCCAGTAATCAGCGAAAAAGCATATGCACTTATGTCTGAAGGTAAATATACTTTCCAAGTGGCTTTAAATGCAAATAAAGTACAAATTCGTCAAGCTGTTGAAAAAATCTTCAACGTTAAGGTAGAAAAAGTTGCTACAATCCGTGTTCTTGGTAAAACAAAACGCATGGGTCGTACACAAGGTAAACGCTCCGATTGGAAAAAAGCAATCGTTACTTTGAAACAAGGCGAATCTATCGAATTCTTTGAAGGTGTATAAAGTCTAGTTTTAAGGAGGCACAATAATGGCAATTAAATCATTTAAACCGTACTCCCCAGGTCGTCGGTTTATGACCGTATCCGCCTTTGAAGAAATCACAACTAGCAAGCCAGAGAAATCTTTGCTTGCAAAAGTAACTTCTAAAGGTGGTCGTAATAATACTGGTAAAATGACAGTTCGTCACCAAGGTGGCGGCGTAAAACGTCAATATCGTATTATCGACTTCAAACGTACGAAAGATAATATTCCAGCAAAAGTTGCATCAATCGAATACGATCCAAACAGAACTTGTCGTATCGCATTGTTGAACTATGCTGATGGTGAAAAACGTTATATCTTGGCACCACAAGGTTTAAAAGTAGGCGACGTTGTTTACTCTGGTCCTGAATCTGATATCAAACCAGGTAACTGCTTACCATTACTTAATATTCCACTCGGTACTCAAGTACATAACATCGAATTAAAGATTGGTAAAGGCGGCCAAATGGTTCGTTCCGCAGGTACATCTGCTCAACTTATGGCTAAAGAAGGCAGCTATGCTTTACTTCGTCTTCCATCTGGTGAATTACGTCGTGTTCACATCAACTGCCGCGCATCTGTAGGTGTTGTAGGCAATGCTGATCATGAAAACATTACAATCGGTAAAGCTGGTCGTTCCCGTTGGATGGGTATCCGCCCTGCTAACCGCGGTGTTGTAATGAACCCTTGTGACCATCCACATGGTGGTGGTGAAGGTAAATCTCCTGTAGGTCGTAAACATCCTGTTACACCTTGGGGTAAACCTGCACATGGTGTTAAAACTCGTGATAAGAAAAAAGCATCTAACAGCTTGATTGTAAAACGTCGTACAAAATAGGATAGAAAGGAGATAATCTAGTGTCCAGATCCATAAAAAAAGGTCCTTTTGTTGCAGCATCCTTGCTCAAAAAAGTTGACGCTTTAAATGAAACAAATGATAAAAAAGTTATTAAAACCTGGTCCCGTGCATCTACCATTATCCCAAGCTTTGTAGGTCATACAATTGCTGTTCATGATGGTCGTAAACACGTACCTGTATTCGTTACAGAAGACATGGTTGGTCATAAATTAGGTGAATTTGCTCCTACACGTACTTATAAAGGACATGTAAAAAGCGAAAAATCATCCGGCAGATAATTAGAGGAGGAATAACACATGGAAGCAAGAGCAATTGCTAAAAATATTCGCATTGCGCCTCGAAAAATCCGTATCGTTGTTGATTTGATTCGTGGTAAGAGCATTGGCGAAGCACTCGCAATCTTGAAATTCACACCAAAAGTTGGTGCTGATGTAGTGGAAAAAGTATTGAAATCCGCTGTTGCGAATGCAGAACATAACTATGATATGAATGTTGATGAATTATACGTATCCGAAGTATTTGTAGACCAAGGTCCTACATTGAAACGTATTCATCCTCGTTCCCGTGGACAAGCGTTCAAAATTTTGAAACGTACATCTCACGTGACTTTAGTTGTTAAAGAAAAACAAGCATAAGAAGGAGGGAATAAAGTGGGTCAAAAAGTTAATCCACATGGGTTACGCGTTGGTATCGTTAAAGATTGGGACGCTAAATGGTATGCTGATAAAGACTTCGCAGCAAACCTTCATGAAGACGTTAAAATCCGTAACTTCTTGAAAGAAACTTTGTTCGTAGCAGGTATTTCCCGCATTGAAATCGAACGTACAAAAAATAAAATTAAATTGAACATCTTCACTGCAAGACCAGGTATGGTTATCGGTCGTGGTGGTGCTGGTATCGAAGATATCCGTAAAGCACTTGCAAAAATCACTGACAAAAGTGTTGATATCAATATCTCTGAAATTAAACAAGCCGACATGGATTCAACTCTTGTAGCTGAAAACATCGCTGGACAACTCGAACGTCGTATCGGTTTCCGTCGTGCTATGAAACAAGCTGTAGGTCGCACAATGCGTCTTGGCGCAAAAGGTATCAAAATCATGGTATCTGGTCGTCTTGGCGGTGCTGAAATCGCTCGTAGCGAATCTTATCGTGAAGGATCTATTCCTTTGCATACACTTCGCGCTGACATCGATTATGGTACAGCAAAAGCTCATACTACATATGGCGTAATCGGCATTAAAGTATGGATTTATAAAGGTGAAGTTTTGCCAGAAGCAAAACGTTTAGCTAAAAAAGGGGAAGGTGAAAACTAATGCTAATTCCAAAGCGCGTTAAACATCGTAAGCAGTTCCGTGGCCGCATGAAAGGCCGTGCAATGCGTGGTAACACAGTTTCCCATGGTGAATTCGGCTTAGTAGCATTAGAACCGGCTTGGATTACTAACCGTCAAATCGAAGCTGCTCGTATCGCCATGACTCGTCATATCAAACGTGGTGGTAAAGTTTGGATTAAAATTTTCCCAGACAAACCAATCACTGCTAAACCAGCGGAAACTCGCATGGGTTCCGGTAAAGGATCTCCAGAATATTGGGTAGCGGTTGTAAAACCAGGTCGCGTAATGTTCGAAATGAACGGTGTTGCGGAAGACGTAGCACGCGAAGCTATGCGCCTTGCTAGTCACAAACTCCCAATCAAAACTAAATTCGTTAAAAAAGGTAATGAAAAAGTAGGTGGTGAAGAGAATGAAGGTTAATGACATCCGTAACATGACTGTCGACGAAATGAACAATAAAGTTTCCGGCCTTAAAGAAGAGTTGTTCAACCTCCGTTTTCAACTTGCAACTGGCCAATTGGATAACCCAATGCGCATTCGCGAAGTGAAAAAAACCATCGCTCGTATCAAAACTGTACAGCGTGAAGTAGAACTTCAATCTGAAAACGCATAATTAAAAATCCGATAGGAAAATTGCAAAGGAGGCTAGTAACGTGGCAGAAGAAAGAAATGTACGTAAAGTACGTGTAGGTAAAGTTGTCAGCAATAAAATGGACAAAACCGTTGTAGTTGCTGTAGAACGTCAAGTTCCTAATAAATTATATAGAAAGCCAATGACGTTAACTAAACGTTTCAAGGCTCATGATGAAAATAATGAATGCCAAGTGGGCGATATCGTTCGTATGGTAGAAACTCGTCCATTATCTAAAGATAAAAACTGGCGAGTAGTTCAAGTCTTAGAAAGACTTCAATAATAGTGATGTAAGGAGGAAAAACGATGATCCAGCAACAAACAATATTGAATGTTGCCGATAACACTGGTGCGAAAAAAATCATGTGCATCCAAGTTAAAGGCGGATCTTTCCGTAAAAGCGGCAATATCGGGGACGTAATCGTTGCTTCTGTAAAAGATGCATCACCCGGTGGCGTTGTTAAGAAAGGCGACGTAGTAAAAGCTGTTATCGTTCGCTCAACGAAAGGTATTCGTCGTAAAGACGGTTCCTACATTCGTTTTGATGAAAACGCAGCAGTAGTAATTAAAGATGACAAGAGCCCACGTGGCACACGTATCTTTGGCCCAGTAGCTAGAGAACTTCGTGATAAAGACTTCATGAAAATCGTGTCCTTGGCTCCAGAAGTATTATAATTAGGAGGTACGCAGCAATGTCCCAGAAAAAACTTCATGTAAAAAAAGGCGATACAGTTGTAGTAATCTCCGGTGCGGGCAAAGGTCACGAAGGTAAAATTCTTTCCGTAGACCCTAAAAAAGAACGTGTAGTAGTTGAAGGTCACAAAACTTTAAAACGCCACACGAAACCAAACCAAGCTAACCCTCAAGGTGGTATCGTTGAAAAAGCTGGTTCCGTACATGTTTCCAACGTAATGGTTGTGGACCCAGAAACTAAAAAACCAAGCCGTATCAGAAAAACTGAGCAAGACGGTAAAAGAGTACGTGTAACGGTTAAATCCGGTGCAGTATTAGACAAATAAGAGGGAAAGGAGGGCTAACACATAATGGCAAGATTATTCGATAAATACAACGAATCTATTCGTCCAGCATTACAAGAACAATTCAAATATGGTAACGTAATGCAAATTCCAAAATTGGAAAAAATCATCATCAATATCGGTTGCGGCGAAGCAGTAGGTAACTCTAAAGTTTTAGACGCAGCAGTTAGAGATTTAACAATTATCGCTGGTCAAAAACCAGTTATTACAAAGGCGAAAAAATCCATCGCAGCTTTTAAAGTTCGTGAAGGAATGCCTCTCGGAACTAAAGTTACACTTCGTGGTGAACGCATGTATGAGTTCTTAGACAAACTCATCAACATCGCTCTTCCTCGTGTACGTGACTTCCGTGGTATTAATCCAAACGCGTTTGATGGACGCGGTAACTATGCACTTGGCTTAAAAGAACAGCTCATCTTCCCTGAAATCGATTACGATCAAGTAGAATATACTACAGGTATGGATATTATCTTCGTAACGAGCGCAGAAAATGATGAAGAAGCTCGTGCATTGTTGGCAAACTTTGGTATGCCTTTTAAAAAATAATTAGGAGGAAACATAAATGGCAAAGAAGTCAATGATTGAACGTGAAAAGAAACGTGCAAAAGTGGTTGCAAAATACGCAGCTAAGCGCGAAGCATTAAAAGCAGCCGGCGACTATGAAGGCCTTAGCAAGCTTCCAGCAAATGCTTCCCCTACTCGTTTGCACAATCGTTGCAATTTAACAGGCCGTCCTCACGGTTTCATGCGTAAATTCGGCATCAGCCGTATCGCATTCCGTGAATTGGCTTACAAAGGACAAATTCCTGGCGTTAAAAAAGCCAGCTGGTAATAAGTAGAGGAACGGAAGGAGGTACTTAACATGGTAATGACCGATCCGATCGCAGATATGTTAACTCGTATCCGCAATGCTAACTCCGCTTCTCACAAAACTGTAGAGATTCCTGCTTCCAAAATGAAAGCAGCTGTTCTCGACATCTTGACACAAGAAGGTTTTGTGAAAGGTTATGAGTTAACAGAAGACGAAAAACAAGGTATGCTTAGCGTAACTTTGAAATATGGTGCTAATAACGAAAAAGTAATCACTGGTATTAAACGTATTTCCAAACCTGGTTTACGTGTATACGCGAAAAGTGCAGAATTGCCTCGCGTACTTGGTGGTTTAGGTATTGCAATTATTTCCACATCTAAAGGCGTAATGAGCGATAAAAAAGCTCGTCGCGAAGGTTTAGGTGGCGAAGTAATCGCATACGTATGGTAATGCAGTAATAGGAGGTATATATAATGTCACGAATCGGCAGAATGCCTATCGACATTCCCGCAGGCGTTACAGTTGACTTGAAAGGCCACACAATTACTGTAAAAGGACCTAAAGGGGAATTAACTCGCGAACTTCATGGCGACATGAACATCGCAGTGGAAGGTAACGTAATTTCAGTTACTCGTCCTTCCGACAATAAAGAACATCGTGCTTTACATGGCTTAACTCGTACTTTGGTTAACAACATGGTTGTTGGCGTAAGCGAAGGCTATAGTAAAACATTGGAAATTCAAGGTGTTGGTTACAGAGCAGCAATGCAAGGCAACAAATTAGCGTTGACTTTGGGCTTCTCTCATCCTGTAGAAGTAGTACCACCAGCTGGTATTACTATCGAAGTACCTTCTGCAAATAAAATCATTGTTAGCGGTGCTGACAAAGAAGTTGTAGGCGCAGTAGCAGCAGATATCCGTAAATGGAGATTACCAGAACCTTACAAAGGTAAAGGTATCCGTTACGAAGGCGAAGTTGTTCGTCGTAAAGCTGGTAAAGCTGGTGCAAAAGGTAAGTAATCAATTATAAAAACAGGAAGGAGTGAACACCTTGAAACATAGCAAAAATAAAGCAAGAGTAAAACGTCATCTTCGCCTTCGCCGTCACATTTCCGGCACAGCTGAATGCCCACGTTTGAACGTATTCCGTTCCAACGCTCACATTTATGCTCAGGTTATCGATGATGTAACTGGTACAACACTTGTAGCAGCAAGCTCTAAAGATAAAGATCTAAACATTTCCTACGGTGGCAACATTGAAGCTGCTAAAACTGTAGGTGAAGCAGTAGCGAAACGCGCTTTAGAAAAAGGCATTGAAACTGTAGTATTTGACCGCGGTGGTTACATTTACCATGGTCGTGTAGCTGCAGTAGCTGCAGGCGCTCGTGAAGCTGGCTTAAAATTCTAAGAAGGAGGAACATATTCATGGCGAGAATCGATTACACAACTCTTGATCTTCAAGAAAAAGTGGTATTCATCAATCGCGTTGCCAAGGTTGTTAAGGGCGGTCGTCGTTTTTCCTTCAGCGCACTCGTAGTTGTCGGTGACGGCAATGGACACGTAGGCGTTGGTTTAGGTAAAGCCGCTGAAGTTCCTGAAGCAATCCGTAAAGGTATTGATGATGCTAAAAAGAACATTGTTAAAGTAGTTCTTAAGAACGGTACTATCCCTTACACTACAACAGGTGTATTTGGCGCTGGTAAAGTATTCTTAAAACCTGCTGCAGAAGGTACTGGCGTTATCGCTGGTGGCCCTGTTCGTGCCGTATTGGAATTAGTAGGTGTACGTAACATCCTTACTAAATCTTTAGGCTCCAGCAACCCTACAAACATGGTTCGTGCAACTATCGAAGGCTTGAAAGGCCTTAAATCCGCTGAAGACGTAGCTGCTCTTCGTGGAAAAACCGTTGAAGAAGTTTATAATGGCTAAGGAGGACCACTAAGATGGCTCAAGTAAAAGTAACTTTGACTCGTAGCTTAATCGGTCGCCCTGAAGATCAACGTGCGACGGTTAAAGCATTGGGTTTGAAAAAAACTAACTCTACCGTAGTTAAAGAAGTAACACCTCAAATCGAAGGTATGCTCTTTAAAGTAAAACATTTAATCAAAGTAGAAGAAATATAATAGATAAGGAGGTGCACAAATGAAACTTCACGAATTAACAGCTGTAGCTGGTTCCAATAAATCCAGAACCCGTCGTGGTCGTGGTCTTGGTTCCGGTTTAGGTAAAACTGCAGGTCGTGGTCATAAAGGCCAAAACGCTCGTTCCGGTGGCGGTGTACGCCCTGGCTTCGAAGGTGGCCAAATGCCTCTTTATCGTCGTTTGCCAAAACGCGGCTTCAAAAACGTATTTGCTAAAGAATATGCTGAAATTAACATCGGCCAACTCGAATGTTTCGACAATGGCACTACAGTTGATCCAGTAGTTCTTATTGAAGCAGGTATTTTGAAAAACATCCGTGACGGCGTGCGTGTATTAGGTGGCGGTGAACTTACAAAACAACTTACAGTAGTAGCTATGGGATTCACTAAATCCGCTGAAGAAAAGATCCTTGCAGCAGGTGGAAAAGTAGAGGTGATCTAGCGTGCTAGATGCTCTACGGAATATTGCTAATACTGAAGAATTAAGAAGAAGAGTAATATTCACTCTTACTATGTTTATCATTTTCCGTGCCGGTATTTATATTCCGGTTCCGGGAGTTGATGCACATGCAATTGAGATGTTGTTCACATCTGGAAGTCTCTTCGGACTTTTAGACTTATTTGCTGGTGGTGCGTTGAGTAAATTCTCTATTTTCGCAATGAGTATTACACCATATATCAATGCATCTATCATCATGCAACTTCTCGGTGCTGTGGTACCAACTTTTGAAAATTGGTCAAAAGATGGTGAAGAAGGTCGTAAAAAAATTAATAAGGTTACACGCTATGGTACAGTAGCACTTGGTTTTATCCAAGCGTTCGGTATGGCGTATGCACTTCGTGCTAATGGAGCCCTCATTCATAATGATATGCTCTATGTATTCCTTATTGCGATTATCTTAACAGCTGGTACTGTATTCTTGATGTGGCTCGGTGAACAAATCACTGCGTTTGGCATCGGTAACGGTATTTCGCTTATTATCTTTGCTGGTATCGTAGCACGAATTCCTGCAGGTATGGGTACCATGTATCAATACCTTCAAACTGGGACAATCAATATGTTCCAGGCAGCACTCTTTGTGATTTTAGCAGTAGCAATCATCGTATTCGTTATTGCCGTAACACAAGGACAAAGAAGAATTCCAATTCAATATGCAAAACGTGTTGTTGGTCGTAAAATGTATGGCGGTCATTCATCTTACCTTCCATTGAAAGTAAATCAGGCCGGCGTTATTCCGATTATCTTCGCGTCTTCCCTAATTATGTTTCCAGAAACAATTGCCCAATTCATTGATGTGCCTTGGGTAAAAACTTTGGCAAGCTATTTCCAATGGGGAACACCGATTCAAACAACATTGTACGCGTTATTGATTATATTCTTTACATATTTCTATACAGCGATTTCGATTAATATTCCGCAAATGGCTGATAATATGAAAAAATATGGTGGATTCATCCCTGGCATTCGTCCAGGAAAACCAACTGCTGATTATGTAGATCGAGTTATGACTCGTATTACATTAGCTGGCGCTGCTTTCTTGGCGTTTGTAGCGATTTTACCGAACATCATTGGTGCTGTAACAGGTATTAATGGTATCTATTTCGGTGGAACAGCGTTACTTATCGTAGTTGGTGTTGCTTTGGATACAATGCAACAAGCAAGCTCGATGGTGCTCAATCGTCAATATCAAGGCTTTATAAAATAAGGAGAAGAGATTATGTATATTTTATTAATGGGACCTCCTGGTGCTGGTAAAGGCACACAGGCAGAACGCCTTATTGAAAAATACGGAATTCCTCAGATCTCCACAGGTGATATGTTCCGCGCTGCGGTAGCGGAACAAACACCCCTTGGAATTGAGGCTAAAAAATACATGGACGCAGGTCAGTTAGTTCCTGATAGCGTAACTGTAGGTATAGTTAAAGAGCGATTAGCTAAGGATGATTGCAAAAACGGGTTCATTTTGGACGGCTTCCCACGCACAACAGCACAAGCTGTAGCATTGGATGCTATTTTGAAAGAGTTGGATATCACATTGAATGGTGTTGTAAACCTCAATGTTCCAACAGAAGAATTAGTACGACGCATTAGCGAACGTGCTAAATTAGAAAATAGAGCCGACGATAACCCTGAAACCGTACAAAAACGTCTTACAGTATATGAAGAATCTACTAAACCATTAATCGATTACTATCGTAACGGTGGTCAATACGTTGAAATTAACGGTTTACAAGATATGGACGCGGTTTTTGCAGATATTGTTAGTGCACTGGGGAAGTAATCAATGATTATTTACAAATCGGAGCACGAAATCGAGTACATCCGGCAGGCATGTAAGTTAACGGCGGATACATTGACTCTTTTAGCAGAGCATGTAAAACCGGGCGTTACCACAAAAGAGTTGGATACGATTGCTGAAGACTATATACGTAGCCATGGAGGTATACCGAGCTGTAAAGGTTATTACGGTTTCCCGGCTACCATTTGCGCTTCTGTTAACGACGAAGTGGTACATGGTATTCCAGGTAATCGTAAGTTAAAAAACGGCGATGTGATTAGCATTGACCTCGTTTCATGTGTCAATGGATATCATGGCGATTCTGCTATCACGGTTCCTGTAGGCCATGTAAATCCAAAAGTAATGAGACTTTTGCAAGTAACAGAGGAAAGTCTTTTCAAAGGAATCGAACAAGCTGTTGTAGGAAATCGAATTGGTGATATTTCTCATGCAGTGCAGACGTATGCAGAATCAGCCGGATACGGAGTGGTAAGGGATTTTGTCGGTCATGGTCTTGGCCGTGATATGCATGAAGATCCACAAATTCCTAATTTTGGCGCACCAAATCATGGCCCGCTTTTAAAACCGGGCATGGTATTATGTATCGAGCCAATGATTAACATGGGAACACATAAGGTTTCTGTATTGGATGACGATTGGACTGCGGTTACTAATGATGGTAAACCGTCCGCTCATTTCGAGCATACTATCGTTATCACTGATAAAGGACCTGAAGTTTTAACCATGCGGGGCGAACCCCGATTAATAAAAAGTATATAGTCGGAGGAAACTACTATGTCAAAGGAAGACGTAATTGAGGTGGAAGGCACCGTAGTTGAAGCGTTACCAAATGCTATGTTCCAAGTTGAACTTGAAAATGGACATATCGTTCTCGCTCATGTTTCCGGAAAAATGCGTATGAACTTTATTCGTATTCTTCCAGGAGATAAAGTAACTATGGAACTTACACCATATGACTTAAATCGTGGACGCATTACTTATCGTTTTAAATAAGTAAGTGGCCACAAAGGAGGTACTAATGAAGGTTCAACCATCTGTAAAAAAAATCTGCGATAAATGCAAAATTATTAAACGCAAAGGCCGTGTAATGGTTATTTGCGAAAACCCTAAACATAAACAAAAACAAGGATAATTGATAGGAGGTGGATGTATAAATGGCACGTATAGCCGGTGTAGACTTACCACGTGACAAACGCGTGGAAATTGGTATAACATATATTTATGGTATTGGTCCAGCAATTGCACAAGAAATCTTGGCAAAAACAGGCATCAATCCTGACACTCGCGTAAGAGACCTTACTGAAGAAGACGTAGCGAAAATCCGTGAGCTTCTCGATACTGAATACAAAGTAGAAGGTGACCTTCGCCGTGAAGAATCTTTAAACATTAAACGATTGATCGAAATCAACTCCTATCGTGGCAAACGCCATCGTATGGGTTTACCATTACGTGGTCAACGTACGAAAACAAACGCACGTACACGTAAAGGTCCTCGTAAAGCAATCGCAGGTAAGAAAAAATAGTAAGGGAGGGATAAAGCTTGGCTAAGAAAGTAGTTCGTAATAAACGAAAAGAAAAGAAACATATTGAAGCTGGTGCAGCTCATATTCGTTCTACATTTAATAACACTATCGTAACAATCTCTGATGTTAACGGTAATGCTATTTCCTGGGCGTCCGCTGGCGGACTCGGTTTCCGTGGTTCCCGTAAAAGCACACCATTCGCAGCTCAAATGGCGGCAGAACAAGCTGCTAAAGCTGCTATGGAACATGGTCTCCGTACTGTAGAAGTATTCGTTAAAGGACCTGGTGCAGGCCGTGAAGCTGCAATCCGTGCATTGCAAGCTGCTGGTTTGGAAGTTAACTCCATTAAAGACGTTACTCCAATCCCACATAACGGTTGTCGTCCTCCAAAACGTCGTCGTGTTTAATTTTAGGTGGATTCTGAATTTGTTCAAATCAAGCTATAAGAGTAAAGGCGTTTTGTATAGAGGAGGAGTATCCTGATGATCGAAGAAAAGAAAATAAAAATTGAGAAAGTAGAAATGAGTGAAGATGGTCGCTATGGGAAGTTCTCTTGCGAACCTCTTGATCGCGGATACGGTATTACTCTTGGTAACAGCCTCCGCAGAATTCTGCTATCATCTTTAGATGGAGTGGCTATTACATCTATCAAGATCGAAGGAGTTCTTCATGAGTTCTCAACAATTCCAGGTGTACGTGAAGACGTAACCGATATTATTTTGAACTTGAAACAACTTTGCTTCCGTATGGACAGCAAAGTTGAGACCCCTATAACGATTCATGTCGACATCGAAAAAGATGGCGTTGTAACTGCTGGTGACTTCATCGAGTTTTTACCAGGTGATATCGATATTGAAATCTTAAATCCAGAGCTAGTAATCGCTCATATTGACGAACATGCTCATTTGGAAATGGATCTTAATATTGACCGTGGTAAAGGTTATGTGCCTTCTACGAAGAATAAAAAAGAAGACGATTTTGTTAACGGCGTTATCGCAATTGACTCTATCTTCTCCCCAATTCTTCGCGCTAAATATGAAGTTAGCGATGTTCGTGTAGGCAACGAATTGGATTTCGACAAGCTCACTTTAGAAGTGACTACAGATGGATCCATTTCTGCTGCAGATGCAGTGGCTAAATCAGCTAAAATTATGATTAGCTATTTAGAACATTTTGAAAATATTACACGTAATCTAATCGAAGTACCGGTAGTTGGTATGGTTGAACCTGAAGTTATGGTTGAAGAACCAGAAGTTGTAGAACAACCAAGCAAAAACGTAACTATCGAAGAACTTGATTTATCTGTTCGTGCATTCAACTGCTTGAAACGTGCTAACATTGATACAATCGGTGATCTTTTAGATAAAACGGTGGAAGACTTAGAAAAAGTTAGAAACTTGGGTAAAAAATCTATTGATGAAATCGAGCAAAAACTTGCCGAACATCACAATGGGCCATTATATCTCAAGAAAAAAGGTGAATGAGGAGGAGACTAATGTCATACAGAAAATTAGGCAGAGATAGCTCTGCTCGTAAAGCATTATTTCGTGGAATGCTCACATCTCTCTTCCAACATGAACGTATCGAGACTACAGAAGCTAAAGCGAAAGAAATTCGTGGTTTAGCTGAAAAAATGATTACGCTTGCAAAACGTGGCGATTTGCATGCCCGTCGTCAAGTACTCGCGTACCTCATGGACGAAGATGTAGTAAGAAAATTATTCAGTGACATTGCCCCTAAATACGCAGAACGCAACGGTGGTTACACTCGCGTTATCAAAACTAGCGTACGTAAAGGCGATGCTGCACCAATGGCAATTATCGAACTCGTATAATTGACGATAAGAAAGGTGCTGCTGTTTTCGGACAGTAGCACCTTTTATTATTATTTGAAGCATATAGTGGCAATGCCCTTGATTATACTTGCGAAGACTAGTAAATACAGATACAATATATCCGTAGGCATTATGATCGAAAACAAACAAGTAGAGTTGCAACTATATTTTTGAGATAATAATTATAACTAGAGATACGCAGTAAGAGTGACACCATTTGGGTTACATTTTACAGGCATAGGGAGATATAATATCGTATGAAAGAAAAAGAACCAATGATCATTGTCGATTCCTTAAATCATACTTATATTGATGAGAATGAAAGAGAAGTGTACGCATTAAAAGATGTGAGCCTTACGATAAATCGAGGGGAATTCGTCGCTATCATCGGCACGAATGGCAGTGGTAAATCCACGCTATCCAAACATTTTAATGTGCTCTTAACACCGACCTCAGGGACTTGTACAGTAGAAGGTATGGATACAAAAGACGACAGAAATACTTGGCGAATCCGCCAACATGTAGGAATGGTATTCCAAAATCCAGATAATCAAATTGTATCGGCCATTGTTGAAGAAGACGTGGCTTTTGGACCAGAAAACTTGGGAGTTCCTACAGAAGAAATTAAAGAACGTGTAAATAAAGCATTAGCGGCAGTATCTATGACAGAATATGCAAAGCATGCCCCTCATTTACTATCGGGGGGACAAAAACAACGTATAGGGATTGCCGGCGTATTAGCGATGAAACCATCTTGTATTGTTCTTGACGAACCAACAGCCATGCTTGATCCCAAAGGACGACAAGAAGTATTAGATACAGTTATCCGCTTGAATCAACAAGAAAAAATCACCATCGTATATATTACTCATTTCATGGAGGAAGCTGTAAAAGCTGACCGAATCATTGTTATGAAGGATGGTGTAAAAGTAACAGAAGGAACACCACAGGAGATTTTCTCTCAGGTGGAATTATTAAAAGGTATGGGTTTAGATGTACCGGTAGCTGCAGAAGTGGCTTATAAATTACGAAAAAAAGGCCTTCCATTACCAGATGATATTATTACAAACGAAGAGTTAGGGGAGGCATTATGGCAATTACATTAAATAACATTACCTATGTATATGGTCAAAAAACGCCTTTTGAAAAAACAGCTCTTAATGAAGTAAATCTCACGGTTAAAGAGGGAGAGTTTGTAGGCATTATTGGACATACGGGATCTGGTAAATCAACGCTTGTACAACATTTAAATGGTCTTTTACATCCTACAGAGGGTGTAGTTACTATAGATGATGTTGATGTAGCGGAGAAGACGGAAGAGGCTAAAAATATGCGCCATCGTGTCGGTATGGTATTCCAATATGCCGAGCATCAATTATTTGAGGAAACCATTGCTAGAGATATCGCCTTTGGTCCACGTAATTTAGGCTGCTCAGAAGAGGAAATCGATCGACGTGTCCGTGATGCTATGGAATTCGTTGG
>RCNH01000484.1_pt1 | contig 16152 bp, 13 predicted proteins | sample 2041161 | NCBI WGS metagenome assembly RCNH01 (sample SAMN09708215, study PRJNA481090) | Feces metagenome, whole genome shotgun sequencing project. | biome: feces | host: Leptonychotes weddellii | place: Antarctica: Sion Island | collected 2010-03-01 | reverse complement strand
TGGAAGATGCCATGGAGCATCCCGAGAAGTATCCCCAGCTCACCATCCGTGTATCGGGCTACGCTGTGAACTTCGTGAAGTTGAGCCGCGAGCACCAGCTGGAGGTTATCAGCCGTTCGTTCCACGAGAGAATGTAATATGCTGAACATACACTCTTACGAAAGTATGGGAACATTCGACGGGCCGGGTCTCCGGCTCGTCGTTTTCCTTCAAGGCTGTCCCTTCCGCTGTCTCTACTGTGCCAATCCCGACACCATAGAGTTCAAGGGCGGAAAAGCCACCCCCGACGACGAAATCGTGCAGATGGCGATGAGCCAGCGCGCCTTCTTCGGCAAACGCGGCGGTGTAACCTTTTCGGGCGGCGAGCCCACGGCACAGGCCGAGGCACTCGTTCCCGTGGTCAGACGACTCAAGGAGGCCGGCATTCATGTCTGCATCGACACCAACGGCGGTGTGTGGAACTCTCATGTCGAGGAGCTGTTCTCGCTGGTGGACCTTGTTTTGCTCGACATCAAGCAAATCAATCCCCAACGCCACGAAGCCCTCACGGGTCGCTCCAATGAGCAGACCCTGCGCACGGCAGCATGGCTCGAAGCCCACCAACGCCCCTTCTGGATGCGTTATGTGCTGGTGCCGGGCATCAGCGATGCCGAGGAGGATATTCGCACGCTGGGCGAGACCTTGGGCGGATATAAGTGTATCGAGCGCGTGGAGGTGCTCCCCTACCACCGTCTGGGTGTTCACAAATACGAAGCCATGGGCTGGGAGTACAAGCTCTCCGATGTGGTGGAGAACACCCCCGAACAGTTGGCACGTGCCGAGCAACTCTTCAACGAATATTTCAACACCGTGGTGGTCAATTGACGACCTCCGGCGGTACAATTAATTCTAAAAAAAGCAACTGTCCTGTTCGGGCGGTTGCTTTTTTGTTTTGGGGAGGAGGGGCGAGCGGAGAGGGGCAGACGGCACACCCTCTCGCCCCTCCCCTCTTGCACCGGCACAAAAAAGAAGGCGACCCTTTCGAGGGTCGCCTTCATCATTTTCAATCCTTGCGGGAGAATTACTTCTCTACGGGAATATCCTTGTTCACGTTCTTCGAACCGATGAGCGCGTAGTAGAACAGGTAACCGAAGCATACCACAATCAGCCAGTAGCTGTTCTGGTAGCCCAGACCCTGATTGGTCCAGTCCACGATACCGTTCTGCAACAGAGGAAGAATACCACCGCCGCAAACCAGTGCCATGAAGATACCCGAAGCCTGCTCGGTGTACTTGCCCAGACCCTCGACTGCGAGGTTGAAGATACCGCCCCACATCACCGAAGTGCAGAGACCTACCAATACGAGCAACATGGCGTTAATGGGTACATTGACCATGGCGAAGCCCTCCGAACCGTTGAAGACGGGCATGACAACCATCGATGCGGGAACGATAATCGACAGCAGTGTCAATACCAGACCCACGGCAGCAGCCAGCGACAACATCTTCTTTGCCGACACCTTGCTGGCAACGATAGCACCTGCCAGACGGCCGACGAGCATCAGCAACCAATAGGTACCTGCAACGGAACTTGCAATGGCCTCGGCATTGACACCCTCGCCCAATACGTTCAAATCGGGGTTCTGCAACCACTTCTGCAATACGTTGGGAATACCTACCTCAACACCTACATAGATGAAGATAGCCACGGCACCCAGCACGAAGTGACGGAACGACATGGGACCATACTGCGACTTGGAAGCGATCTTCACCTCAGCCTCCTCACGCTTGTTCTCGGGGATATTGGTAAAGAGAATCACCACGAAAGCAAATGCAAAGATAGCCAGAGCGGCATACATCAGAGGGAAGACGTTGCTAATCTGCGCGTTCTTGATACCCTCGGGAATCAGCAGGCCGGTGAGGATGATGACCGAAGTACCCATCAGCGAGTTGAAGGCACCGCCGGTCTGAATGAGCTGATTACCCTTGTTACCGCCACCACCGAGTTTGTTGAGCATGGGGTTGACCACCGTGTTGAGCAGACACATCGAGAAACCTGCGATGAAAGCACCCAGCAGATAAACGCCGAAGCTCTCGACCACACCCGACAGGGTCTGGATAGCCACACCGATGAAGCCGACCGAAACGGCAATCAGAGCGGTCTTCTTGTAACCCATCTTCTGCAACATACTGCCGGCAGGGTAACCCATGATGGCATAGGCGATGAAGTTGGCGAACACACCGAGTGTACCCATCCAGTTCGGTACGTTGAACTGATACTTGAGGATGTCACCCATCGGCGATGCAAGATTGGTCACGAATGAAATCATTCCGAAGAGGAACATCATCACGATGATAGGCAACAAATAGTTTTTCTTTTGTTCCATTGGAAATAATAATATTTTAGGTTAATAATTAATTGTTCGTCAATTCATTAACGGTCTCTCTCGCCGATGAAGGCACACAGATTGACCAACGCCTGTTTGTACTCCGACGGGGGGTAGGCATCGAGCAGCGAGACCGCCTCGTCGAGGTAATCGTGCATGATTTGTGCGGCCTTCTGCAAACCGCCCTCATTCGCCACGATGCAACGCAGGTACTCCACCGACTCGTCTTCGGTGGCACATTTTTCGAGACGCTCCACCAACTCGCGGCGGCGTTTCTCATCGACACGCTCCAGCACGCAGAGCAGCGGCAGGGTGATTTTACCCTCTCTCAAATCGTTGTTGCGGGGTTTTCCGGTCTTGACCGACGAGTAATCGAGAATGTCGTCCTGAATCTGGAAAGCCATACCCACCGCTTCACCGAAACGGTGCATGCGCTCCACGGCATCGCTCGCGGCATTCACCGCCAGCGCACCTGCCGACACACTCACACTGATGAGCGATGCGGTCTTGCGGCGGATGATATCGAAATAGTCCTTGCGCGTCATGGTGTGTTTGGCGGCGCACTCGTCCTGCAACACCTCGCCCTCACACAGGGCAGCCATGGCACCGCAGATGTGGGTCACCAAATCAAACTGACCGCTCTCGAGACCGATGCCCACGTTGCGCGCCAGGATATAGTCGCCCAGCAGCACCGCCTTGTGCGACTGCCAGATGGCATTCACCGAGGGGGCACCGCGGCGTGTGTCGGCTTCGTCAATCACATCGTCATGGATGAGCGATGCCACGTGAATCATCTCCACGAGCATGGCCGCCAGATTGACTCTCGGGGAGTCGGCACCTGCCTCATTGCGGGCATTGAGTGACGCAGAAAGGATAACCAGCAGCGGACGAATGCCCTTGCCACGCGAAGAGAGCGCGTATCGGAGCATGCTGTCCATCAGTTTGCCATCGGCACAGAACCGACTATCGACAAAGCGGTCGAAGGCTTCGATGCGTCCCGTTACCGGTTTTCGAATATCATCGAGTGTAATCATACTTCTAAAAAATATACACGGAACAAGAGCACACGGAATTTTTCGTCCCGCGAGCCATTGTCCTCATCGTAAAAATTTGCCTGACCGTCGATATTTTTCTTCAGTTTCTCGCATCGGTTTTTCACCCCGTGCGCGAGCTGAAATGCCCTCCGAAGCGGTTAAAATTCGGATTATCACTTCTTAGCCGTCGCCCAGTCAGGTTAAGTTAGTGCAAATATAGTGAATTTTCACAATTCCTCCTCTGTAAGTAACTATTTTTTCGTACCTTTGGCCTTTGTTAATCCTCCGAAAAATGAAAATTTCAAAAGATATTATCCGTAAGGCGTTGGCCTCGCTCTTTGCCCTCGCCGTATTTCTTTTCATCAGCATTGTCTATTTCGCACCCCAGTTCGGAGGCGATGTGTTGCCCCAGCACGATGTGATGCAGTTCGACGGTATGTCGAAGGACATCGTGGACATGAACCGCTCGACGGGCGAAGACCCCCAGTGGACGGGCAATATGTTTTCGGGTATGCCGGCCTACCTCATCTACATGAAATACCCCGGTCAGCTGGTCAAGCACACCATCGGCGCGGTGGCCAAGGTGATGGATTTGCCGGCAGGATTCATGGTGCTGGCCATGCTCTCGTTCTGGCTCATGTTGCTGATGATGAAGTGCGACCGCTGGACGGCCATCGTTCCGGCCATCGCCTACGGACTCTCGACCTACTTCCTGCTCATCATCGATGCAGGACACATCACCAAGATGTGGGCACTGGTCTACGCCCCGCTGATGATGGGCGGTGTGTGGCTCACCCTTCGGGGGAATATGTGGTACGGAGGTGTCATCACCGCGGTGGCGACCTCGCTTGAAATCGGTGCCAACCACCCCCAAATCACCTACTATTTCCTCATGGCGACGGGCTTCATGTGGCTCGCGGAGGGCATCAACGCCCGGAGAGAGAAAGCCGTGAAGTCCTTCTCGAAGCGCACCGCCGTCCTCCTTGTGGCAGGCATTCTGGCGGTGATGTCCAACTTCTCGTCACTGTGGTACACCGCCCAGCACACCAAGGACACCATACGTGGCGGTTCGGAGCTGGCCGAGCAGCGCACCAACGACCATGAGGGACTCGATTTGGACTACGCCACGGCATGGAGCTACGGCATCGACGAGAGCCTCACGCTCCTCGTCCCCGACTTCATGGGACGCCGTTCGGGTGAGGCGTTCTCGCCCAACGGAAAGGTCGCCGAAGCCCTGCGCGAAATCGGTATGCGCGGCGGTGCGGAGCAGCTCCCCGCCTATTGGGGTACGCAGCCCTATTCGGGTGGCCCGACCTACCTGGGTGCTGCCGCCATCTTCCTCGCCGTCATGGGTGTGATGCTCTCGCGCAAACGCAACATCTGGTGGATATTGGCCATCTCGGCACTGATGCTCTTCCTCTCGTGGGGACGCAACATGATGTGGTTCACCGAGCTGGCATTCAAGATATTACCCGGTTATGACAAGTTCCGCACCGTGTCGATGACGCTGGTCATCGTCCAGTGGGCGGTGCCCCTGTTGGGCGGTCTTGCGCTGATGCGTCTCGCGGACGAGAAGACCGACCGCACACAGATGAAAAAGGCATGGCTCTATGCCCTCTCCATCACGGGCGGTATATGTCTGCTGCTTGCCGTGGCAGGCTCCGCGCTCTTTGACTTCGGACAGGCGGACAGCACCGACATGATGACCCGTCAGTTCCACCATATGCTCCAGTCGAACAACATGCAGCAATACATCGACCGCGGCATGGACATCGAGTGGGGCGAGCTGGTCGGCAGTGCCATGGCTGCCGAGCGTGCCGACATGATGCAGGCCGATGCCCTGCGCTCGCTGCTGATGGTGCTCCTCGCGGCAGGCTGTGTCGCCCTCTACTACTTCCGCAAGGTGGGCAAGCGCGTGTTGCTGGTGCTCATGGGCGGTGTGATGCTCCTCGACCTCATGCCCGTGGATATGCGTTTCCTCTCGCACGACAACTTCGTATCGCCCCGTCACAACAAAATCCTGCCGACGGAGGCCGACAAGGAGATACTCCGCGACAAGGAGTTGGGCTTCCGCGTGATGAACTACACGGTCAGCCCCTTCCAGGACGCCACCACCTCCTACTTCCACCGTTCGGTGGGCGGTTACCACGGCGCGAAGCTGGCGCGTTATCAGGATTTGATTGACAACTATTTGAGCGACATCGACCGCAGCGGCGAAATCCTCGACATGCTCAACACCAAATATTTCATCGTTCCCGACCAGCAGGGTCGTCCGCAGGCCATCAAGTCGGAGACCGCCAACGGTGCGGCGTGGTTCGTGCAGAACATCATTCACGCCTCAACACCCCGCGAGGAGATAGACACGCTGGGCGACATCGACACCTCGACCACCGCCGTGGTGGGTGAAGAGGTCGATACCAAGAGTTTCGGTGACGGTGAAATCACACTCACGGAGTATCGTCCCAACTACCTCAAATACACCTGCTCGTCGGCAGAGGGTGGTACGGTCGTCTTCTCCGAGATTTACTACGACAAGGGCTGGAAGGCCTACATCGACGGACGCGAAGCCCCCTACTTCAGAGCCGACTACGTGTTGCGCGGCATGGAGTTGCCCGCAGGCGAGCACATCGTGGAGTGGAAATTCCGCGCTCCGGGCTGGGCTTGGGTCGATGGGGTGACGATGGCCGCCTCAATCCTCATACTGCTGGGCGCAGTGTGGGCACTCATCAACTGCACAATAAAGAAAAAATAATATGAAGGACGACAAAAGACTGAAACGCAAGGTACGCAACTCGTACATCGTTTCGACAGTGAGCATTGCACTGGTACTCTTTCTCTTGGGTTCGGTGGGTTATCTCATGACGGCTGCCATGGCGGTGGCAGACACCCTGCAATCGAACATCCAGCTCTCCGTGGAGTTGAAGAACGGAATCTCGGAGAGTCAGCGCGCCCACATCGAGAAGCGTCTCTCGGACGACGATTTGGTCAGCCGCATCGTCTTCTCGTCGAAGGACGAAAAGGCTTCCGACGAGGAGTTCCGCAAGATGTTCGAGAGCGAATATGAGGAGATTCTGGGCGAGAACCCTCTGCTCGACTCCTTCGAGGTGACCCTCACCTCGCAATCCGAGGAGCAGGAACTCATCGATGCCTTCATTCGCGGCATCTCCGGCATCGAGGGTGTCGAACACGTGGGCTACCCTGCGGTGATGGCCGAGAAGGTGCACTCGACAGTGAACAAAATCCGTCTGGTGCTGTTGCTCTTTGGCGGTTCGCTGTTGCTCATCTCGCTCATTCTGCTCAACAACACCATTCGACTCGCCATCTTCTCGAAGCGTTACATCATCAACACCATGAAGCTGGTCGGTGCCACCAAGTGGTTCATCATGAAGCCCTTCCTGCGCAGCAGTCTTTCGCAGGGCATCGTCTCGGGTCTCATCGCCGCCGTGCTCTTTCTGGTGACGGTCTACGGCCTCAACGAGTCCATTCCCGAAATCATGAGCATAGCCGATTGGGAGAAGGTAGGCATCATCGTGGCAACCATGCTGGTGGGCGGCGTCCTCATCTCGGGACTCTTCACCATTCTCTCGCTCAACAAATTCATCAACATGCAGTCTAACAAGATTTATCTTTATTAATATATGGCAACATCCGAAAACATGAAAGAGACTCCCGAAAATCAGGAGAACAACTCGAATATGCCCCTCACCCGCCGCAACTACCAGCTTCTGGCCATAGGTTTTGCCATCGTGGTGCTGGGCTTTGTGCTGATGATGGGCGGCGGCAGCGACTCCCCCGAGGAATTTAACCCCGAAATGTTCTCGTTCCGCAGAATCACCCTCGCGCCCCTGTTGGTGGTGGGTGGCTTCGCCTTCGAAATCTACGCTATTCTCAAACGATTCAAATAACAGACAATGGATACCATTCAGGCTATATTACTCGGTATCGTACAAGGTATCACCGAGTTTCTCCCCGTCTCGAGCAGCGGACACCTCCAAATCGCCAAGGAGTTTATGGATGTACCCAAGGATTTGACCTTCGACATCGTGGTGCACGCCGCCACGGTGCTCAGTACCATCGTGGTGCTGTGGAGCGAAATCTGGAAGATTCTCAAGGGTCTCTTCTCCACGAAATTCACCCCCGAACAGGCCTACGTGCTGAAAATCGTCGTGTCGATGATTCCCGTGGGCTTCGTGGGTCTGCTGTTCAAGGACCACATCGAAGCGATGTTGCAGGGTCAGTACATCATGGCCGTGGTGGGTGCAATGTTGTTGCTCACCGCCCTTTTGCTCGCCTTCGCCTACTACGCCAAGCCGCGCATCAAGGAGGACATCTCCTACCGCGATGCCTTCATCATCGGTCTGGCACAGGCTGTGGCTGTCATGCCCGGTCTCTCGCGTTCGGGTTCGACCATCGGTACGGGTCTGCTGCTGGGCAACAAGAAGAGTGCCGTGGCGCAGTTCTCGTTCCTGATGGTGCTCGCCCCCATTTTGGGTGAAACACTCCTCGATGTGGTGGGTGGCGAGGCGGTCTCCGACATCGGTGCCATGCCCCTCATCGCCGGCTTCCTCTCGGCCTTCGTGACCGGATGTCTGGCCTGCAAGTTCATGATTGAGATTGTCAAGCGCGGCAAACTCATCTGGTTCGCCCTCTACTGTCTGGTGGCAGGTGCGGGTGCTATAATCTACACTATACTCCAATAATCAATGACAGTACACGAAGACTTAAAAGGTATCAATTTCGAAGAGGGCTACATCGCCGTGTTGGACAAGCCGCTGGAGTGGACTTCGGCGGACGTGGTACGCAAAGTGAAATTTGCCCTCCGCAAGGCAGGATATAAGAAGATAAAGGTGGGACACGCCGGCACTCTCGACCCGCTCGCCACCGGAATACTCATCGTCTGCATCGGCCGCGCCACCAAGATGGCCGACCAGTTGCAGGCCGAAGAGAAGGAGTATGTCACCGACGTGATGTTGGGTGCCACCACTCCCAGCTTCGATTTGGAGCACCCCGTAGATCAGACCTACCCCTATGAGCACATCACGCGCGAGGCGGTGGAGGAGGCTCTGCAAGCCCTCACCGGCGAGCGTCTCCAGACCCCTCCCCTCTTCTCGGCCAAGAAGGTCGAGGGTGTGAGAGCCTACGAGCTGGCACGCGCCGGCGAGGAGGTGGAGTTGCGTCAGGCACTCATCAACATCTACGAGATGGAACTTCTGGAGTATGACCTTCCGCGTATAAAAATCAGAGTACGTTGCAGCAAGGGTACCTACATTCGTTCGCTGGCACGCGAAATCGGCGAACAACTCCACAGCGGCGCACATCTTACGTCGCTGCGACGCACAAGAAGCGGCGGTTTCACCACTTCACAGGCATGGAATTTGGATGAATTCCTCGAAAAGTTGAAGGAAATTGAAACAAAATAGCCCTTTTTGCGTATTAGATTTAATTTGTATGACTTTTTCCCAACGTAAAAAAGTATTCTGAAAAATGAAATTATCACAATACGGATACGAGTTCTCGACAGACATGCTGGCGAAATACCCGGCAGAGAACCGCGACGAATCACGTCTGATGGTCATCGACCGTGCAACAGGAAAAATTACCCACCGAATTTTCAAGGACATACTCGACTATTTCGATGAGAAAGACCTCTTTGTGTTCAACAATACAAAGGTATTCCCCGCACGCCTCTACGGTAACAAGGAGAAGACCGGTGCCGAAATCGAAATCTTCCTCCTGCGTGAACTCAACCGCGAACTCCGCCTGTGGGACGTGCTGGTAGACCCTGCCCGCAAAATCCGTATCGGTAACAAACTCTACTTCGGCGACGACGACCTGTTGGTGGCCGAGGTCATTGACAACACCACATCGCGCGGCCGTACCCTGCGCTTCCTCTTCGACGGTTCGTACGAGGAGTTCAAGGCCGCTCTCTTTGCCCTCGGCGAGACTCCCCTCCCGAAGTGGGTCAGAGAGAAGGTGGAACCCGAAGACGCAGAGCGTTATCAGACCATCTTCGCAGAGAAGGAGGGCGCAGTGGCTGCCCCCACGGCAGGTATGCACTTCTCGAAGCATCTGATGAAGAGAATGGAAATCAAGGGCGTGGATCGCGCGTTCATCACCCTTCACGTGGGTCTGGGCAACTTCCGCACCGTCGATGTGGAGGACCTCTCGAAGCACAAGATGGACTCCGAGCAATACTTTGTCGAGGAGGAGGCTGCCGCAGCCGTCAATCGTGCCAAGCAGGAGGGTCATAAGGTGGTTTCGATAGGTACCACCGTGATGCGTACCCTCGAAACCGTGGTCTCGACCAACGGCATGATCAAGCCCATGGAGGGCTGGACCAACAAATTTATCTTCGCGCCCTACGACTTCACCGTGGCCGATGCCATGGTGACCAACTTCCACCTGCCCTACTCCACCCAGCTGATGATGGTGACGGCATTTGGCGGTCACAACACCATCATGAACGCCTACAAGGTGGCACGCGAAGAGGGCTATCGCTTCGGCACATACGGCGACGCGATGCTCATTCTTTAATTATTTTTCGTATCTTTGCACTAAAAGAACCCCAAACTCCGACAAAGGTCGCCCCGCCAAAAACGCCCGACATCACCTCGGACCGTGACCGGACAAGCCCCCGCATCGGACACTAAATAAAAAAACAAAAGACCCATGGCAAGTAAGATTCTGTACCTATACCAGCAGATTACTCCATATCTTCCGGATACGGAAATCTCGACCCTCTGCCGCTCCCTCACCCAAACGATGCAGGAGCGTGGCAACGAGATACGCACATTTATGCCCAAATACGGCTGCATCAACGAACGCCGTCACCAACTCCATGAGGTTATCCGCCTGTCGGGTATGAACCTCATCATCGACGACAACGACCACCAGCTGATTATCAAGGTAGCATCGATTCCTGCTGCTCGCGTACAGATTTACTTCATCGACAACGACGACTACTTCGCACGCAAGGCCGTGTTGCAGGACGCCGATGGCAACGACTTCGAGGACAACGACGAGAGAGCCATCTTCTTCGCACGCGGTGTGTTGGAGACCGTCAAGAAACTGCGCTGGTCGCCCTCGGTGGTACACTGCCACGGCTGGTTCTCCAGCATCGCTCCCATCTACCTGAAGAAGATGTTTGCCGATGACCCCATTTTCCGCGATTCGAAGGTCGTACTCTCGATTTATGACGATGCCTTCACCGGCCAGCTCAGCTCCGATATCAAGGACGAAATATCGGGCGAAGGCCTGGAGGACGAAAATCTGTCGATTCTCGACCAGCCCTCATACCAAAACCTCTATCGTTACGTTATGCAGTATGCCGACGGATTTATCATCGGCTCGCCCAACGTCGACCCCCAGGTGTTGGAGATGGTACGCCAGAGCGGCAAACCCCTCCTCGAATACCAGTCGCCCGAGGAACAGGACTTTTTCGATAATTATAACCGATTCTATGACCAATTCAAATAGATTGCGACAGCGCGTGCTTGCCCTGACACTGTCGATTCTTGTCGCCTTCACGGCGTTCACTGCCTGCACAAAAGTCGATGACTCTCTGGGTCAGAACATCGTGCCGGACAACCAGCACATGCATGCCGGATATTTCACCCTGCCCCGTTACAACAAGGACACGGGTTACGACATCAAGAAATTTGTCGAGACCCGTCTGTTCCGTACTGACTCGGTCAAGGCTTCGAATATCACCTACGGTTATATGGGCTCGCAGCTCAACGACACGGTCGGCCTGCGCACCGCCGGCTTCATGACCCAGGTGTTGAGCGCCTACAAGGTCGAAAAGGGCTTCTTCGGTCACAAACCCATCTTCGACTCGGCGATGCTCCGCTTCTCGTTCGACATCTACGACAGAGATACCCTCACCCCCCAGAAGTACAACGTCTATGAGGTGGTGAGCAACAAATACATCACCGAAAAGAAAGAGAAGGACACCACCTTCTACCTCGACGGCAAGTTTGACCCCCGCAAGGACGGCACCGTGGCGGCAGAGCCTCTCTTCACCTTCACCTTCCCCGATGGCGAGACCACAGGTCCCTCGACCAAGAATGTGACGCTGAAGACCACTCCCGCAGGTCGCGACTACATCAGTCGTCTGATGTTGCAGTCGGGCAAATACAAGGACGACTACTCCATCTACCAGCCCGACAGTCTCAAACAGTGGGTCGAGGAGTTCAAGGGTCTCTATATCTGCCCCGCCGAGGAGCAGACCCAGACGGGCAAAGGCTCCATCTTCGGTACGAAGCTCGAAAATTCGAGTCTGTGGATTTACGGCCGTAACCGCCGCACGGACGACGAATCGCTCATCAAGGATACCATCGGTGTGGCACTCTCGTTCTACGACATCTACACCAAGGACTACGGCAACGTGTCGGTCAATACCGTCTTCCGCGACTACTCGAAATCGTCGATGATTGACGAGGCGACCATCGGTGAGAACGTCAAAGACCGTCCCACCTCGCCGCGTATCATCGTTGAAGGCTTGGGCGGTGTGGTTTCGGAGCTGAGCTTCACACAGGAGTTCTTCTCGGAAATCGAAAAGGAAATCGAGGCCAACAACCACGAGTTGAACACCTCGTTCACCACCATGTCGTTCAGCCAGTGCCGCATGCTGATTTACTTCACCGGCAGCGACTACTCGTGGGAGAACATCAACCCCGGCACATCGGTCAATCTCATCAAGGAGATGAACGGTGCCCTGAGCCGACTGGGTATGTACACCGACTACGGCAAGATGCAGTCCATCTCCGACTATGAGTATCAGTACGAACAGCAATACAACACCGAGCTGGCTTACGATGGTCACATCAACCGCAGCCACGGTTGCTATGTGATGAACATCACCGAGCACGTGCAGCAGCTCTGGAACGAATATCTCAAGGAAAAGAAGGCCGCCGCGGAGGAAAACCGCGCCGTTGACCTCTCGAAGGTCAAGAGCCGGGTCGTATATCTGGGTCCCGAAGCCTACAACTTCTACACGGGAGGCTTCAGTGTGACACAGGGCATGGCCACCGATGCGGGTGACGCCCTGCAAAACAATGCCCCCATACGATTCGAATTCGCCTACAACCTAATCAAGTAGTACTGCCCACAAAGCGTGACCTAAGTTCGATATGTGCTTAGGTTTTCGCATTTTTGTGATAACTATAAAACCTATGCAGAAAAATCTGGTAATCGTGGAGTCCCCGGCCAAGGCCAAGACCATCGAAAAGTTCCTGGGTGGGGATTACATCGTAAAATCGAGTTTCGGTCATATCCGCGACCTTTCGAAAAAAGACCTCGGCATCAACATCGCCGAGGACTTCAATCCCATATACGAAGTTCCGAGCGACAAGAAAAAAGTCGTCGAGGAGCTCACCAAACTGTCCAAAGACAAGACAGTGTGGTTGGCATCCGATGAAGACCGCGAAGGAGAAGCCATCGCATGGCACCTCACAGAAGTGTTGGGGCTCCCGGTCGACAATACCAAGCGCATTGTGTTCCATGAAATCACCAAACGCGCCATTCTCGAGGCTATCGAGCATCCGCGCACGGTGAACATGAATCTGGTGAACGCCCAGCAGGCACGCCGTATCCTCGACCGTCTGGTCGGCTTCGAGCTGTCACCCGTGTTGTGGAAGAAGGTGCGTCCCCAGCTCTCGGCAGGCCGTGTTCAGTCGGTGGCCGTGCGTCTGATTGTGGAGCGCGAGCGCGAAATCATCGCCTTCTCGACATCGCCCTACTACCGCGTTGTGGCAGAGTTCTACACCGCAGGCGACAAGGAGAAGACCCTCTTCAAGGCGGAGCTGTCGTCACGCTTCGAGAGCAAGGAGCAGGCACTCGACTTCCTCAACAAAGCCAAGGAGGCTGCCTACACGGTGGCCAAGTGTGAGGAGAAGCCCGCACAGCGTCACCCCTCGGCACCTTTCACCACTTCGACCCTCCAGCAGGAGGCAGGCCGCAAGTTGGGTATGTCGGTGTCGCAAATCATGTCGGTGGCACAGAAGCTCTACGAGCAGGGTTTGATTACCTACATGCGTACCGACTCGGTGAACCTCTCCGTACAGGCACTGGCACAGTGTAAGGAGGAGGTCATCAACCTCTTCGGCGAGAAATACTCGCGCCCGATGAACTACAAGACCAAGACCAAGGGCGCACAGGAGGCGCACGAGGCCATTCGTCCTTCGTACATCGATCGCCGCGCCATTGAGGGTACGGCTGCCGAGAAGAAACTCTACGACCTGATATGGAAGCGCACCGTGGCTTCGCAGATGGTACCTGCGGAGATTGACCGCACCTCCATCACCATCAATATCTCGAACTCCGACCTGCAATTCATTGCCACGGGCGAGGTGGTTCGTTTCGACGGCTTCCTGCGTCTCTATTCCGAGGCGGTGGACGAGGACCAGGCACAGGAGAGCGGCGAGGGTCTGTTGCCCAAGATGGCGGCAGGCGATGCGCTGGAGATGCAGAAGATGACCGCCACCGAGCGTTTCACACAGGCTCCGGCACGCTACAACGAGGCTTCGCTGGTCAAGCGTCTCGAGGAACTGGGCATCGGTCGTCCTTCGACCTACGCCCCCACCATCACCACCATCATCAACCGTGGTTATGTGGTCAAGCAGAACCGTGACGGTCAGAAGCGCGACTACACGCAGCTGACCCTCTCGTCGGGCAAAATCAGCGAGAAGACCTCGTCGGAGACCTTCGGCAAGGAGAAGAACCGTCTCTCGCCCACCGACATCGGTATGGTGGTCAATGACTACCTCGAGGCACAGTTCGCCCCCATCATCGACTACAACTTCACCGCCAACGTGGAGAAGGAATTCGACCACATTGCCGATGGTGACATCACCTGGCACGTGATGATTCAGAACTTCTACGGCCCCTTCCACAAGATGGTCGATACGGCCATCGGCGCACAGAACGACCACAACGGTCATGTGAGAATTTTGGGCAACGACCCCGAAACGGGTCATGTGGTGAAGGCACGTATCGGTCGCTACGGCCCCATGGTCGAAATCGAGGGCAACGAGGGTGAGAAGAGCCGCTTCGCTTCGCTCAAGAGAGGTCAGCTCATCGAGTCCATCACCCTGGAGGAGGCGCTCGAACTCTTCGCCCTGCCCCGTCTGTTGGGCAAGCTGGACGGTGAGGATTTGTGTGTCGGCATCGGCAAATATGGTGCATATATCCGTTACGGCAAGTCGTTCGCCTCGCTGGGCAAGACCGACGACCCCTACACGGTGACCTACGAGCGTGCCCTGCAAATCATCGAGGAGCACAAGGCCGCCCTGGCAGCCGCCAACACCCCTCTGAAGACCTTTGAGGAGGACAAGGATATGATTATCAAGAACGGCCGCTATGGTGCCTACATCGCCTACAAGGGCAAAAATTACCGCATCCCGAGAGGTTCGAAACCCGAGGACATGACCTTCGAGATGTGCCAAAAGATTGTAACCACATCTAAAAAGTAAAATAACTCAATGATTATGAAGAACTTATTACTTCTATCCCTGGCGGTGTTGTTGTCGTTGTCGGCAGCAGCCAAGACGCCCAAGACCGAGAAGAAAGCCGAAGGCTACATCTTCACCGACGAGAAAGTCGTTGACATCACTCCCGTAAAGGACCAGAGCCGCAGCGGTACCTGCTGGTGCTTCTCCACCTTGTCGTTCCTTGAGAGCGAGATTATGCGTGCCGGTGGCCAGCCCATCCATCTCTCGGAGATGTGGGTGACCCGTCACACCATGATGGAGAAAGCCGAGAAATATATACGTATGCACGGCACCATCAACTTCGCAGAGGGTGGCGCGGCACACGATGTTACCGAAATGATTAAGAAGCACGGTATCGTGCCTTTCGAGGTCTATAAGGGTCTCAACTACGGTACCGAGAAGCCCGACTTCCACGAGTTGTCGGAGGTGTTGAAGAACTTCCTCGACACCATTCTCAAGGCCAACGAGAAGACCAACATGCCTCTCTCGACCGCTTGGAAGCGTGCTTTCAACGCTATCCTCGACGAGTATTTCGGTGAGATGCCCGAGAAGTTCACCTATGAGGGTAAGGAGTACACTCCCGCTTCGTTCCGCGATGCACTGCCCATCAAGATGGATGACTACCACGATATGACTTCGTTCACTCATCACCCCTTCTACACCGACTTCGTTATCGAGATTCCCGACAACTGGATGTGGGGTAAGGTCTACAACCTGCCCATGGAGGACATGATGCGTGTTATCGACAGCGCCATCGACAACGGTTACACCGTAGCATGGGGTACCGACGTGAGCGAGAAGGGCTTCAGCCGCACCAAGTGCATCGGTATCGTTCCCGAGGCTGACCTCGAGAGCATGAGCGGCACCGAGGCCGAGAAGTGGGGCAAGCTGACCGACCGCGAGAAGCAGGAGGCACTCTACAAGTTCGACAAGCCCGGCAAGGAGCGCACCATCACACAGGAGATGCGTCAGGAGGCATTCGACAACTTCGAGACTACCGATGACCACGGTATGGTTATCATCGGCAAGGCACACGACCAGGCCGGCAACCAGTACTACAAGGTGCTGAACTCGTGGAACAAGGTAGGTCCTTACGAGGGTCACTGGTACTTCTCACGTGCATTTGTGATGTACAAGACCACTTCGTTCATGGTCAACAAGAACGCTCTTCCCGAGGACATCCGCGAGAAGTTAGGTTTCTAATCCGCGAAGGCAAATACACATTATCCATAACGACATCCGATGTGGGGTGTCGTTCCCGACA
>RCNH01000482.1_pt1 | contig 16261 bp, 13 predicted proteins | sample 2041161 | NCBI WGS metagenome assembly RCNH01 (sample SAMN09708215, study PRJNA481090) | Feces metagenome, whole genome shotgun sequencing project. | biome: feces | host: Leptonychotes weddellii | place: Antarctica: Sion Island | collected 2010-03-01 | reverse complement strand
ATGAGGTATATTTAAATTTATTTCCTATATTTACAAATAAAAAGAATTTAAAACAGGGTTGTTTTATAAATCTTGCTTCTTAAAATAGGACTAAATTTTAATATTTTGCATATTATGATCTAACCAAACTAAAACCTATTTCGTATGAAACACAAATCCTTCTTCGCGCTTTTGCTCAGTGCCGGAATGTTACTTTCGGCGAGTTGTTCGGATGATGACACCCAACCCTATCCCGAACCGAAACCCGAACCGAAACCCGAAATTCCGGTAGAAGATCCTTCGGATTTGAGCGCAAAAGGCAGTGCAAACTGCTACCTCGTAAACACGACCGGTTCCTACTCGTTCGATGCAACCGTGATGGGTAATGGAGTGGCAACCGATGGCGCAACCGTTCAGAAGATGGCTCCCGCAGCCGTTCAACTCCTCTGGCAGGATGCCGAGGGTCTGATCAGAAATCTGAGGCTCGAAGAAGGACGTGTGAAATTTGACGTGGAACAGAATCCGGGCAATGCTCTCGTGGCCGTCACAGACCAAGACGGCAAGACGCTTTGGAGTTGGCACATCTGGGTGACAAATTACAACCCCGACAAGGATTTCCGCAAATTCAACGGCGTAAACTGGATGGATCGCAACATCGGCGCAAAAAGTGCCGAGTGGGATGCCATGGGTAATTGCAAGGGCATGGTATATCAGTGGGGTCGTAAAGATCCGTTCCCCGCACATGCCGAATGGATGGATATGGGTACACCCGTTCTTTATGATGCCGACGGTGCATTGTGCGACCCGCTCAAGACCGAAGTCGTCAGCGTCGATAACAACCTCGCAAATGCCATCGCCAACCCCACCACCTTCTACGGCGGCATCCGCAACGGCGAAGGCATGGGCCCGTACGACTGGTACACGACCAACGACTATTCGAAACAGAACAACAAACTGTGGAGCAAGACCGAAGCAGGCGAAAAAACAATGTTCGACCCGTGTCCTCCGGGATGGAAAGTCCCCTCACCAAAACATTTCAAAGGATTGAACAACAATTCGTTCCCCGACATGGCCGGCGAAGAGAACCGCGGTCGCATCCATGACATCATCGGGTTCTTCCCTTACACGGGTCAGCGTGGTTTTGAAGGCGGCCAGTGGGTCAATGTAGGCGGTGTGGGCGACTATTGGAGTGCACAACCCTCGACCAAGCAGACCGATATGGCTCATGCCCTGCATTTCCTGCCCGCTCTGGCCAATACCCGCGGACAATCCTATCGCGCCAGCGGCTTCCCCGTACGTTGCGTATCCGAAAAGGAAGAAGCCGCACCCGATGATCCCAACCGGTTCGACGAAGTCCTCAACACCCCCATTCTGGTCGAAGGTTCTTACATCAAAGGAAACGGCGTGGACGGTTCGGCCAACTACTACATCGGTTTCTCCGACGTGGAGGTCAAATTCGACGAACAGACACAAATGATGGTTCCCGCACAACCCGGTCACATCGTGTTCTTCGACCTCTACGGCGATCCGAGCGAAGACAGCGAACATGCCATCATTCCCGATGGCGTTTACGAATTTAGCGACATGGCTCAGAAAGGCAACGCCTTCTCGAACTTCACATGGATTCGCGAGGCCAACGAAGAACTGGTCGTGGATCACAAGATGTTCACAAGCGGCAAAATAACCGTAGCCCGCCAGAATAAGGAATACTCCGTTACGGGTGATTTCATCACAACGGACGGTCTGCACGTACAGATCAACTATAAGGGTGAGATCAATTTGATCAACCGCGGCAAGGAAGACGTACAGACGGTCATCATCAATCCCGTAAATGCCACGTTCGACAGCGTGGATGTAATCTACGAACATTCGGACAAAGGCTCGGAGAATCCCTACGACCGCTTCTCGATCAACCTCTGGGACGGAGAACTCACGTCCGACGGACAAAATATGGCCGACGGCTATGTCGTACACCTCGACCTGATTGCCGAACAACTCTCGAACAAGGGTGATGTACGACTCAAACCGGGTATCTATACCGTGAATAACTCTCAGGACTTCATTCCGGGGACACTGATGCCGGGTGCCGTTTACAACCTGATCGGCGTACCGCTCTATGTCGGCAGTTACTGCATCGAGGCGCGTCCCCAAAACCGCGCTCTGCTCTACGGCTTTGCCGTCAAAGGTACGGTCGAAGTAAAACACGAAGGTTCACAGTATGAATTTATCGTGGACTTCACAACGCCCGAACAGGTTCCCGTCAAGGGCATATTCAAGATGAACGACATCAACATCGTGGACAACTCGCCCGAAGTTCCCGACGGCGACTGGAACAGCATCCTGCATGAGGACAAACAGATCCTGATGAGCGAAACGGACGACATCTATGCCCATGGCTATAACTACGGCTCGGCATACCACGCAGGCACCAGCCATTTCGAGTTGTTCATCCACAACCATACCACCAACGAATCATCGTACCTCGTATTCATGGCTCCCGAAGGAGCCAAGACACCCGTCGGCAAATACACGGCAGCCAAAGATCCCGCCAATCCCCAACCCGGCGAATATGTTCCCGGCTATAAGGATCTCTCGGTATTTGCCGGAACGTGGAGTTACGTGCTGTGGGAAGGCAGCGAAGAGGTCGGCGGTGCTCCCGGCATCGAGGGTGATCTCGTGATCACGGAAGGTGGTGAAGCAGGGCAATACCACTTCGAGTTCGCCCTCAAGGACGATGCAACACCCTGCCACACAGTATCGGCATCGTGGACGGTTCCCGTCAATATCGCTTTCTATTAGCAGATCAGAAAGCAGGATCAAACCTTGAGAGATTTGATCCTGCTTTTTTTTGAGAGATAACGCACCGATATTCGGGGATTATACGTATATTTGTTCTCATAAAATTCAACAGTCAAAGATCATGAACGACAAAATTCAAACCGCATATTTCGCAGGAGGATGCTTCTGGGGAATGGAATATATGTTTTCGAAACAGGATGGTGTACTGAATGTCACCACAGGATTCATGGGCGGCAGGGTCGATAACCCGACCTACGAAGAGGTCTATAAAGACACAACGGGACACGCCGAGACTGTCCGCGTGGAGTACGACTCGACGCAGATCTCCTACGAGCGTCTCGCCCGACTTTTCTTCGAGATCCACGATCCGACCCAGACCGACGGACAAGGTCCCGACCTCGGTACACGCTATCGTTCGGAGATTTTCTATACGTCGGACGAGCAACTTCGTACCGCCGAGCAACTCATCGCCCTGTTGCGCGAAAAAGGATACGATGTCGTAACGCGCCTTACTCCCGCAAGCACGTTCTATTCGGCCGAGAAGTATCATCAGCACTACTACGAACGCACGGGCGGCGAACCCTACTGCCATGTTTATACCAAGCGGTTCTAACCCGTTCCCGAACTCCTTACGAGGGTCGCAAAGCAAAAACTTTGCGACCCTTTTTCTTTTATCCCGAAAAAATACTACCTTTATAAGCGAAAAACAACGCAAACCTATGAATACCATACGAACCCTTTCGGGATTATCCCCCCGAAAGTTCGACTCCATGATTGACGGCCGCGCAACCCGTCTTTATGTCCTGCACAATGCGTCCGGCAGCGAGGTGTGCCTGACCAACTACGGTGCAAAGATCGTCTCGCTGATGGTTCCTGACCGCGACGGCAAACTTACCGACGTGGTGTTGGGACATAACTCCATCGAGGAATATCTGTCGTCGGAAGAGCCCTATTTCGGTGCCATTTGCGGACGCTATGCCAACCGCATCGCCCGAGGACACTTCACGTTGGACGGCACGAACTACTCGCTTGCCATCAACAACGGCCCCAACTCGCTGCATGGCGGCGTGAAGGGATTCAATGCAGTGGTGTGGAATGCCACGCAAAAGGATGAGCAGACCCTTGAACTGATCTACACGTCGCGCGACGGCGAAGAGGGCTACCCCGGAACGCTTCATGTCACGGTAACATACCACCTCACGGACGACAACGCGGTCGAGATCTCCTACCTTGCCACAACCGACAAGCCCACGGTGCTGAACCTCACGAATCATTCCTATTTCAATCTTTCGGGTGCGGGTGATCCCTACATCGGCGACCACCTCTTGGAGATCAACGCCGACTGTTACCTCCCGACCGACGAAACGGCGATTCCCTACGGAGAGAAAGTCCCCGTCGAGGGAACTCCGATGGATTTCCGCACGCCCCACACGGTCGGCGAGCGTATCAACGACGATTTCGAGCAACTCCACATCGGTCGCGGTTACGACCATACCTATATTTTAAACAAGCAGGGCGAAGAGTTGTCGTTCTGCGCCCGTTGCTCGTCACCCAAGACAGGCATCCGTATGGAGTGTTTCACCACCCAACCCGGAGTGCAACTCTACACGGGCAATTGGATGACGGGTAATTTCGAAGGGAAACTCGGTCGCCGATACCCGATGCGTGCGGCTCTGTGTCTCGAAACACAGCACTTCCCCGATTCGCCCAACCGCCCCGAATACCCCTCGGTCGTACTCCGTCCCAGAGAGGTGTTCCGCCACAAGACCTGCTACAAATTCAGTCACGAATAAACTACAATCACAATGGAACAGAAAATCAACGCAAAATTCGAAGCATTATATCACACCCGCGGCAGTGTTTACGCCTCGCCCGGCCGTATCAACCTGATCGGCGAGCATACCGACTATAACGGCGGTTTCGTTTTCCCCGGTGCGGTCGATAAAGGCATCATCGCCGAGATCCGACCCAACGGCACCGACCGCGTACGCGCCCACGCCCTCGATCTGGATGAAAGTACGGAATTTGGTCTTCGCGAGGAAGATGCCCCGAAGGAGAGTTGGGCCCGCTACATCTTCGGCGTGTGTCGCGAGATTATCAAACGTGGCGGCAAGATCGGCGGTTTTGATACCGTATTTGCCGGTAATGTACCTCTGGGTGCCGGAATGTCGTCATCGGCAGCCCTCGAATCAACCTTCGCCTTCGCGCTGAACGACCTTTGGAAACTTGACATCGACAAATTTGAGTTGGCAAAGATCGGACAGGCCACCGAGCACAACTATTGCGGTGTAATGTGCGGCATCATGGATCAGTTCGCCTCCGTATTCGGCAAGGCGGGCAGTCTGATCCGTCTGGACTGTCGTTCGATGGAGTACAAATATTTCCCGTTCAACCCCAAAGGCTACAAATTGGTTCTGCTGGATTCGGTCGTAAAGCACGAACTCGCCTCGTCGGCCTACAACAAACGTCGCGAATCGTGCGAAAGAGTCGTCAAAGCCATCCGTAAGCATCACGCCGAGATCGAATTTCTGCGCGATGCCTCGATGGAAATGCTCCGCGAAGTGAAAGACGAAGTATCGGCAGAGGATTACATGCGTGCCGAATACGTCATCGGCGAGGTACAACGTGTGCTGGATGTCTGCGAGGCGTTGGAACGTGGCGATTACGAAACCGTCGGCGAAAAAATGTACGAGACTCACCACGGCATGAGCAAACTCTACGAGGTAAGTTGCGAGGAATTGGATTTCCTGAACGACATTGCCCGCAAATGCGGTGTTACGGGTTCGCGCGTCATGGGCGGCGGATTCGGAGGTTGCACGATCAACCTCGTCAAGGATGAACGCTACGACAACTTCGTCAAAACGGCATTTGAAGAATACAAGGCTCGTTTCGGTCACGAACCACGCCTTTACAATGTGGTGATCAGCGACGGTTCGCGCAAATTACACGACTAAGTCTCAAGATCTGCATCAATCCAAAGAGGAAAGTCCCCGAATTGGGGGACTTTCCTCTTTTCTTTTTTCGCAAGAAAACTTTCATACCTATATTCAGTACAGACAATGTGGTCTTTTCCCATCTTGGGAAATCCTTCTTTTCCCCGCCCGAAATTCCTTTCTTCCCAAAATTCGGATTGCGAAGTCCTCTTCCCGACAAATAAGACAAAGCGACAATATTATAAAACCTTATGAAAAACGAGCGTTCCCGGAGTGAAAAAAAACGACAATAAGGCTCTCTTTTCGGACTTTATTTGTCAAATAAAAAAGGCATATTTGTTTTGTCGGATTGAGAGACTAAAAAAGACAAGATATGATTAAACATTTTCCAATTCTTCTGCTCCTGTCAATACTCGTCGAGGGGTGCGACTACATCGAGTATCATCCCTACGATCTGGACATCGCCGGTGAGGAAAACATTCATGCCAAAAACATTCCCCTGATTGAAGAGCGGTGCGAAGGGCGCGAAACGATCCGTTTTGCAATGATCAGTGACACACAACGCCACTACGACGAAACCGAAGCGGCGATTGCCTCGATCAACAGCCGCGACGACATCGACTTTGTGATCAACGGCGGCGATGTGTCGGACTTCGGTCTGAAACGCGAATTTATGTGGATGCGCGACATCATGAACAAACTCACAGTCCCCTATGTGTGCCTTTTAGGCAACCACGACTGCCAAGGCACGGGCGAAGAGGTCTTCAAAAAGGTGTTCGGCCCCGAAAATTTCGCCTTCGTTACGGGAAACATCCGTTTCATCTGTCTGAACACCAATGCCATGGAGTATGACTATTCGCGTCCGGTTCCCGATTTCCGGTTCATCGACGACCAACTGAGAAACACTCCCGAAGAGGCCACTCGCACGATCTTTGCGATGCATGTGCGTCCCGGAGAATTTCAATTCAACAACAACGTGGCAAAGTTTTTTGAATATTGCGTTCAACAATTTCCCGATCCGATCTTCTGCATCTTCGGTCACGAACACCACTGGATTGCCGAAGATCTGTTCCAAGACGGACTGATGTACTACGGATGCCCCTCCATCGAAAAACGCAACTATTTGGTATTCACCGTAACTCCTGAAAATTACAGTTATGAAATGGTGGATTTTTAATTTGATGCTTGCATGCACACTCTGCACCGTCGTTTCCGTGTCGGCCGACAATGACCGCCCGCGACACTTCTTGAAGAGTATCCCGACCACTCTGTCCGCCGCCTCGCACCCCACGAACGATTCGCTCACACCGCTTAAAAAGCGACACCGACCGCTCGACCGCCGTCACCACCGCCAACGCGAAGGTTGGGAGCGCATCATCCCGACCCATGTCAAATGGCAATACGCCGGCGGTATGGGTTACATGTCGTTCGGCTGCGGTTGGGACTACGGCAAGAAATGCCGTTGGGAAACCGACCTCTTCATCGGCTTCCTACCCAAAAGCAAATCCGACAAATTCTACCTTACCTCGACTCTCAAACAGAACTACATCCCGTGGAATATTGCGATCACCGACCGCTTCTCGATCGACCCGTTCTACTGCGGTCTGTACATCAACACGATTTTCGGCCGTCAGTTCTGGGTCAGGCAGCCCGACCGATTCCCCAAGAAATACTACACGTTTTCGACCAAGTTGCACACTTATATATTCATCGGTCAGCGATTTACGGCAAACACGAACCTACGCAACGATTCGCGCATAAAGGGTGTCACGTTCTTCTACGAATTGAGCACGTGCGACCTGTACCTGCTCAGTTCGATCAGCAACAAGTACCTCACCATGAAGGACATACTCGGTTTTTCGTTCGGCATAAAACTTCAACTTTTTTAAACGGGAAGTTGTCTTCATAAATTTAAGGGAGGGAGAGATTCCGCTTGGCGGAGTCTCCCTTTTTTGTGGTCACAAGTCCGATTTTGTCAGTCGCGGGTGACAAAGTGGCAGAAAAAAGGCCTTGGCACACCCTTTGATCAATATAGAATCCGAAAACGAAAAAATTCAACAATAAAACATAAACCATGAAAAACGGAAAAATCGGGGTTACTACGGAAAACATCTTCCCCGTCATTAAAAAATTCCTTTATTCAGATCACGAAATATTCCTGCGCGAACTCGTTTCCAATGCCGTCGATGCCACCCAGAAACTCAAGACGCTTTCGTCGAAGGGCGAAATGAAGGGTGAGTTGGGCGACTTGAAGGTTATGATCGAGGCCGACAAGGAGAAAAAAACGCTCACCATCACCGATCGCGGTATCGGCATGACTGCCGAGGAGGTCGATAAATACATCAACCAGATTGCCTTTTCGGGTGCTGAAGAGTTCATGTCCAAATATAAGGATCAGGCCATCATCGGTCACTTCGGACTGGGCTTCTACTCTTCCTTCATGGTCTCGGACAAGGTGGAGATTGTCACCCGTTCGTATAAGGAAGGTGCCAAAACGGTACATTGGAGTTGCACGGGTACGCCCGAATTTGAAATGGAGGAGACCGACGAGCAACACGATCGCGGTACGAGCATCATCCTCCACCTGTCGGACGACATGATCGAGTACGGCGAGCAATCCAAGATCGAGGGGCTGTTGCGTAAATACTGCCGATTCCTGCCGATTCCGATCGTATTCGGTAAGGTCAAGGAGTGGAAAGACGGCAAATATGTCGATACCGACAAGGACAACGTCATCAACAACATAGCCCCGCTGTGGACAGAGAAACCGACCGAGATCACCGAAGAGCAATACAAGAATTTCTATCGCGAACTCTATCCCGTCAGCGAAGAGCCGCTGTTCTCGATTCACCTGAACATAGACTACCCGTTCCATCTGACCGGTATTCTCTACTTCCCGAAAATCCGCAACAACTTCGAGATCCAGAAAAACAAGATCCAACTCTATTGCAACCAAGTCTATGTCACCGATCAGGTCGAGGGCATCGTTCCCGAATATCTGACTCTGCTGCACGGTGTGATCGACTCGCCCGACATTCCGTTGAACGTATCGCGCAGTTACCTGCAAAGCGATCAGAACGTAAAGAAGATCTCAAGTTATATTACCCGCAAGGTCGCCGACCGACTCAACGAGTTGTTCTCCACGATGCGTAAGGACTACGAATCGAAATGGGACGATCTGAAGATCTTCATCCAGTACGGCATCCTCACCGATGAGAAATTTGCCGAGAAAGCACCGAAGTTCATGCTCTGGAAGAACGTCGAGAACAAATACTACACGGCCGACGAATACACCGAACTCGTAAAGGAGAATCAGACCGACAAGAACAAGAACCTCATCTTCCTCTATGTAGATGATCCCGTTGAGAAGAACTCCTTCCTGCAAGCCGCCAAGGACAAGGGTTACGATGTGCTGGTACTCAACGGACAGTTGGACAGCCACTACATCAACTGGTACGAGTCGAAGAACACCAACGTGCGCTTCGTACGTATCGACAGCGATGTGATCGACAATCTGATTCAGAAGGAGAATAAGATCGCCCTTTCGCTTTCGAGCGAACAGCAGGAGATCCTGCGTCCCGTATTCGAGAGCCAGATGCCGAAGGACGAAAAGATCCAATACTCGATCGCCTTCGAAGCCATGACACCCGAAGAGGCTCCCGTGGTCATCACGCAAAACGAGTTCATGCGCCGTATGAAGGAGATGGCACAGGTCGGCGGTGGCGGCATGAGCCAGTTCTACGGCCAGATGCCCGATAACTTCACGATTGCCGTGAACGGCAACCACCCGATCGTTGCCCGCATTCTGACCGATGCCGAAGCCGAGTATGGCGACAAACTCAAGTCGATCAACAAACGCATCAACGCCGCCGTGGCCGAGGAGCAGCGTTTCGAGGAGGTTGTCAAGGACAAGAAGGAGGCAGACTTCACACCTGAGGAGAAGACCATGCGTGAGGATCTGTCGAAGAAGGTCGTCACGTTGCGCGACGAGCGTAGCGAACACCTGCGCGAGATCGGTAAGAAGAACCGCCTCGTAAAGCAGATCATCGACCTCGCCCTGTTGTCGAACGGCCTGCTGAAGGGCAAGAATCTTTCGGATTTCATCGAGCGTTCGATTTCTCTGATCGAGAAATAAACACACATATTAAGGTTTTGTTTTAGCAAAGCGGTGGCTTTCCTCTAAAAAGGAAAGCCACCGCTTTCATTTTCTATATCCATAAAAAAAGTGTCCCAAATCAGGACACTTTTTTTTTATTTCACACCGACCGACTACTCTTCAATCGACATACCCGATTCGACGGCCTGCTTTTGGAACAGGTCGAGAAACCATTCGGGGCAACGGCACGGACGGCGCGTGTCGCTGTGGATGAATCCGAGTTGTGTCATGCCCGTATTGATCAATTCACCCTTCTCGTTATAGATTTCGTAGAAGAAATTGATACGCGCCTTCGGGATCTCCTTCAGAATGATGCGCACCGTAAGTTCCTCGTCATAATAGGCGGGTTTGCGGTATTTGGACTGCACCTCCAAAATCGGCATCATGATACCCCGCTTCTCGACTTCGGCAAACGACATACCCAAGGCACGCATCCACTCGCTGCGAGCGGCCTCATAGTAGCAAATGTAATTCGAATGGTGGCAGATCGCCATCTGATCGGTGTGTTTGTACCACACACGGATCTTACAATCGTGACTGATCATATCTTGGTTTTATTTTAACATCAGCGGATGTCCCAGCAGTTCCTCGGCCTCCTTCACACGCCCCTCGGCCACCAGATTGCGGATCACGGTCGAACTGACCTTCACACCGTCAATCACGCACGCCTCGACCCGAACGACCTTCAGTCCCTCGATATGCAGATCGCGGCAGTCCAGACGGTCGTGACCGAAACGGTGGTTATACCCCGCCACCAGACACTCGGCACCGAGTTTGCCGATCAGATACTGCGACACGAACTCTTCGCCGCTCAGTACGCTGAATCGCTCGTCAAACGGAATGACGATCAGATTATCGACTCCCGACGCCTCCAACAAGGCGGCCTTTTGTTCCAAGTCGGTCAGAATGACCAATCCCTCGGCGCGGTGGAGCGTGATGCGCGGATGGGGATCAAAGGTGAGGACAATACTCTCCCCGCCCAGTTTTTTTGCTTCTTCGTTCAGTTTTTTAATTAAGGTCAGATGCCCCCGATGCACTCCGTCATACGAACCGACCGTAACGGCGGCGTGGCGGAACTCGGGCAAGGCGTCAAACCCATGAAATATGCGTATCGCCATAAAAGTGATCAAGAATTATTCGAGTCGCTCTCCTTGACGAAGTAAGCGACCTTCTCCAACAGAGTCGTAATATCGTAATTTTCGACGATGATACCCTGCGGAAAGTTCAACGGGGTCGAGGTGAAATTCAACACCCCGCGAATGCCGGCATTGATAATCGGCACGACCAGATCCAGAGCCACGTTCGTCGGCGACGATACCACCACAATCGAGATGTCGCGCTCCTCGACGGCCTTCTCGAACTGATCCATGTGGAAGCACGGGATGCCGTCAATTTCGTGGCCGACCTTCTGCGGATCGACATCAAATGCAGTCGTGATGCGCAGTTTCAAGCCCTTGCTGTTGAAATATTTGGTGATGGCCTGACCGAGGTGTCCCATACCGAGTACCGCAACATTCATGGGTGTGGGACTGTCCAGAATATTGCTGATGTAGTTGATGAGCACCTGCACATCATAACCTTTTTTCGTATCGCTCGAAAAGCCGATGAGCATCAGATCACGACGCACCTGCACGGCCGTAATGCCGTGAATACCGGCCAGCACATGCGAAAAGATGTGCGAAATGCCCTGTTTGTGGCAGGCCAGCAGCGTACGGCGGTATTCGCTCAGACGCTCGACGGTCTTTTCGGGAATTGCATTGGTCAAAGCAGCCATTTTCTATTGAATCGTTACCGTGAAATCGTGATTGTAATTTACGCGGGTCCAATTGCAGTTCGCATGTTTCGAACTTCCTTCGCCCTGCTTGAAGATATAGGTACTGCGCAACGGCGTGCAGCGTTTCCCGGCCATGTCGTACTCGATGTCGTTGTACATACCCAGCACAAAGATCATCGCGGCATCGAATCCGCGATAGGAATAGAGCGTGGGCAGTGTGCCGAACGACTTCATGTAGGCCTTGTCGAAGTTGATGATCGCCTCGTTGTCGCGCTTGGCATGATAGGTCGAGACGAACGTCGTATTGTTCTTGAACCACGTCGTGCGGTCCATATTGTTGAATCGGTTCCAACGGGCATTACCCAGCACCTTGTAGGGCGGAATCTGGAATCCGCGTGCCGTCAGGTTGGCATAAGCCGACGTGAGCGATGCCATGATGCGATCGACCTCCACCTCGTCGGACGACATGACGATGAACACGTTGTCGCTCTGGTTGTGGATCAGCGAACCGATGCTCGAATCGTCATCGCGCGAATATTTGTAACGAAATGTCTTGTAGGGATATTCGCCCAAGAGGTTCAGTATCTCGCGTTCGAACTCCTTGTCGGTTTTGTCCGTATAGATCAGCGTGACCGACTTGTCGCGGTCGAGCATGTCACGCACCTTGTCGTATTTGGCATCCTCGACGGGAGCCATCTGGAACAGCACGTCACTGTCGGTCTGCATGTGTGCCAGAGGCGACACCACCGGCACGGCATGCTCTTCGGCATAGCGGATGACGGGATAGAGACCCGACTCATATACCGGGCCGATGATCAGTTGCGTATCCTCGAAACTCTTCGACGAAAGGATCTCCTCGATCTGCTTCGGATCGCGGTCGGTATTGTAGAGGGTCACATCGACCGAATAGCCGTGATTGACCTTCACACTGTCCAAACCCAGCAGGAATCCCTGATAGAGTTCCAGATAATTGCTGTTGGTCTTGCCCTCGACCGAGATGGGCAGCAGAAGTGCCACCTTCAGAGTCTCCTCCGCGCCGAGAACACGGAAATCGACCTGCGGAACAGTCTCCTGATGGCGCAGCGAATCCCGATCCTTGGCGGGAACGACCACTTCGCCCTCCCCGTTCTTCTCGCCAGCAATACGCAACATGGCACCCGCCTTGAGGTTTTCAGGCAACAGGTTGTCGTTCATCGCACTAAGTTCCTGTTCCGAAATACCGTACTGATGCGAAATCGAATAGAATGTCTCTCCCTTTTTCACCAAATGGTAGTAAACCGAATCGTCCTTCACATCGTTGAGTTGTTCGTGATAACGCTTCCAGTCGGCATCAGAATCGGCTTCGGACTCCGTGCCGATCTTCTTCTTTCGGACAAGGATCTGCTGGTCGAGTTTCAGACGAATCGGATCCAGATCGGGATTATCCTTCATCAGTGTGGGAATCGGGATCTCGTAGTGACGCGAAATGGCGTAGAGCGTCTCGCCCGCCTTGACGATGTGGGTCGTGAAGGTCTTGCGGATCTTCTTGCGCGAGAGTTTCTCCTTGCGGCTCTCCACCACGGGAATCTTCACCGTCTCCTTGAGTTTGAGACCCGATGTAGCCACCGCGGGATTGTGTTTGAGGATCATCTGCTGATCCACGCCGTATAATTTGCCCAACGAATAGAGCGTTTCACCCTTCTCGACCGAGTGAATGTAGTACTTTGTGCCATTGATATAGACAATCGTCTGCGACTTTTCCTGTGCAAACGAGAAAAGCACCCAGACGATCGTCAAAAGTACTGTAAGAGAGAATTTTCTCATCTTTTGGTTTTATTTTTTCAGTTTACCTCTCATTCTGATCTCCGTGATTACCTTCTTGGTATAGAGCGGGAAATCGCCCTCCATCATCCACGAGTAGTAACTCGGCTCGCGTTCGAAGATTTCGGCAACCGGCTTGCCGCGGTACTTGCCGAATCCGAACACCTCGACACCCTTGTCGTCATAGACGATACGGCCGGCATAATCGACCGTTTCGCCACGTGCCGAATACTCGGCCAACGCATCGACATCGTTCTCCAGATCGGGATAGCGATCCAACTGTGCCTTGAGCACTTCATAAGTGGCACGGGTATCGGCCTCGGCGGCATGGGCATCCGTCAGATCCTTGTCGCAATAGAAACGATAGGCGGCCACCAGCGTACGCTGTTCCTTCTTGTGGAAGATATTCTGCACATCGACAAATTTGCGACGTTTCAGATCGACATCCAACCCCGCGCGCATAAACTCCTCGACCAGAACCGGAAGATCGAAGCGGTTGGAATTGAACCCTCCGAAATCGCATCCCCGGATGAATTGTTCCAACGACTTGGCCACCTGCCTGAAAGTCGGGCAGTCCTTCACATCCTCGTCAGTGATGCCGTGTACGGCGGTCGCTTCCTCCGGGATGTGCATTTCGGGATTCAAACGGCGTGTTTTGGTAATTTCCTCTCCGTCAGGCATGACCTTGATCATCGAAATCTCGACAATACGATCTTTCGACGTATCGACACCGGTCGTCTCCAAATCGAAGAAGATGATCGGCCGTTTGAGATTAAGTCTCATCATTTAAGAATTAAGCATTCAACATCATCGGCGAAAGCAGCATCAGCGTCGAACTGGTCTGCTTGTCGTCATAAACGGGTTTGAACACACCCGCACGGGTCGAGTCGGCCAATTCGATCAACACCGTCGGAGTCTCAATGTTCGAGAGAATCTCCACCAGAAAGGTCGATTTGAAACCGATGGCCATCTCCTGCCCGTCATAACTGCACGAAATCGTTTCGTTGGCCGATACCGAAAAATCCAGATCCTGAGCCGTCAGATCAATGTGGTTATCCATGATGTGCATACGGATCAGGTTCGTGGCGGGATTCGAGCAGACAGCCACACGGCGGATGCCGTTGAGCAGTTCGATACGATCCACCAGCACGCGATTAGGGTTGTTGGTCGGGATTACGGCATTGTAATTGGGATAGTTGCCCTCGATCAGACGGCACACCAACGTATGGTTCTTGAGTTTGAAGACCGCATTCTTGACATCGAATGCGACCTCGATCTCTTCATCTTCCTTCAGAAGCACCGTCTTCAGCAGATTGGCGGGTTTCTTGGGCAGGATGAACGAAGCCTCAACACTCGTCTCGGCTTCGGTTTCGTGACGCACGAGTTTGTGGGCATCAGTACCGACAAACGTGATCTTGTTGTTGCCGAAGTTGATATAGATACCGTTCATCACGGGACGCAGTTCGTCGTCTGCCGTGGCAAAAACGGTCTTGTTCACGCCATTGATCAGCGTATCGACATCCATCTTGAGTTCCTTGCGTTCGGGATTCAATTCGGGAACGGCAGGATAACTTACGGCACTTGCGCCGGGAATCGACAGCGTACCGCTCTTCCAGTTGATGCGGATCTCCCAGTTCTTGTCGTTCACGTCGATCTCAAGCGGAAGTTCGGGGAACTCCTTCAGAGAATCAAGCATCAGTTTGGCAGGAGCGGCAATCGTACCCTCACGCTCGACCGAATCGACCGTAAGCGAACCGACCAGAGTCGTTTCGAGGTCGGAAGTAGTCACTTTCAGCGTATTGCCGCAAAGTTCCATCAAGAAATAATCCAAAATGGGCAGCGTATTTTTATTGCTGATCACTTTGCCGGTGGTGGAAAGCAGCGAGAGCAACGCTGAACTTGATACGGAAAACTTCATAGTTTTAATATTTTTTACGTTCTTAATTTACAATACGGCGAGTTTATCGAGTGCCATCTCGACCATTTTACGGACAAACGGTTTGTAGTCGGTGCAGGCATCCAGCGCGACACGCTGTGCGATGATCGTGCAGATCGTGGCGGCGCGATGCCCCATCAGAGCGGCCATACCCTGCAATGCCGAACTCTCCATCTCGAAATTGGTGATGCGACGGCCTTTGTAGCGGAACGACTCGACCTTCTCGTTCAGATGAAGATCCTGCGGCTGAAGGCGCACCCAACGACCCTGCGGAGCGTAGAAACCCGGAGCGGCCACCGTAATACCCTCCACGACCGAATCGCGAAAATGCTCCCAAAGCGTATTGTCGGCATTGATGAAGTAGGGTTTCGGCAGCAATTCGTTCCAGCCCGTATGTTCCATGAAAGCCTTCTCGATCTCCAAATCGCACACCTCGTTACGACCGGCGTAGTAGTTCAACAGGCCGTCGAAACCGACCGACGTGCGGGCAAATACGAAATCCCCCACCTTGATGTCGGGCTGCAGGGCACCCGAAGTACCCAAGCGAACCAGCGTCAGGCGGCGTTTCTCGTCTTTGACCTGACGGGTCTCGAAGTCGATATTGGCCAGCGCATCGAGTTCCGTCACGGAAATATCAATATTACCGATACCGATACCCGTCGAGAGTACCGTCATGCGACGACCCTTGTACGTACCGGTCACCGTATTAAACTCGCGGTTGGAAACATTACACTCAATATGATCAAAAAACGAGGATACCATAGCCACACGGCCGGGATCTCCCACCAGAATAACGGTGTCTGCAAGTTGTTCGGGACGAAGATGCAAATGGAAAATTGACCCGTCCTCATTGATAATCAATTCAGAAGCTGGAATCGTTCTCA
>RCNH01000481.1_pt1 | contig 16293 bp, 11 predicted proteins | sample 2041161 | NCBI WGS metagenome assembly RCNH01 (sample SAMN09708215, study PRJNA481090) | Feces metagenome, whole genome shotgun sequencing project. | biome: feces | host: Leptonychotes weddellii | place: Antarctica: Sion Island | collected 2010-03-01 | reverse complement strand
CGGCAGCAAGGCTCTGCCGGGAGTGCGGGGTGCAGCCCGTGGCAGATGATACGGTATTTCGTAAATTTATATTATCTTTACCCGCAAATACCTATATATTATGACAAAGAGATTTTTCCTGATTGTTTTGCTGTGGGTTGCGCTGGGCGGAAGAGCCTTGGCCGAGGAGCATCGCCTTCTGTCGCCCGACGGCAAAATCGAAGTTCGGATTACAACGGGGGAGCAGATCCTCTACGGGGTGTCGTTCAACGGACACCATATCGTGCAACCTTCGCCTTTAAGCCTTGAGGTCGGCGGTAAGATGCTCGGCGTGAACAGCCGTCTGCGTTCGGCGCGATTCGACAAGAAGGATTGCGTCATTCCTTCACCCTTCTACAAGAAGAGCGAGATCCGAGACTACTACAACGAGTTGAGACTCAGTTTTCGGGAGCGATTCGATGTAGTGTTTCGTGCTTATGATTCGGGTGTGGCTTACCGTTTTGAACTGAAGCACAAAAAGCCCGTGACAATTGACCGTGAACCGCTCGAAATCCGTTTTGCGGAGGATTACGTGGCGCGTGTGCCTTATGTTAAGAAAACGGGCGATTTGGAGACTCAGTTCTACAATTCGTTCGAGAATACCTACACGCGCGATTCTCTGTCGCAACTCGATCGTGATCGGTTGATCTTCCTGCCGTTGATGGTCGAGTTGGGCAATCAGGGCAAGATGGTCATCACGGAATCCGATCTGACGGATTATCCGGGTCTGTATCTTAAGGGTGGTCAGGATCGGTCGCTTTGTGGCGTGCAGGCTCCCGCTCCCGCCGAAACCCGACAGGGCGGTTACAACGAATTGCAGCAGTTGGTGGTGCGCCGTCATGATTATTTGACGAAGGTCGATGGCGATTTCTGTCTGCCGTGGCGTGTGTTTGCCTTGGCCGAGCGGGATGCCGAATTGGTGGATAACGATCTGGTTTATACACTGGCCACTCCGTCGCGCATTACCGACATCTCGTGGATCAAACCCGGCAAGGTGGCTTGGGAATGGTGGAACGACTGGAATCTGACGGGTGTCGATTTCCGCACGGGAGTGAACAATGATACCTATAAATATTACATTGACTTTGCTGCGACCCACAACCTCGAATATGTGATTTTGGACGAAGGCTGGGCTGTGAACAAAAAAGCCGATCTGATGCAGGTCGTTCCCGAAATCGACCTTGAAATGTTGGTCGATTACGCTGCGGAGCGTAACGTGGGGATCATTCTTTGGGCCGGTTACTGGGCATTCCACCGCGATATGGAACGGGTGGTGGAACACTACGCAAAAATGGGCGTCAGGGGATTCAAAATTGATTTTCTGGATCGTGACGATGCCGACATGGTGCGTTTTACGCGTGAGGCTGCCGAGGTATGCGCCCGTCATCACATGCTGCTCGACCTGCACGGCATCTATAAACCGACGGGTTTGATGCGTACCTATCCCAACATCCTCAATTACGAGGGTGTGAACGGTCTGGAGCAGTTGAAGTGGGCGGGTCGTGATCTGGATATGGTCGCTTACGATGTGACGATCCCGTTTGTGCGTATGTTGGCGGGTCCGATGGATTATACGCAGGGCGCGATGAACAACGGCACATATTGGGGCTATCATGCCTGCGTGCAGGAGCCGATGAGCCAAGGTACGCGCTGCCACCAGTTGGCGGCCTATGTGGTGTTTGAATCGCCCGTGACGATGCTGTGCGATTCGCCGTCGAACTATATGCGTGAGGAGGAATCGACCCGATTCATCGCTCACGTTCCGACCGTATGGGACGAGACCGTGGCGTTGGACGGCGAGGTGGGCGAATATGTTGCCGTGGCACGCCGCTCGGGCGAAGAGTGGTACATCGGTGCGATGACCAATTGGACGGCCCGCGAAACAGAACTCGACCTCGGATTCCTGCCCGAGGGAGATTATCGGATCGAGATTTTCCGGGACGGGGTCAATGCCGATCGGAAGGCAACGGATTACAAACGGGTCGAGGAGAATCTTACCTCCCGGAAACTGACCGTAAGAATGGCACCCGGCGGAGGATTCGCGGCGCGGATTTTCCCAAGATAAACCGAAAGACCGACACTTTCTAAGTGTCGGTCTTTATTTTTCGTATGCGGCATCGAAATCCAATTTCAGCTGGATCCATTCGCCGCAGGCATCGGCGGTGTTGCCGACACTCAGTCCGATGAGGCGCACCTTGTGGTTGCGCAGGTTTATGTAGTGGAGCAACTCCTCGGAAACCTGTTCCAGAAGTTCGGGGCGGTCGATGGGGTCGTAGAGGGTTTTCGAGCGGGTGATCTGACGGAAATTGTCGAATTTGAGTTTCAAAACGACGGTTTTTCCCGTAAAATCGTTGCGTTGCATGCGTTGCCACACCTCGTCCCGCACACGTTTCAACTCCTCAAGCAGGCGCAAACGGTCGTCCGTATCGTCCCGAAACGTACACTCCGCACCCAAGGATTTGCGGATGCGGTTGGGGGACACTTCGCGGTGATCCTCCCCGCGGGCATAGCCGTAATAGAGCGATCCTGCCTTGCCGAATTGGCGGATGAGGTCGATTTCGCTCCATTGGCGCAGATCCGCACCCGTATGAATACCGAGGCGGTGCATGCGTTCGGCGGTCACTTCCCCGACCCCGAAAAATTTCTCGACGGGAAGTTGCGCCACGAAATCCTCGACCACATCGGGCGTGATGACAAACAACCCGTCGGGTTTCTGATAGTCCGAAGCGATTTTGGCGAGCATCTTATTTATGGAAACGCCCGCCGAAGCCGTCAGTCCCGTTTCCGAAAGGATGCGGTGTTTGATCTCCTGCGCGATGCGGGTTGCCGACGGATGGTGCGATACATCCAGAAAGGCCTCGTCAAGCGATAGGGGTTCGACAAGCGGGGTGTATTCGTGGAAGATGTCGCGGATCTGATGCGATACGGCCTTATAGACCTCAAACCGCGGATTGACAAATACCAATTCGGGGCACAGGCGTTTGGCTACGACCGACGGCAGGGCGGAGTGTACGCCGTAGCGGCGAGCCTCGTAGGAGGCCGTGGCGACGACCCCGCGTCCCGAATCGTGACCCACGGCAATCGGCACGCCGCGCAGACGGGGATTGTCGCGTTGTTCGACCGAGGCGTAGAAGGCGTCCATGTCGATGTGTATGATTTTGCGTGTGCCCATATCGGGGCAAAGATAGGCACTTTTTGCGGGGCGTGAAACAAAAAAGACGACCTTTCGATGGGGTCATCTTCTTTCGATCAGAGGTTCAGTACGTTCCAGAAGGATTGGGGCAGGCAGACATTGGGGATCCGCTCGGCTTCGGCAAACAGCGGGGCGATTTGTGCGGGTCGGAAGCCTGCGATGCCGCATCCGATCTCCGTGACAAGGAATCTCAGTTCGGGGTGTTGCAGGGCAAAACGCAGGAACTCCTCGACAAAGGGACGGATCGTCTCCTCGTCGCCCTGCATGGTCGGGATGGCGTAGGAGGATCCTTGAAGACCGATCCCCTGTCCCCAACGCGCCCCGAAATGTTCGTGGGCATAGCAGGCGGCACCGCCCATGTGAAACCCTCGGATGTTACTGCCGAATACGAAGATTTCGCGTGCTTGAAGGGTTCGGATGCGGTCGGGGGTGATGCGGGTCGGATTCATGGTGTGTGGATTTTGATTTTCCGAAATTTATGGTTTTTCGGCGGATTTTCCAATTTCTATCCGGGAAGATTCTTCTCCGAGGAATACCGCAAGGGTGGTAATTCATCGGAATTTCGTACCTTTGGGCAGATATTTACGAATATAAACCTTTTTGTACCGATTATGGGAAAATACTTTTCATTTTTATGTCTGTTTGTGGTTGCGTTGGTATTCCGAGCCGGGGCGGCCGAAGATCTGCGCGTAAAGGAGACGCAAATCCCGATTTTGATCGAGCGTCAGGACAATGTGTTGTTTTACATCCGTATGGAAGCCTCTGGAGAGGAACATTTGCAGCAGATCCGTCTGAAGTTGGGCGGTGATGTCGCTTCGATTGGCGAAGTGAAACTCTATTATGGCGGTCACAAAAAACTCGGCAGCGAGGAGCAGAATGCCATGCGCCCCGTGGAGTATATGACTTCGTTCACGCCCGATTGCACGCTGGAGGCGATTCCGTCCTATTCGTCGCTGAAGGATTGCGTACGCCGTCCTGAGGGTGAGGTGACCCTTACGACCGATCAGCGTCTGTTCCCCGGCACGAATTTTTTCTGGGTGTCGGTGCAGATGCGCAAGAAAACCCGTTTGGAGGCTCAATTTACGGCTTCGTTGGAGGCAATCGTAATTGACGGCCACGAGAAGAAGTTCGAGTTGCTCTCCGAGAAGGGGATCGAACACCGTATGGCCATAGGTGTGCGTCATGCAGGCGATGACGGGGTGGCGGCATTCCGCATTCCCGGTCTGGTGACCTCGAACAAAGGCACGTTGCTCGGCGTATATGATGTGCGCCACAACAACAGCGTCGATTTGCAGGAGTATGTCGAGATCGGTCTGAGCCGCAGTACCAACGGCGGTCGTTCGTGGGAGAAGATGCGCATCCCGATGTCGTTCGGTGAGGAGGGCGGTCTTCCGCGTGCACAGAATGGTGTGGGTGATCCTGCCGTGCTGGTCGATCGCAAGAACGGCACGATCTGGATCGTGGCCGCCTGGGTGCAGGGTATCGGCAATCAGCGTGCATGGTTCAATTCGGGTCAGGGCATGACGCCCGACCATACGGCGCAGCTGATGATGGTGCGCAGTGACGACGACGGCCGCACATGGTCGGAGCCGATCAACATTACGGAGCAGGTCAAGGATCCTTCGTGGTATTTTCTGTTGCAGGGACCCGGTCGCGGTATCTCGATGGAGGACGGTACGTTGGTTTTCCCGATTCAGTTCATCGACAAAGAGCGCATTCCCAATGCAGGCGTGATGTACAGCCGTGATTCGGGTGCAACGTGGCACTTGCACAACTACGCCCGCACGAATACCACCGAGTCGCAGGTCGTGGAGATCGAGCCGGGCGTGTTGATGCTCAATATGCGCGACAATCGTGGCGGAAGCCGTGCCGTAAGCACGACTGCGGATTTCGGACTTTCGTGGCAGGAGCATCCCTCGTCGCGCAAGGCTCTGCCCGAACCCGTCTGCATGGCCAGTCTGATCCGCGTGAAGGCCGAGGATAACGTGTTGGGTCGTGATTTGTTGCTGTTCTCTAATCCCGCCACGACCAATGGTCGTTACAACATCACGATCAAGGCAAGTCTGGACGGCGGAATGACATGGAACGAGGAGAACCAGATCCTGTTGGATGAGGATCAGGGTTGGGGCTACACCTGTCTTACGATGGTCGATCGTGAGACGGTCGGCATCCTCTACGAGAGCAGTGTCGCCCACATGACCTTCCAAATTGTGAAACTCAAAGATCTGATCAAATTATAATGTTACGTAAAACCTTTTTGCTCGTTGCGCTGATGTGGTGTGTGTCGGTTGTGTCGGGCGCGAGTCCGAAAAAGATGAATCTGGGGGGTAAATGGCAGTTTGCAGAGCGCGGTTCCGACCGATGGCTTGAGGCCGTGGTGCCGGGTACCGTGCAACAGGATCTGATCCGTCACGGGTTGTTGCCCGATCCGTTCTACGGAATGAACGAGGAGCGGGTGCAGTGGGTTGAGGATCGCGACTGGTCGTACCGTCGATCGTTTGAGATTACGCGCCGTGATTTGGCGCATGAGTCGGCACGACTGCATTTTGAGGGCTTGGACACCTATGCCGAGGTGCGGTTGAACGGGGAGTTGATCCTGCGAAGCGACAATATGTTCGTGGGTCGGGAGGTGGAGGTGCGTCCTCTGCTTCGAGAGGGGCGGAATGAACTTCAGATCGAGTTTCGTTCGCCGATCCGCGAGATGATGCCGCGCCGTGAGGCCGACGGGTTCGATTATCCCGCCGACAATGACCACCGCCGCGAAAAACTCAGTATCTACACACGTAAAGCCCCTTACAGTTACGGCTGGGATTGGGGTATTCGTATGGTCACGATGGGCGTGTGGCGTCCCGTGTGGTTGGAGTTTGGCGATGTCGCCCGAATCGGCGATGTCTATGTACAGCAGAAGTCGTTGGACGACCGCGAGGCGCAGTTGATGTGCCGTGTCGCTCTGCAACGGATCGGCCGACCTTCGGATTTGGAGGTCGGGGTCGATTGTCTGCTCGGAGGAAAACGGGTGGCTTATTGTGAGGAGATCGTCTCTTGTGAAGAGGCTGATCGAGAGGTGGAACTCCCGATGACGATCCGCGATCCGAAGCGATGGATGCCCAACGGATGGGGCGATCAGACGTTGTATGAGGTGAAGGTCGAGGTGCGTCACAAAGGGCGCGTGGTGGCCGAGGCGGAGCGTCGAATCGGTCTTCGCACGTTGCGTGTCGTACAGGAGTGCAACAACGAGGGCGAGTCGTTCTACTTCGAGGTGAACGGTATCCCGATGTTTGCCAAGGGGGCGAACTACATCCCGCAGGATGCGCTGCTGCCGTCAGTTGGTGAGGAGCGTTACCGCCGTCTGTTCGAGGATGTGCGCGAGGCGGGGATGAATATGATCCGCGTGTGGGGTGGCGGTACTTACGAAAGCGACCTCTTCTACGATTTGGCTGACGAATACGGTATTTTGATTTGGCAGGATTTCATGTTTGCCTGCACGACCTATCCCCACGACGAGTTGTTCCTGAAACAGGTCGAGGATGAGGCGCGATACAATCTGATCCGCCTCAGAAACCATCCCTCGCTTGCCATGTGGTGCGGTAACAACGAGATTGCTGAAGGACTGAAATATTGGGGCTGGAATCGGAAATATGATGCGAAGATTTTCGAGGGTATGAAGCGGGGCTACGACACGTTGTTCTGCAAACTCCTGCCCGATGCCGTGGCGCGTTGGGACGAGGGGCGTTTCTACATGCACACTTCGCCGATGGTCGCCAATTGGGGACGACCCGCCACATGGACGGTGGGCGACAGCCACAACTGGGGCGTGTGGTATGGTCAGAAGCCGTTCGAGAGTCTGGATACGGACATTCCGCGCTTTATGAGCGAATTTGGATTTCAAGCCTTTCCCGAAATGAAGACCATTGCGACCTTCGCACCCGAAGAGGCTTATGCCTTGGAATCGGAGATCATGACGGCACATCAGAAGAGTTCGATCGGGAACGATCTGATCCGCACCTATATGGAACGCGATTACCGCGTGCCTGAGAAATTCGAGGATTTCGTCTATGTCGGTCTGGTGATGCAGGGCGAGGGCATGCGTCGCGGTTTCGAGTCGCATCGCCGTCACAGGCCTTACTGCATGGGTACGCTTTATTGGCAGTTGAACGACAGTTGGCCGGTGGTGTCGTGGTCGGGAATCGACTATTACGGCAACTGGAAAGCATTGCATTATGAGGCGCGGCGTGCATTCCGCGACCTTACGTTCAGTGTTGTGGAGGAGAACGGAGCGTTTGAGGTCTGGCTTCTGTCGGATCGACTGACGGATGCCGAGGATCTGAGTTTGAAGTTGGAACTTTTGGATTTTGAGGGTCGTTTGTTAAAGCAGAAGGAGATCCGTTGCAAGGCCGAGGCGAACAAATCGCAGCGAATCCTTGTCGAGAATTTGGCGGATTGGGCATTGCAACCCGAAAACTCTTTCCTGAAGATGACGCTTGCAGAGAACGGACGAGAGAAGGTGGTCGATACCCACTATTTCGTCAAGACCAAGAATTTGCAGTTGCCCGAAGTCGAAGTCGCCTGCTCGCAGCGGGTGTGCAACGGTGAATGTGAGGTGCGGGTTTCAAGTCCCGTATTGGTAAAGAATCTCTTTGTCGAGTGTCCGATTCAGGGGGTGCGTTATTCGGATAATTTCTTCGATTTGTTGCCCGGCGAGGAGCGTGTGATTCGGATCACATCGCCCGAAATCAAGCGGGGCGAGAAGTTGAATTTGAAGTTAAATCACATTCGTGCCACCTATAAGTAGAAGCCGGCATTTTTTTTAATAAAGAAGGAGTTTGACCTGCAAGTCAAACTCCTTCTTTTATGGTTACAGATCGGAATACTGCACACATTCGATGCCGACCTTCCGCAGCAGTTGCAGACCCTCGTCGGAGCGGTATTCCTCGTAATAGACTACGCGCCTGATACCTGCCTGAATGATCAGTTTAGAACACTCCAAGCACGGTGATGCCGTTACATAGAGGGTCGAGCCGTCGCAGTTGTTGGCCGATTTGGCAACCTTGGTGATGGCGTTGGCCTCGGCATGAAGCACATAGGCTTTGGTATGTCCTTCGCTGTCCTCACACACGTTCTCAAAGCCTGAGGGGGTGCCGTTGTAGCCGTCCGAGATGATCATCTTGTCCTTGACGATCAGTGCGCCCACCTTACGACGGACACAATAGGAATTTTCTGCCCAAATCCGTGCCATTCTCAAGTAGCGCAGATCCAGTTGGTGTTGTTTTTCTTCCTGATATCCCATCTTAATCTGTTCTAAAAAAAGAGGGCAGAACCCATGGCTCATACCCTCCGTAAAATCTGATTGCGTAGAGGTTACAAGCCCTTGCCGCAGCAGTTCTTGTACTTCTTGCCCGATCCGCAGGGGCAGGGATCATTACGGCCGATTTTCTTATCAACGTGGATCGGCATGGTCTTCTGACGTTCGGCGTGACCTGCATTGGCGGCAGCCTGCATTCTCGACAACTGCATCTTTTCGGCTTCCATCTGTCGTTGGCGAGCCTGTGCCTCCTGACGGCGTTTCACCTCGTCGGCATCCTGTTGCTGAACGGGAATGTATGCCTTGTTCAAAATGGCCAGAGCCTCGCGGTTTACTTTGATCAGCATTTTCGAGAACAGACCGAACGACTCGAACTTATAGATCAACAACGGATCTTTCTGCTCGTATGTGGCGTTTTGAACGCTCTGACGCAGGTCGTCCATATCACGCAGATGCTCTCTCCACGCATCGTCGATGGTCGTGAACATCACGATTTTCGAGAATACCTTATAGATCTCGCCACCATCCGTATCCTTGCATTTCTGGAGTTGTACGGGAACATTGTAACCCATGTGACCATCGGTCAGCGGGAAGTAGAGGCTCGACTCCATGTTGTCGGCCTTGTCCTCGTAGATCTTCTGCATGACGGGACGAACCAGATCGGCGACAGCCTTGGCGTGACGTTTGTAGGTGTCCTGCAAATCTTTGACGATCCACTCGGTCAGTTCCTCCGGTTTGGCCGACTTGTAAGCGGCTTCGTCAAACGAAGGTTCGATGGCGACCTGACGGATCAATTCGACACGGAAATCGGCATATTCGACGTTGCTGTTCTCATCGACGAAATTGGTGGCGAAGTCGTACATGATGTTGTTCAGGTCGATTTCCAGACCTTCGCCGTACAGGGCGTGGCGACGGCGCGTGTAGATTACCTCACGCTGCGAGTTCATCACGTCATCGTACTCCAACAGGCGTTTACGAATACCGAAGTTGTTTTCTTCGACCTTCTTCTGGGCGCGCTCGATGGCGTTGCCCATCATTCCGGCTTGGATGGCAACTCCTTCCTCAAGACCCATACGATCCATCATCTTGGCGATGCGTCCCGAACCGAACAGACGCAACAGGTCATCCTCGAACGATACGAAGAACTGCGATGATCCGGGGTCGCCCTGACGACCGGCACGACCGCGCAACTGACGATCGACACGACGGCTTTCGTGACGCTCCGTGCCGATGATGGCCAGACCGCCGGCGGCTTTCACTTCGGGTGTCAGTTTAATGTCGGTACCACGACCTGCCATATTGGTGGCGATGGTCACCTGACCTGCACGACCCGCCTCGGCAACGATTTGTGCCTCCAACTGGTGCTGCTTGGCGTTCAGGACGTTGTGCTGGATGCCGCGCAATTTCAACATCTTGCTCAACAACTCGGAGATCTCGACCGAAGTCGTACCCACCAGCACGGGACGACCCTGTTTTACGAGGCGGACGATCTCTTCGATGACGGCGTTGTATTTTTCACGCTTGGTTTTGTAAACCAAGTCCTGACGGTCCTCACGCAATACGGGACGGTTGGTCGGGATGACCACCACATCGAGTTTGTAGATGTTCCAGAACTCCGATGCCTCAGTTTCTGCCGTACCGGTCATACCGCCCAACTTGTGGTACATACGGAAGTAGTTCTGGAGGGTGATGGTGGCGAACGTCTGGGTTGCAGCCTCGACCTTCACGCCCTCCTTGGCTTCGATGGCCTGATGCAGCCCGTCCGAATAACGGCGGCCTTCGAGGATACGACCCGTCTGCTCATCGACGATCTTCACTTTGTTGTCCATCACGACATATTCGACATCCTTCTCGAACATGGCGTAAGCCTTCAGCAACTGATTGACGGTGTGGACACGCTCCGATTTGATCGAATAGTCGTTGATCACCGCATCGCGTTTCTGGGCGCGTTCCTCGTCCGAAAGTTCGGATTTTTCCAACTCGGCGATTTCGGCACCGATGTCGGGAAGTACGAAGAACTTGTCCTCGTTGAAGTATTTCGAGAGGGCTTCGTGACCCTTGTCGGTCAGTTCGACCGAATTGAGTTTCTCGTCGATGACAAAATACAGATCATCCGTGATCTCCGGCATGCGGCGGTTGTTGTCCTGCATATAGGTGTTCTCGGTCTTCTGCATCAGCGATTTGACACCCGTCTCCGACAGGAACTTGATCAGCGGTTTGTACTTGGGAAGACCCTTGTGGGCACGGAACAACTTGACACCTCCCTCTTCGGTCTTACCCTCGGATATCAACTGACGCGACTCGGACAGCAGCGAAGTGACCAAGTTCTTCTGCATGTTATACAGATGTTCGATCGAGGGGCGATACTCTTCGAAAAGTTGGTCGTCGCCCTTGGGAACGGGGCCCGAAATGATCAACGGCGTACGGGCATCGTCGATCAATACGGAGTCCACCTCATCGACGATGGCGTAGTGGTGTTTGCGCTGTACGAGATCTTTCGGCGAGGAGCACATGTTGTCACGCAGGTAGTCGAAACCGTACTCGTTGTTCGTACCGAAAGTAATGTCGGCATTGTAGGCGCGACGTCGTTCTTCGGAATTGGGGCGCGTGTTGTCGATACAAGCCACCGACAATCCGTGGAACTCGTACATCGGGCCCATCCACTCCGAGTCACGCTGTGCCAGATAGTTATTGACGGTGACGATGTGTACGCCTTTTTTTGCGAGTGCATTCAGGAATACGGGAAGGGTGGCGACCAGTGTCTTACCTTCACCGGTTGCCATCTCGGCGATCTTGCCCTTGTGCAGTACGACACCGCCGAACAACTGGACGTCGTAGTGGACCATATCCCACTTGATGTCGTTACCGCCTGCCGTCCAATGGTTGGCATAAATGGCTTTGTCGCCCTCAATGCGGACGAAATCCTTGGTGACAGCCAGCATGCGATCGAAATCGTTGGCCGTGACAACCACCTCCTCGTTTTCGGCAAAACGGCGAGCCGTATCCTTCATGATGGCGAATGCTTCGGGAAGGATCCTGTCGAGTATCTCCTCGATCTTGTCGTCGATTCGCTTGACCGTATCCTCAATGTCCTTCGAGATCTTCTCTTTCTCCGAAAGCGGGGTTTCGGCCTTTTCGAGGATCACTTTCTGCTCCACGATATGGGCTTCGTCGCCTGCGATGTAGTCGGCGATCTGCTTCTTGAGTGCTTCGCTGTGTGCACGCAACTCGTCGTTGGTCAGCGCAGAAATCGAGGGGTAAATCGCTTTGATTTTTTGTACGTAAGGTTCAATCTGCTTGCGGTCCTTGTCGGCCTTGGAACCGAAGACTGCCTTGATCAAACTTGCTAAGATATCCATATATATGCTTTTTTGTATTTTCTATAAAATTTCAAAACACATGCTAAATCCTACAAAAGTAATCATTTTTTGCGATTTAGCAATCTTTCTCGATGGTTTTTAAGATTCGGCGACCCACGGGACATTCCTCACAACGTTTTTGGGCGCAATATTGGGTCGAAAGTTGGAGCAGAGCCTGCGATTCGAACGAATTGCGAGCCCGGACACCTCCCGCATTGTACCAAGCACGGATGTAGCGGTTATCCTCCGCAGGGATATGCTCCAAAAGTTCCAATGCGCTGTCCCTCAGGTAGTCTTTGCTCATGTAACTACCGTAGGCGAACTGAAGAATTGAAACCAGATTGATGCCGATGATGTCGGCCTTGAATTTGCCGATGCGTTTGGGGCGTTCGTCGCTCGGAGAACCCGGCACGAAATGTGTCAGCCAGTAGTCTGGTGCGTCGATGCAGAACAGATTGCGCACATCTTCTTCGTTACGGCAACGCATGATGCGGTCGAGCATAAATTCGTCCTGTCGGAAAAACTCGGCGGCTTCGGCCAGACGCAGCACGGGATGATTGACGGGGCGGATGGTCGCAAGATTCCACGCATCGGGGGACAGCGGGGAGATTTCGTATTTGGCGGAGAGGTGTTCGAACATATGGCGGAGGCGCATCGTGTGATCGTCATCTTCGTAGTTGTCCAAAAGACCCGATGCCCCCAACAACATCGCTTCTGCGGCGAGAGGTGTGGTGCGTTCGCGCAAAATGATTTTGTAAGGCACACGGCGTGCCAGTTCGAGGTAGGTCTGTTGGTTGATGCTGTCGCCCAACGTGCGGAAGTAAAGCAGGTAGAATGTCTGATTCCAATTCTCGGTCGATTCCTTGTAGAGTTCCTCGACCATGCGGATTTTGCGTTGCAGACGATCGAAAATCAGATTCAGAAAAAGATCGTAACGATGCAGTGATCCGAGCGAATGGAGATAACCGCTGCAGGAGAGGTTTGAAGCACCTGCCTGCAGGCGGTTGATCATTCTTTGTCGGCGTTCCGGATCCATCTTGCGGGAGTGTTTAGAGCATGTTCAACTCGATGAGAGCCTCTTCCGACATCATGCTTTTATCCCATACGGGATCGAATGTCAGAATCACATTGACTGATTTTACGCCCTTCACCTTGCCCACTTGGATATTGACGTCCTCGACCAGCATGTCGGCCATCGGACAGTTGGGGGCGGTCAGTGTCATACGGATGTTGGCTACCTGATCGGGGGTGTAGTCGATCTCGTAGATCAATCCCAAGTCGTAGATGTTTACGGGGATTTCCGGGTCGTATATGTTTTTGAGTGTCAGGATGATGTCCTGCTCGACTTTCAATATTTCCTGAGGTGTCATTTTCTTTCTTGTTTCTGTGTGTGGCGCACATCGGTTATTCCGTCTTGCCGGAGAAAGCCACGGCGTAGAGTTTCATCTGTTTGACCATTGCGGCAAGACCGTTCGATCGGGTCGGAGACAGATTGGCACTCAGTCCGATGGCATCAATGAAGTAGAGATTCATGTCGATGATCTCCTGTGGGGTGCGGTTGTCCATCACGCGGATCAACAGGGCGATGATGCCCTTGGTGATGATGGCATCGCTGTCGGCCGTATAGCGGATCTTGTCTCCCTCCATGCGGGCATCAATCCAGACGCTCGACTGACATCCGTGAATCTTGTAGGAATCGGTGCGGTGTTCGGGTGCAATTGCGGGAAGACCGTCCGAGAGTTCGATCAGATAGTCGTATTTGTCCAACCAGTCGTCAAACACCGAAAACTCTTCGATGATTTCATCTTGTATTTCGTCCATATCTGTGTGTAAATTAAATCGTTCGTTAAAAATTGATCAATTCGTCGAGTACCGAACCTTCCGATGCGGCGGGTTCCGTGATGCCCAAAATATGAGCCAGTGTCGGAGCGACCGAAGTTTGATCGACGGGGCGGTTTATGCGGGTGCGGGGCAGTGCTTCGCCGTAGAAAATCAGAGGGACCTGCGTGTCGTAGCCGTACATCGACCCTGACGACGAAACGCAGCGGTATTGTTCTTCGATCCATTCGGGCAGCAGGTTGATCACCACATCTCCCGAACGGCGGGGGTAGTAACTGTTTTGCATCTTCTGGGCATAGCCGCTGCCGAAGGAACTGTTGCGCATGGCCGAGGCCGACAGAGCGTGTGAAATACCGCTGAACTGCATGGCAAAGGTCACGACCTCGTTCTGGACCTGTGCAAGGCTTATGCCGCGCTGATAGATCAGATTGTGGTTGAGCCACAGGTTTTTGTTGTCGTAGGCAACGACCCAGTTGCCCGAACCGTAGCGCACGTTCAGAAATCCGTTTACGATCACCTCGAACTGACGCGAATTAAAGCGGTGTTTGTCCGCTCCCGCCACATCGAACGAGGGGCTGGTGCCGTGTGCCGAGGTAAAGACGATGACGGTCTCCTTGGCATAGGGTTGCAGGGCGATGAATTGCAGAAAATCGGCCAGTTCGTAATCAAGGCGGTAGTACATGTCTTCCACCTCGACCGATTCGGGGCCGTAGGCTTCGGTAATGTAACGCAACGGGTCGAGACAGATGTTCAGCACGTCGGGCGTTTTGTCATTACCCATTTCGTATTGGATGATCGCCTGTTTGGCAAAGCCGAACAGAGCCTCGTTGCCTGCGGGCGTGTAGCGCATCTTTTCGGCATCGGAGTGCAATGTAAGGCGAGACTGTCCCTTGATTTCGACGCGGTCGCGGCGACGGGTGGTGTTCTCGGTCAGTGTGATGTCGAAAGCACGTTTGTTGATGTATTTCTTGTAATCGAGACGTGTGTTCCAAGTATCGCGGATGAATGATTGCGGTGTTTTCTCCTTGTTGTGCTGCATAACCCAGCGGGGCAACGAATGTCCCATGTACGATTTGTGTTCCCACTTGCAATCGTCATCAAGCCAATAGACTTCGCCGCCGCGGTTGCCCGAAGTGATGAACGCCGATGAAGCGTCACATGCCACGGTAATTACTTCGGATGCGGGCGATTGGCGCAGGACGGTCTCCGAAAGGGTCGGGGCGATGATATGGTTGGTTGCGGGCTCTTTCTCGTCGATGAGCGTAATGACCTCGTTGGTGGTGTAATCGACCCAGTGGTTGCCGATGATGCCGTGTGTCGAGGGCATGGCACCCGTCGAAAGCGTGGCAAGCGAAACGGCGGAGGTCGTTTGCAGGTAATTATAACGGCTGTTGGTGTAGTAGGTGCCGTCGAGCATCATACGCCTTAAGCCGTTCATCTGGAAATTTGCCTTATAGCGCGAAAGATCCTCTGCACGCATCGAGCCTGCAACGATGTTGATCACCAGACGCGGAGTCTCGGCGAAGAGTTCCGTACAGCCCAGAAGAGCGAAAAGAAGGATGATGTATTTTGTTTTCATAAATCGGTTTCTCTAAATCTCGGCAAATTTACAAATTTATTTCGAGAGATTTAAGAAATGCGGCTCTTTCTCTTTCGAAATTGATCTCTTTGAGGCGGTCGATTTCGTCGAGGGCGCGGCGCACCATCTTTTGGTACTCTTCGGCGTGGGGTGTGCGGGGGCGGTGCGCGGCCATGCGAAGGACGGCTTCGATGCGGGGAATCAATTCGCAGGCGTGGTTATCCAGAACCGCCTCGGAGAACAACTCCCAAATGTAGGCGACAGCCTGCGTAGAGGGGTGTATCAGATCATCGGCGTAGTAGCGGTAGTCGCGAAGGTCGTCGATCAGAGCCTCGTAGGAGGGGAAATAATCCACTTCGGGGAAGCGTTCGCAAAGAATCTCGGCGGCAAGGCGCAGGGTCGATTTCGAGACGCTGTTGCCCGAAAGTCCGTCTCCGACATGGCGCACGGGGCTGACCGTAAGAATAATGTGCTTTCCTTGCAACTCGTTTCGGAGCAGCGCAGTGTAGTCATCGACAATCTCTTCGACCGACAGACGACGGCGTGTAAATTCGCGTGCGGGTCGGCGGTGACAGTTGGCGACGATGCGTCCCTCATGTTCATAGACCCATGCCGTACCCCAAGTGATAAGGAGCGTATCGCTTGCTGCGAGTGCTTCGGCGGCGTGGTGGCGGGCGGAGTTCATCGCAAGAAGTGCTTCTTCGGGTGAAGGACGCGAGAAATCACCGTGAAAAGCGTAGTGAAACCACAGGTCGTGGCCGGGGTGCAGATCGTCGCGTGTAACCTCTTTCCGGACAGCGTATGTGCGAATGGATTCCGAAATGGACGACGGATTGAACAGAATGCCCGTGGGGTTGGCGGTGATGTGGAATTTCAGTTGCTCCATACGGGTCGAGATGTGCTCCGTAAAGCATGAACCGAGAGCCAAAATACGGCTCGTATAACCGATTTTGCGGGTGAAAGGATCTGTTTTTAGTTCGGTGCGAAATTTCATGTCACAAAA
>RCNH01000480.1_pt1 | contig 16312 bp, 10 predicted proteins | sample 2041161 | NCBI WGS metagenome assembly RCNH01 (sample SAMN09708215, study PRJNA481090) | Feces metagenome, whole genome shotgun sequencing project. | biome: feces | host: Leptonychotes weddellii | place: Antarctica: Sion Island | collected 2010-03-01 | reverse complement strand
AATTTAATTCCCGATGTGAGGACTAACCTCTGGGTAGCATTGGCCACCAGAGGAAAGAAGATCATGTCTATAGCTGCTCACCAGTTCAACGGATGTTACGGGTGGAATATCCCAATGAGAAGATCCAGAAAAGGGCACCCGATGCTAGTAGGGTGCCCTAGCAGCTTGTCAAAGCCTCCCCTGTTTTCTTTAAGCGAAAACAGGGGGTTCTGGTGTTCAATAAGCAGAAAGGATCGAGTATAATAAGTTGCGCAAAAAAATAGACGTGGTTTGCAGATCTCTGATAGAATGAAGCTACCACATATTATTCTGCAAGGGACTGTGTCAAGGGCATCACAGATTTTTTCAACGATGGCAGCGACGGTGACGTAGTCTTATGGTACCAAGAGGAGAGCATCGACTGCGGCAGGAGTTGGAAGCCAATGTGGATCCGTAAGAGCGTAAGCTTCTGTTGAGGTTGCTAGGTGAGAAGAACTAGCGGAAAACGATGTGTTTCTGGAAAGCTTCGCTGCAGGTTTCAAGATGGCACCGGGGATTGTAAAAGAGGTGGAGACCGATGGGTGGTACTCCTTCGATGCGGAAATGGAGAAGCAGGATTGAACAGGACGACCGATAACAACTTGCTCTTGAGCATGATCTTTCGATAACCACATCTGCGCCGCTATAAATAAAGGAAATAAGCTTGCGTACTATACGCAGATATCCGATTTCGATAATTTTGACAATACGTAGACTTGGTGATACACTTCTGCCGATTTTCCCCATTTCCCTCGACCGCGTCAAGGGGTGTTCGCAAAAAGGGCTCCTGAAAAATAAAATTAAGCTGCCATCAGCAGCGTTGCCGCAATAGATTCCTGGCTGAGGTAGGCTCTGGAAACAGACCAGTCCTCGGTATATCCATAAGGTATGTTGTCACCAGACGGACGTAGAAATCCTCGTTGGGAAAGATTCCTACCACGCTGGTACGTCTCAGAATCTCCCAATTCAGACGTTCAATCATATTGGAGGATAATATCTTCCGAGCATCCAGATTTGGAAACGCGTAGAAGGTTAGAGAATCCTCCAGACCATTTTACAGGCACTGCACCGCCTTGGGAAAGCGCTTTGCATAGGGGTGTCCATGACTTCATAAGCTCGCTTTCTGGCCAGCTCCGCAGTGGGAGCTATCCAGATTTCTTTTAGCACCGCAGCGAAGGCTTTCTTTTTTTCTGCGGTACATAGGCCAGAATATTCCGCATGAAATGAACCTTGCACCGCTGCTAGGATGCACCAGAAAAAGATTCTCGGATTGCCGCAACCAAGCCGGAATCTGCGCCTGAAATAACCAGTTTGGGCGTAACGAGACCACGCTCTTTCAGGCGCCGGAACAGCATGCCATACGAATCTCTAGACTCCTCAGCCATGGGTTCCACAGCAATAATATCTCTGTAGCCGTTTTCATCCACTCCACACACAACTTGTACTGCCATGCTGACGATCCTGCCGTCTACATTTTCACGAACTTTTTCGTACAGTGCATCCACCCACAGGACGGGATAAACAGTGCTGGAAAGGGGCCGGTTGCGGAACTCGTTGACCTGCTCGTTGAGGCCTTTGTTCATCTCGTTGACCTGGCTTCTGGATAGATTTTCAATGCCCAGACTCTGCGCCAGCTTCTCCATTTTACGGGTGGACACGCCCCGCACAAAGGCCTCCTGTACGACTTGAATGAGCGCAGCTTCACTGCGCATGCGCTCCGTGACGAAGAACGGTACATAACCGCCCTGCCGCACCTTGGTACCATGAGGTACATCGTCCCCATTCGGGTATCCAGACGTTGAGGATGATACCCGCTGCGATAGCCACTCCAGCATACTCAGCATAGGGTCAGGTTGTGTGACACATTGCAGTAGCAATTCTATGAGATTTATGTTATTCTTTTTGTGAGCCATTAGGGGTTCTCCTTTACAAAGTGATTTTCTTGACAACTATCATTTTACAGGAGCCCTAATGGTTTGCCTATTTCCTATCCACTTTTGAGAACTTAATTATATGCTATCAAATCATGTCCAACTATTTTGTAGTTTTTAGGATCTATGAAAAATGCCAAAAAGTTGGAAAAGCCCACCGTTTTCAGCATGAAAACGGTGGGCTTTTGTGGCTGCGGAGCATGAGCCAAACATGCATCCGCCAACGTATTAGTTACCCATTAAAACTTCTACACAGTTTTCAAGCACAGAGATCCTCATCCACTGAGCCAGCGATATTGCTCTGGAGTCCCTTCAAAACGGTAAGACAGTTTAATCTCCGTGGGTAGCTATGGAGAAAACTTACTTTTCTTTGTTTGCCTGATCACGGCCTATAGCCTCGGCGGCGGCACGGCGCAGAAATGCATTGGTAGATTCACCCATAGATTCAGCATGTTTACTGATTGCTTCCTTTTCCTCGGTTGGGACACGGAGCTGAATATATTCAAACTTCCCACGGTATTTTTTATTTGCACGTTCTTTCGCATCGGTTAATGGCATATGAATTCCTCACTTTTGCGTACATGCATGCATGTACAATTTGTCCGAATTTTTCGATTATTTTTTGTGTAGAACGCCTCTTGAATACATGCATGTATGTATGATATACTTTAGTCAGAAAATAAAACAACGGCAGTACAAGAGAGCTGCAACTCTCTTGTACCTGCGCAGGTGATGAACCCACCTACACAACGGATGAATCCGCACCGTTAGAGATATTATACCCAAAGCAATACTTTATTGCAAGGGCATTCTATCTCTTCTTGCAGTTTCGCCATGTCTCTGAATCGACACCGTGTAGGGTTATGATACCTGCATGGTGTTTTGTTTTCCAAGTATTTTAAGGAGGTATTGCTCTATGGAAAGCAATCGATTCAATGAAACCAGTAACTATCTGACCGTGGCGGATGTCCGCCGCTATCTCAACATCAGTCAGACTGCAGCATATGAACTGTCCCACAGCAGGGACTTCCCGGTGTGCCGCTTCGGTGGCAGCATTCGGATCCCCAAAGATGCCTTCTTGGCGTGGGTCGAAAGCCGTACCTATATCCCGACGGTGCTCAACAGCACTTCTTCCATGAGGTGATACGTCATGGCAAAACGTCGAAGCCAAGGTGATGGATCGGTGACAAAGCTCTCCAGTGGGCACTGGAGAGGACAGATCATGGATGGGTACCGAGAGGATGGTAAGCGGAATATCCTCAGTTTCTCTGCGAGAACGAAAGGGGAGGTTGTAGATAAGATCCGGCGTTACTGGGAACAGAAGGAATCGGGAAACGTCCCAAAAGACACGCGTATTTCCTTTGCGAATTGGGCCGACAACTGGTTCGAGGACTATCGGACGCAGGTTCAGCCTTCTACATACAGCAGCTATCAATATACCCTTCGCAAGCTGAAGGATTATTTCGGTAGTCGCCCTTTGGAGGAGATCCGGGCAATGGATGTCAATCGATTCCATGATTATCTGCTCTCGTTATCTATCTCCAAGTCCTATATCACCAAGTGTCGCGCTATGCTGATTCAGATCTTTGATGCAGCAGAAGCGAATGAACTGATTAGCAGCAATCCGGCTCGCCGTGCCAAAGCGGTTAAATCCATTCCAGGGCTTTCGGGGGAGGAGGAATCTGCAAAGGATTCCTTCTCCGAACTGGAAATTGACACATTACGGAGAAACCTGCCTGACGATATGACCGGTCACAGCATTCTTCTCATGATTGCAACCGGACTTCGAACGCAGGAACTTCTGGCACTGACGCCGCAGGATATTGCACAGGATGGGGCTACAGTTACCGTCAACAAAGCCATTAAAATGGTAGATGGAATTCCGACACTGGGTGTACCCAAGAGTAAGCGAAGCAAGCGGATCATACCTATTCCAGATGATTATCGGGAACATGCTGTTTACCTGCGCAATCACTCTGGAAAGCCTTATATCTGGACCTCCCATCGGGAAAGCGGCTTATTCGATGTCGGTGCATTCCGCGGACGGTACTACCGTACAATAGCCAAGATTCCCGGAGTCCGGAGATTGTCCCCACATTGCTGCCGTCACACCTATGTTTCCATGCTGGAAAAGCGTGGGATTCCAATGGAACAAATCGCTCGGCTGGCTGGTCACTCCAAGATCACGACTACCGATGGCTATTTGCATACGGACATGCAGACTCTAACAGATGCTGTTTCTGTTTTGAACGGTGGTATTCGAGCTTAATTCCAGGGAGGTTATATCAATGTTGAATGAGAATACTGTATACGGCTTGGTGATGGAAAACTATGCCAAGTGCGTGAGCAGCCCGGATCTGTTTGCGTATTTTGGAACCATGGATGATATTTTGAAGTGGAAGTCTGCGATCTCCGAAGATGATAGCCTATGCTTACGCTATCAGAATCTGATTGCGGGTATTGACAGCTTCGATATGCACCCGGATGTGACGCATGTGGTATCGGGCCAGGAGATTCCGATTCTAAGCCCTGTGGAGGCACTGGCACATGCAGAAGTTCAGATGGATTTTCCGCAATGGGACTATAGCACTGTGAGCGGTGTTGTTTATCCAATGCAGGCAAAGCATGCGGATGTCAGTCAGCTCTTGCTGAAAATCGACATGAAATTGTGTCGCTGTGTAAAGGTGTGCTTTGATCAGATTTCGGTCTGTCTGCAGTGTGGCGGATGGATTAGGCTGAAAGGGGAGACTTGGGGCGCTCCCCAAATGCTAATCTACGAAGAAGATCGCTACTGTATGCGGATGTATGTCTGTGCCCAGATATATGACCTGGAGGAGTATCAACGGGCTGTGAAGGCACTCACTCAGCCTACCAAGACTGATTTGGAGTTCGCAAGCCATGATGTGATTGGCCTGGGGATGTTCTAATGAGTCAAATGATGTCGACATCACGATTGCTTCTCGATAAAATTTACCAATGCTATGAAGAAAGCGGCACGTTTAATCAGGATGCGGTACAGGAGAAATTCAACTGCCTGAATAGGACTCTGTCCGATGGAGGAGTTCAAGATGTCAACCCGATTATCGAGGCAATATGCGATTTGTGTACGGTGTCACAGAAAGAGGGCTTTATTGCTGGAATCAAGGCAGGCTTTGACCTGGCAAGAGAACTGAACTGGTGACTCCAATACGATCTAATCCCATGTCTGGTGTAACATTTTCCAGACATGGGATTTTTTGCATAGTGGAAAGAAAACACGAGATGCAGGGGATGGACTGTAATCGATTCACCGTGTATATTTCGAGGCCGCTTTAAACGATGTAGTTGCACAGAACCTGATTTTTATGTAACGATGGCGGATCAATCGCTGTAATAACTTGACAATTTAAAAGCTCAGAGGTAAAATATAATCACGCCTGAAGAAGGCTATCACATTTATAATAACCATTTATTCAATCAAACATTTATCCAATTTGTATCACTCAACGCAGTATACGGTACTGTTGCTATCATTGTTTCTACAGCAGTAAAGCACTGCACAACAAAACAAGGTTTTTATCCAGGCTGATTGTCATTGGCCGGGATATCCAAATTCAATCCAATAGGGGTTGACGGGAATTGCCGTCACCAAAGACAGCATCGGCCAGTAGGGTTTTCCCAGTCGGATGGTATAGATGCGTTTTGATATTTTGATAATTGAATAACTCCTGTATGTGTACGGTGGGACGTAGTCCATCAATTGTCCCATTAGACACATTTGCATCGGAAGGGAGGGATGCTTATGAGTGAAATCTCGGTAGTCAAAGAGACTTACTTTACTCATTCACAAAGCTGCCCTGCCGTATGCGTACAGCTGCATGTTTATATATTTATTACTGCATAGGTAATTTCTAAATTATAAACCTGCTGCAACAAGTTTTTGCAGCACAGCTATTAGAAAGTCCCGTAAGGGACACAAAACTTCATAAACAACTCAAACGATGCCGTTCGCCGCCGTTTTTCCTTTTATTTGAAGAAATTCAAAGAAAGGAGAAGCATAGTATGAATAGCCTCGATCATGTTAATCTGACCGAGTATCTAGACGCTACTGAAGCGGCATATTGGCAGGACATTAGTATGCGGTTGGAAGCAGCCGCAAAGCAGTATGGCTATTCCATAGAAGATCTTGCAGAATTTGCAGGTTTTGCATCTGGCAGGAATTTCAAAAGAGCAATCAAACGTCACAGTCTTACGTTTGAACAGGTTCGGCGCCTGCGTGTACATTTAAATCTTCAAACGGATGGCACTTGTACTGAGTAATCTGTTAGTAATATTAAAAGGGGCAGCTTCGGCTGCCCCTTTTTTATGTGGGATGCAATATTTTCGATGGCTATCAGTCCTCGATGTGATTGTTGGGAATATCGGGACAGTAGATTTGACGCATATTGTACAGATATCCCCTCATTGCCCCCAAGCAGAGATACTTGCCGGGATCTTTACACATGGTGCAGTACTGGTGGCACTCCTGTTCAGAAACGGGCTCCCATTCTGCAGCAACAACGGCAAGCTTATACTTTGCCATATTATAGAATTTCTTACACATGAAGGGACCTTCAACATCAAATAGATCCATGACAGCTTTTTGATATAAACACTGATCAGGGATGATAAGTTCAAAATAACGGCGAACCTTTTCACCGTTTCGCCTGGTCCAGTAACAAACAAATTTAATCATTCCGTTATATGCACATTCGGGACGAAGCTCCAGTGCGCGCCTGCCCAAAATCGGATGCCCCTCCAGAGCTGTATGATAGTGATTGAATGTAATCAGGACATCGGAAACCTTTTTGCCGCCCTTGATCGGTGTATTGGGATCAAGTTTGTCGATTCCGGCGCCGTACAGCTGATCGAGAGAAGAAGGGGAGAGTTCGTGATCAACATCCGAATTCTCAGAATGGTTGTTAGAAGATCGCTTTCTATTTGAAGTACCTCCTTTTTTCTGCAGCATGCGCATCAAACGCTGAATAAAGGCATCCGGATCGAGAAGGTCAATATCGCGAACAATGATGTCGTCGGCGTCAATCTTTCCGCAGGCTGCGGAAAGATGCTGGACGTTGGGTAAAACACGGAAAAAAGGGCGCTTGTTTGCATATTTACAGATGCGCACAGACACGCCGCAGAATGGACAGTAGTAGGGCTTACCGGGAACGGCATCTTGTGCAGGCACAAGCTTTTTCCGATCAGGGTCTTTGCTGTCGAATGCGTAAACAATCATGAAATAACCTCCCAAATAAAAGTTAGAATAAATACAACTCGAGGATCTGTGACATTACAAACACCTATGAGTGCTGGTGATGGAACGGAAGTCCTCAGAGAGATTTACAGTATTTGAATATGTAATTTTCTGCTGAAAGCATAGAAGCTCCTGAGAGAATGAATGTTGTCCTGTACCAGAAATCTTCAGGTGGATGGACTCGCCAGGTTCTCTTGCCATGAGATTTAAACAGAGTTTATGGCAGAAGTGTGGCATCTGAAGGTGGTATGAGGTGCCATCAAGGTTCTGAACAGACTGCACGGACAGTTCCAACGTGTCATAACCAGCAATCGGAGAAACCACCATTTTGGCCCATATCCTAAGGAGTTTTTCATCAGCCATGAATTCATTTCTGGATTCAGCCGGATCTTCGATATCATGTCCCATTACATAGCAGATTTCGGAAACAGTGAGATTTCTGTAAGAAAGCCTTGTTGCGAAATTTCGGCGGAGCAGATAGGCCGTTGGAGTTTTTTCGCATACCTCAGGTCCGTAAACAGAGGTGCAGTGAGCTTCTTGAATGAGGTCGTTGATGCAGTTTATCTGCTCATACAGAATTCCCAGTTCTGCAAAGAACGGGTGCGCAGCTTCTGTCAGATCATCAGCAGAACATCGTATAGAGTAGTTGTTTCTCCGACATGCAATCGGCATGGAAGAAGGCTCCAGACCGAGCGAAACAAGGTGTCTTCGACGAGCTTCAATGATAGTTAGAAGACACTTTGGAACGGGAATCAGTCGGTCAGCATTGGGAGTTTTACCGGAAGCCTGCTGCCGGTTGCTCCCGATTTGTGTAGATTTATAGATCCATGCAAAAAAGACTTCGGGATGTCCTTTCATAGGACGGATATCCCCAAAGTTGAGTCCGCAGGCCTCAGCATCACGTACTCCCAGTGCAAGCATCAAGGCAAGACCCATGTTTGCGCCCGATTGAAGCGGATCCGTAAGAAGGATCCGCTCTGCGAGGACCTGCTGTGTCGCAGTCAACGAACGGCGTAGAATGGATTTTTCATCCTTGCGAATATGCCGGGCAGCTTTCGGCTTTTCCTGCTTGAAAATGTCCCTGCAGAGATAGTGCCGGGCAGCGATTTCTACAGCAGTCTGGATCAGATACCAAAGCTTTTCGACGGTCATTTCTGCATAGTCCTTCCGATTATTATGTGAAAGGTAACCTTTCCTCTGGATGGCCTGAATGCAGTGATCAAAGTCCTTCCTATCCAACATGTCAATCGATCGGGCATCATGGTTGGGTAGCAGAGGGATGATGTAATCGTAGTACAGATGTCTGTACTGCTGATCGGTAGTATCGTTCCAGCCGGTGGACATCTCATGCCAGTACAGCATCAGGATCCCGGCAAAAGTGGGCTTTCCATGGTAATCAAGTGCGGGGGCGTTATTATGTTCTTTCATAGTTGCTTCCTCTGCTATATACATGTAACGGTCCCAGTCAGCCCGTGCTGACATTCCAGCCGAATTCCAACTTGTTCCACAGGATAATCGATCGGAGCACACAGCGTCATCTGAATGGCTATAACACCATCTGCATCAGGAGATAACATGTAATCCATTCTGTCACAGGGCGGAACAACGGTTATCTGAGATGTGTCTGTGCGCATGAGTGTTTCAGTCCACCGACAAAGCTTCACTTGAATCATGCGCTGAAAAGGATCGGCAGAATAGTCGGCATAGTGGGCACTGTACGTATCGGCAGGAGCAAGGCCGAGGGTGTAGTTCAGTTCTCCGGGAGTCAGCCTTGAAATGTGGCGAGATTGATATCGGAAGTTGGTCGCACAAATGTCGCCGTAGTAGGTGTTCAGGTCAATCGTTCGTTCACCCGTCAGACTGGAAAGCTTGATGAGATTTGGCATGAGATTCTGCAGTGCAATCTGCAGTGCCTCACGGCTGACTTTTGCAGCGGTGGACAGAGAGCATGCACGAGTTTTTCCGGATTCCTTTCCGAGTATAATGGGCTGATCCAGAAAAGCGGATTTCTCTAAATTCATCTTGCTGCACAGGTATTTTCTGCGCTCATCCAGAAGATTCGCCAGAATGGGCACCAACGGTATGCACCGGAGCTGATTTGAATTGATGTCCAACACGTGGATCAGGTGTCCATCATCTGCCATAGAATGGCTGACAATCAGCTGATACATTTCAAATTCTTCGATATATACGAATTTCCGCCAGGTCAGCGCACAGATTTCCCGGTTGGTCATTCCGGTGAACATCCGAATAAGGGGAATCAGATATTGGCTTTCAGCGACACATCGTGGAAGTGACGGTTCCGCAATAGATTCAGTTGAGAAGCAAAACAGATTCATCATTTCTGTTTTGGTCAGAAAACGCTTTGTTAACGCATTTCTAACCTCCTGAATCCTGTTGCGTTCCCTTTCTACCTGAGTTTTTGCCACGGGTGCGATGGGGTTCGAAAGTATGTATCCGGCTTGACAGGCTATTTGAAGAATATAGGAAAGCTGTTTCCAGAAACGCGATATATTTTCAGTGCCAATCACATTTGACATGGCCTGAACATAATCGTACTCTGTTGCATTGCAGGGGCGAAGATCAGACAGATCCTGAGTGTTCTCACAGAACATCCGGATGCAAAGCGATTCCTGATAGTAATATTTTGTCAGCAGGATACGCCTGGAGCATATCCATATGGTTTTAAGGGTTGTGGCGGACAGATCGTTTTCGTAGAAGTGCAGAATATCTTCTGCGAGAATATCACAGATTCCGAATGCGTTTTCCAGCACCAGTTGCTCCAGACGGCGCTCCATCAAATCAATGGATTTTACCCGGAGTTTCTTTTCGATGAACGGAGTAAGCCGGTTACCCAGCTTGCGGGTAGAGGTGGGAGAAAGTTTTTCTCGGTAACAGGCTTTTCCGCAGAAGTATCCATCTTTGATTTTAACGGTATAGTGGATGGTAATCTCTGCAGAAAACAGATACATAGAAGCCGCATTCAGAATTGGCTTCTGGGGCAAAAAACCGTTATTTGCAAGCCTTTCGAGCTGGATAAGTGTGTTGCCCGTTTCGAGACATCGGCGGGGGATCTCGGTATACCCTTTAGAGGGATGCAGAATATGCAAGTCCAAATTGACATGGCACTTTATCAGTTGAACCGAAGTATCTGAACTGGCAGGCCTTTTGCTGGCCCATATCAGGGCTTTCTTCCGTGGGGATGACTGGAAAAGGGTAGAGGGGATTGGCATGATGCGCCGGATGTCCACATCGCTGCGGAGCATAGACCCCTCGCTCTTCGTAACAGATGTCTGTGGCATCAAAGCAAGAATTTGCGCGTTTGGCGATACCTGATCCAGTTCATGTACAATAACTTCGGGTGACGCATCTCTGCAGAGCAAAAGGACAGCGCTGAATGAATGGTTAAACCCTTGTCCAAAGGTATGAAACGTGATGTGTGAAAACTCGTAATTATAGAGAGCCGCGATGGTTGGATCGGAAACGGTCATACAGATATTGGTGCATGAACTCAGGGAAGGCCAGGAAAGAATAAAGTCCGGGGATGGGCCGACTATCAGAACAGAATCAGATTCCGTAATCATGGAGGCAAATATTTTCCCGGCAACCGAAACTTCAGCAATCATATCGTTTCGGTTCTGATTAAAAAACAACTCCGAAATGACCTGATGTGGCTGTACGGAAGATAGATTCTTCATGATGTTTCCTAATTGAATATCGTCTTCAGAACGTCCACGTTCCGGACCGGCAGAGGAGATAGCCCGACGGCGATTGCCGCGCAAAGCATATCTAAAATCACTTCTGGAATCGCCAATCAGAAGATAAGCGTAGTCAGCCAGTAAATCAGAAGGTGGGCAGTAATGGCTGCTGTACCAGTGAAATGCTTCTGCAACATAGCGGTTATTGGAGACAGTCAAGGAATCCAGAGTAAGGAAATTGTACGGATACCATAGTTCCTGAAGCTGATACAAGTTCTGATAGTTGGTGTTAGGAAGAAGATTCTCTGGAAAGAAAGGCGAATCAAGCATGACAGGAATCTCCAGCAGCTGAAGAAACAGGAAAAGCTGTGTGCTTTCTTTTAAGTCTTTGACGGATGCCTTCCAAGCGGATTCATCAGCAATCATTCCAGGCGTGAGTTCCCGGAAAAATTCGAGCATATTTGGGTTTTGCTGCAGTTCCGTACAAAGATCTTCATACAAAGAAATCTGATAATTTGCGATCGAAAGATTCATACCAGCCAGTTGATGTTGAAATTTTGAATCGCAAATTACGGAAAGATAATTGCCGTTTGAGGAATACCCGATGATCATCCGAGCCATTAGGTACATCTGGATGATTTTTCTGTAATCATTAGAATTGATCTGAAGCCCTGAAATTATGGCTTTAATTTTATGAAGATTGATGCCCATCTGTTTTATCACCTCTTTTGACATAATATCTACAAGCATATTTTATCAAAAAGAAAATTTACGAAAAGGCCCGTGTGGGTATTGACAAAATGGTTTTAGTGTGCATACAATAACGAATCGGTTTCTACCCTATCAAAGAAGCCTCAGCAGACAGTCTAGGATATAGACCTTTAATAAATTTTCGTCTACAATCATTTGTAACAATCATAAAGAAGGGCAAGACAGCATCAGCTGTCTTGCCCTTCTTTATGGAGGTGCCGATAGAAGAAAAGAAGAATACCGAATCCAGTCTGGATGTTCCCTGCCTGCGTATGACAATCGGAAAACCACATACCTCGTCTATATCCATTTCAGCGAAACTGCCACCGAAACGATAGAGGTCAAAAATAGGCGAAAGGGCCAAAACGAAGTTATGTATATTGACTAACAGTATAAAACTAAACAACTCTTAATATCACTTGCATGATTTGTGCTGAAATTTGAAGAAACTATGTAGATTTGATAAGTAAGCTATAATGATTCGACTTTTTTTTACAAAATGCAAGTTTATTTAAAAGTATACTGGTAGCAGGAGATAGCTTTATACACAAACAGTTCTGAAAATCACTTCATTATTCCTCCAAGTAAATTAAAAAAGAGTGGTGAACAGATGCGTCTAAAAATACTTGAATAATCCATCAATAAAAATGAGAAGGAGTGTACATTGTGAAAACGAAATGGTATATGACGATTATCTCATGCATCCTGTGTGTCTCTATGATCCTACAGATTACGCCCTTGACGGCTATGGCGGTGGATTCCAATAGCAGTTTAATCCCGCAGGGGGGAGAAACTCTGCAAAATCCGGCCAGAGTCACAAATGAAAACACTGCACCCTCTCAGATTATAGGGGAAGAAAGCACGCTGCGAACGGAGAATGGTAAGCATTTTCGTATGAGCGATGGAAGCTATGTTGCAGTTTCGTATGGCATGCCCGTGCACTATGAAGATGCGGAAGGAAGCTGGAAGGATATCGATAACACCTTACAGCTGGTCAACAATTTTAAAGGTGATTCTGTCTATTCTGCAGCAAATGGAGAGTCTGTAATTTCTTTTGTTGAAAATCTGTCTTCAGGTCAGTTGTTTGCCGCTGAATATGGCATGCAAACAATTTCGATGTCTCTGGTTCACTCAGATCTAAGTGGTCAGATTTCAGAAGAAACAGTGCCTGATGCTCCTGAAACTACAGAACCCGTAACAGAGGCAACCTCAGACACCCAACCCGATCCGGAACACTCGAATCCTGAATCTACATGTGAAGCAAATATTGAAGTTACAGAATCGACTGAAACGGATCCTGTAGAAACTACCGAATCTGTCAGTGCAGCCGATTCCACACAGAATACCGAAACAGCAGAAGAACAACAGAAATCTATGGAGATGGTTCCTAAGGACAATGCTGCGGAGGCATCAGAAGATGTAATGGAGCCCAGCGAAGCTTCTGCGCCCACGATTGTTTGCACCGATCCTGTAGAAGATGGTGAAACGCTGCTCAATTCCCAAAGTGAGAATGAAACTGCGGACACTGTCGTTGAAGAAGAATCTGGGAATTCCTCAGAATCTACCTCCCCGATTGAAGCAGAGGAAGATGATGAAGTTGATCCTGAACATTCTTCTGTAGAATCCCCAGACTCTCACAAAGAAAGCATTCAAATTCCCTTCAATCGAAAAGCTCACGCACAAGTCATTTCGAACAATGCAGCCCTGATGTCTTTGAATGATGAAAAAAACTATCAGGTTACAGATCATGTAATTCCCGAGAAATTGTCTTCGTCCATTTTGTACGAAAATGTTTATCCGGGTGTTGACTTGCGCTATGATCTGTGCGGTTACAACATCAAAGAAAGTATTATTGTAAAGGAGCCTCTTCAGGAATACCGGTTCGCATTCAAACTGGATCTGGATGGTCTTGAACCGAAGCTGCAGGAGGATGGCTCTGTTACACTGGAAAACAAAGATGGACAAATCATTTATTTGATTCCTGCACCGTTCCTTTATGATCAGGCTTACCATGGTTCAAATGCAGCTAGTTATGCCATTACCCATACCGAAGATGGCTATATTTTAACTGTGGAAGCTTCTGTAGAATGGATGAATGCAGAGGACAGAAGTTATCCTGTTACAATTGATCCGACCTTGTTTCTCTGTGCAGGTACTGCAGAAAATGATATTTGCGCTACATATGTAGAAGAAGGCCATCCCAATCGTGTTCGCGGTCACAATCAAGATCTGTATTTTGGATATACCACATATGATAATGCCAAGGAACGTCAAATCTACATGCATATCAACAACCTACCCACCTTACCAGCAGGGTCTGTGGTTGGGCATTCTGAACTGAGCCTGTTTCAGTTTGATTATTCCGAAGTTGGCTGTGAGCAAATGAAAATCGGCCTTTATGAAGTTTCTGAGCCGAAACCCAATGACTATTCCAGTTATCATAATTGGATCTATTATATGACTTGGAATAGTAAACCAGGTTATGATCAATCAAATCTCATCGATTACACAATTGCATCCAAAGCAGTGGATGACAACTATCTAAACTGGGATATCACTGAATTGACCAACAAATGGTATCGCAATAAAACGGAAAATAGAACTGTTGCACTGGTACCAATTGATATTACCCCCTATTCGGGCAGCCACTGTGCTGTTCCTGTGTTTTACGCATATGGAAGGCGTCATCCGCCGATTCTGACCGTTACCTACCGGAACAACACTGGTATTGAGCCGTATTATACCTATCGTACTCTGAGTGCCGGACAGGCAGGAACTGCGTATATTGCAGATACAAGCGGTCAGCTGAAAGTTACAACACCCCTTGCATCGTATGCCTCTTCAGTAAATCCGTTCGAATTAAATCTGGTGTACAACTCGGATTATTTTGCGGAAAGCGCTTCGGCATCCGATACCATTCAAACCGATCATTCTGTCGATATGTGTTTTGGAAATGGTTTTGCGCTGGACTTTATCCAGACCATCAAAGAGTTCAAACATGATGAGTTGGCAGGAACCTATCTAATCTACCGTGACGGTGATGGAACCTCTCATTATTTTGCAAAGCAGGATGACGGCACCTACAAAGATGAGGATGGCCTGGATCTTTCCGTTATCAAGGATGGTACAAAGTATACCATGACGACGAAAAACGGAAGAACACTGATATTTGAAGACGGCATCCTGTCACGATCTGAAGATGAGCATGGCAATGCTATTTATACATCGTATCGTTCGGGCAGTAACGGTCGATGGTTCTATGATATTTATCAGAAAAACAAAAACCAGAATCCGATTAAGGTTGCCTCGATTACTTACTTGAACGGCACCGCAAATGTAAAAGATTTGACAGATGCAGCAGGAAATGTATATGCTTTTACATATAATTCTGACAACTGCCTGGAGTTGATCTCCAGGAACGGAACTCCGGTTATTAGATACAATTACTCCGGCAATCGACTGATCGGCATGATGGATCTCGAAGCAAATTACCAGCTATGGTTCCACTACAGCAACGGAAAGATCAGTTCCTATCAGGAATGGACTTATGATGATGCTGGCAATGCTCAACCCGGTGCACATGTGAGCTGTGATTTCTCCGATGGTCAGGCGACGTACAGAGATCTCGGTGCAGATCGATCAGAAAGTAATGACGATGTCATAACCAAGTACAGCTTTGATTACGGTGCAAGAACTGTCAATGCCTATTCTACAGACTATGCGGGCAACATTTTAGCTGCCAGTAATTCAGAGTATACCAAAAATGATACCAAACAAAATGCAGCGAAGAACAATCGTGTGCTCCGTGCTTCCAGCATCGGTGTAGCCGCACAGAATCTTTTGAAAAACAGCAGTTTTGAAAATGGTTTAACCGGTTGGGATGCCAGTAATACAAACGGTACAGGTACAGTATACAAAACACACTCTACGTCACATTCTGGTAATACTACGTTGGCAGGATACATTGCTGCAGAAGACAACCGCATCCTGACCGCACAGACTCAGGCGTCTCTGACCACTGGAGAAACGTACACCTTCTCGGGGTATGTGAATACTCGATATATCCATGATCTTGGCGCTCGAAAGGGCATGTATCTGCAGGTAGTTTCGCCGTCTGGGCGTTCCTGGACAAGTGATGCAATTCATTTTATAACCGGAACAGGAGAAAATGAATGGACGCGCATCAGTGTTACTTTCACCGCTCCTGAATCCGGCAGCTACAGCCTGCAAATGTGCGCAGATGGCATTGTCGGATATGTATACGGCGATGATTTCCAGTTGGAAGTTGGTGAAGCTCCCTCCAATCGGAACATGGTTGAGAACGGTAACCTTCAACGATGGGCTGAAGGCTGGGATAGGCAGGCAGATGCTTCGTATGGCTGTACTGGGAGCAACTACTATATTTCCGTTCCTGGTCATCCGGACAGAGCTTCCCAGGCGTGGCAGCATATTTCCATCAATCTCCCCAGCACTGAGACATATGTTTTGTCCGGCTGGGCAAAGGGCAATGCAGTACCGGACAATTATGATGATGTATCTGAAGAAAACCATGCGTCAGATAACCATAAAACCTTCGGTCTTCAGGCCATCATCACCTATGACGATGGATCAACGGAATACTCCTATGTTCCTTTCTCGCCTGA
>RCNH01000479.1_pt1 | contig 16319 bp, 20 predicted proteins | sample 2041161 | NCBI WGS metagenome assembly RCNH01 (sample SAMN09708215, study PRJNA481090) | Feces metagenome, whole genome shotgun sequencing project. | biome: feces | host: Leptonychotes weddellii | place: Antarctica: Sion Island | collected 2010-03-01 | reverse complement strand
TCCTGACACACTTAAGGTTATGGTTTCTTCAATGATATGGATCGTCGTTAATTCTAATTGAAGTGTGTTCTGTGTTTTCTTGATATACATACACTTTATTCTTTTCTTTCCGATGTAACATAATGACACCCGATGTCACACATCGTCAGTGCTGTAAATCAATGGATTAAGCGTTATATGTTCGTGGTCGAAATCATTTTTTGTCTCACCAATTAAAAGTTTCGACACATGAAAAAAAGATTCTTTTTTGAAGCCATGATGCTGCTTGCAACGACAGGGGCTTTCGCCCAGGGTAATGGTATCGGCGGTATCACAGAAGCCACCAACATGGTCACTTCCTATTTCGATCCGGGAACCAAACTGATTTATGCCATCGGAGCCGTGGTCGGTCTTATCGGAGGCGTGAAGGTCTATTCCAAGTTTTCCTCGGGAGACCCCGACACCTCCAAGACGGCAGCCAGCTGGTTCGGTGCCTGTATCTTTTTAATCGTAGCCGCCACCATCTTACGTTCATTCTTCCTCTGATTATGGCGGAGTATCCTATCAACAAGGGAATCGGCCGCAGCCCTGAGTTCAAGGGGCTGAAAAGCCAGTACCTGTTCATCTTCGCCGGCGGACTGCTTGCCCTGTTCGTCCTGTTTGTCATCATGTACATGGCAGGCATCGACCAGTGGGTATGTATCGGCTTCGGTGTCATCTGCGCCGCCATCCCCGCTACATCATCAGCCGGAAGGGTTTCCTCCGTCTGATTTGTCCAACCCCGAAAAAACAAAACGTATGAGAAATGTAATGAAAGCCGCCACGCTGGAAAGCCGGTTCCCGCTGATGGCCGTCGAGCACGGGTGCATCATCAGCAAGGATGCCGACATCACAGTGGCCTACAGGGTGGAGCTGCCGGAAGTGTTCACGCTGACACGCGCCGAGTACGAGGCCCTCCATTCCACATGGGCGAAGGCAGTCCGGGTTCTGCCGAACTACAGCATCGTCCACAAGCAGGACATCTTCATCGAGGAGAGCTACAGATCTGACATTTGCCGTGATGACCTGAGTTTCCTCAGCCGCAGTTTTGAAAGGCATTTCAATGAACGGACGTACCTGAACCATACCTGCTATCTGTTCCTGACAAAGACCACGAAGGAACACAGCCGCACGACAAGCAGTTTCAACGCTCTCACGCGCGGGTTCATCATCCCCAAGGAGATGCAGGACAAGGATACCGTCGCACGCTTCCTGGAATGCTGCGGGCAGTTCGAGCAGACCGCCCGCAACATGCACTCGCTGTCCCGTTACAGCCGTTCCAACCTGATCAACCGTGAATGGATTGAGGAGTACCTGAACGAGGCGCACAGCAAGGGACTCACTTCCATCCGTGCGCACTGCAACGTGTTTGCGTGGAGCGACGACCGCGAAAAACTGAAGCGCATCAAGAACGATGTGGGCAGCCAGATTGCCCTGATGGAGGCCAAGCCCCGCCACAACACGGTCGATCTGCCTACACTCTTCTGGGCGGCCATCCCCGGCAATGCCGGCGATTTCCCGTCAGAAGAAAGCTTCTACACCTTCATCGAGCAGGCCCTGTGCCTGTTCATCGGGGAAACGTCCTACAAGGATTCGCTCTCGCCGTTCGGCATCCGCATGGTGGACCGTCTGACCGGAAAGCCTGTCCATCTGGACATTTTCGACCTTCCGATGAAGAACGGTACGATTACCAATCGCAACAAGTTCATCCTCGGACCTTCGGGTAGCGGAAAGTCATTCTTCACCAACCACATGGTGCGCCAGTATTACGAACAGGGAGCGCATGTGCTGCTGGTGGATACGGGAAATTCCTATCAGGGACTGTGCAGCCTTATCCATGCACGCACGCATGGCGGGGACGGCATCTATTTCACCTATGAGGAGAGTGACCCGATAGCCTTCAATCCTTTCTATGTGGAGGACGGTGTGTTTGACATCGAAAAGAAGGAGTCCATCAAGACGCTTATCCTTACCCTGTGGAAACGTGATGACGAGCCGCCGACACGTGCCGAGGAGGTGGCGCTCTCCAACGCGGTCAATCTCTTTCTGGAGAAGATCCGCATGGACAGTACCGTGGTTCCGTCCTTCAACACCTTCTATGAGTTCATCCGCGACGAGTATCAGGAAATCCTGAAGACCAAGCGTACACGGGAGAAGGATTTTGACGTGTGGGGATTCCTGAATGTGCTGGAACCTTATTACAAGGGTGGCGAGTATGACTTCCTGTTGAATTCTGACAGACAGCTTGATTTGCTTGGCAAACGGTTTATTGTCTTCGAGCTGGACAATATCCGTGACAACAAGGTGCTGCTTCCGATTGTCACCATCATCATCATGGAAACCTTCATCAGCAAGATGCGAAAGCTGAAAGGTATCCGAAAGATGATACTCATTGAGGAATGTTGGAAGGCATTGGCATCCGCCAATATGAGCAACTATATCCGCTACCTTTGTGCGCCCGTAAAGGTTGCATCGTAAATATCTCTTTGGCAAGAGATTAGGAAAGTGTTCTTTGAAAAACGACCTATCATCAGCCGACTTACTTGTTTCGGGAAAACTTAACCGGGCAGGGAGTGTAGCATGTCGGAAGAGTCATAAGTCAGTTAGTTACCAAACTGCGACTGAATGGCGAGATGAAAAGATGGATATGAGGATAAAATCCGAATTGATTGAACGATAGTCCGAGTGGTTCATACGGAGGCTATGGCGTAAGGTAGCTATGGAAACTACTGTTGTATGGATAGTTTCTAATCGCCATATCGTGATACTACTTCAGTGAATAGGTATGAATGTAGCAAGAACTTATCACGACACAAGCGCAGTAAGCGAGTAAAGGACGGAAGTCGTATCCGACAATCTATCATGCAAACAGTTACGATGTGATAAACGGGGATTACCTATCCCGAAGTGCCGAAAGGCTATTAGGTTCGACCTATGAAAATTCGGAGTGGTAACGGAGCTTCCATAGTAGTTTGAGCAAGGTAATGTCTTGTACATGGCGAAGGGAAGCAGCTAATTATTAATACAATTAAAGGAAAATGTGAGAGACATTATGAGAAGTCCAGAAAGAGTATTAAACAGTCTATCAGAACACAGTAAGGATGCAAGCTACAAGTTTGAACGTCTTTACAGAATTTTGTTCAATGAGGAAATGTTCTACGTTGCCTATCAGCGTATCTACGCTAAAGAGGGTAATATGACTAAAGGTTCGGACGGTCAGACCATTGACAACATGAGCCTGAAACGAATTGAAAAGTTGATTGATACGTTAAAAGATGAAACGTACCAGCCCCAACCGTCAAGGAGGGTGTACATACCGAAGAAAAACGCTAAGAAAAGACCTCTTGGCGTGCCGACTTTCAATGACAAGTTGATACAGGAAATGGTAAGAATGGTATTGGAAGCCATATATGAGGGAAATTTTGAATACACCTCGCATGGGTTCCGTCCCAATCGAAGCTGTCATACTGCATTAGCTCATATTCAAAAGGAGTTTAATGGCGCAAAATGGTTTGTAGAGGGAGACATAAAAGGCTTCTTTGATAATATAAACCATAATGTATTGATAAACATTCTCTTGGAGCGCATTGCAGATGAACGCTTCATCCGACTGATACGCAAGTTTTTGAAAGCAGGATATATCGAGGAATGGCAATTCCACAATACTTACAGTGGCACACCTCAAGGAGGTATCATCAGCCCGATACTGGCTAATATATACCTTGACAAACTGGATAAGTATATAAAGGAATACACAGCCAGATTCGATAAAGGGAAGAAACGAAAATTCAGTAGAGAAAGTCTGGACTATAAAAATGCAAGAAACCGTACTGTGCGAAGATTGAAATCCGTAAAAGACGAAGGGCAAAGGACAAAGCTAATCCTTGAACTGAAAGCCATAGAACAAGGACGGGCTAAATATCCCAACGGCGAAGAAATGGATACCGATTACAGAAGAATGAAATATGCAAGATATGCAGATGATTTTCTTGTGGGAATTATCGGAAGTAAGCAAGATGCGCAACAGATAAAGGAAGATATTAAAAACTTCCTTGCTGATAAACTGGCATTGGAGCTGTCCGATGAAAAGACACTTGTCACCCACACGGAAAGACCAGTCAAATTTCTCGGATATGAAATCACTGTAAGAAAGTCCAACGACCAAAAAAGGGATAAACGGGGTAGATTAAGAAGAACCTATGGTAAAAGGGTCTGCTTGAATGTCAGTATGGAAACTGTCCGTAAAAAACTTTTCGATTTGGGAGTTTTGGAACTGACAAACCGTAACGGAAAGGAAATATGGAAACCGAAATGCAAATCGGGACTGATATTCAATGATGACCTCGAAATCCTTGATAGCTATAATCGGGAAATCGTTGGTTTCTATAATTACTACTCCATAGCCAACAACTGCGCCAATGCCTTGAATAATTTCAAGTACATCATGGAATACAGCATGTACAAAACGTTTGCAGGCAAATATAAATGCCGTACACGTGAGGTAAACAAGAAATATCGTAAGAACGGTAGGTTTATCATAAAACACATGACTAAAACAGGTGTAAAGGAAAGATTCTTTTACGATGGTGGCTTCAAACGAAAGAAACCCGCCTACAAATCGGAGTGTGACACTATGCCACGAACAATTTATACTGTGGGGCGGACAAGTCTTGTTGAAAGGCTGAAAGCCCGTGAGTGTGAATTATGTGGAGTGACAGACGACATTGTTATGCACCATGTAAGAAAGCTAAAGAACTTGCAGGGAAAGGAAAGCTGGGAACGACACATGATTGCCCGTAAACGCAAGACGATTGCCGTGTGCAGGAGTTGTCACAAGAAGATACATGACGGAAAGATAGACTGAAATTAGTGGAGAGCCGGATACGCTGAGAGGTGTAAGTCCGGTTCGGGGGCGAGCATTTGGAAACCTGCCATAGAAATATGATAAGGCGCCGGGTGCTTAGCCTACTCAAGACCGTCCGAAAGTTTTTCGGAGAGGCTGTTGTCGTTACTCAGGAGGTGGAAGACATCATTTCGTCACCCATCGTCAAGGGAACCATCATCAACAACAGTGACTGCAAGATTCTGCTGGACCAGAGGAAGTATGTCAACAAGTTCTATGAAATCCAGTCCCTGCTGGGTCTGACCGACAAGGAATGTGCCCAGATTCTCTCCATTAACATGGCCGACAGCCCGTCCCGCAAGTACAAGGAAGTGTGGATAGATCTTGGCGGAACACAGTCGGCGGTCTATGCCACCGAGGTCTCGCCGGAAGAATACTACACCTACACGACCGAGGAGACGGAAAAGCTGGAACTGATGCGGCTTACACGGAAGCTGAGTGGGAAGATCGAGCTGGCAATCAAGCAGCTGACCGAGAGCAGGAGGAAAAAGTGAAATCATTTATCAACCCATTAAACATCTGAATTTATGTATAGCGATCTGGAATCTAATGAAAGCAAACGCCGTGAGGTCGTGTCATCCCTCTACTGGTCCCTCATGCAGGGCTGGAACATTCCGCTCTACATACAGGACTATTACGGGCTCACGGAGGATTACCGTCTGTTCCATCAGCTTGAAGGGATGTCTCCTGACGAATTCCGCCATAGGAGGCAGACGGGGGAAGTACCCGACATTCTGGAGGTGGACGCAAGACTGACACACGCGGTGGAGAAGATTTTTGAAAGTGTGTGTCCCCGTCCTCCGGCAGAATACCTCGACAAGCTGAACGGGGAACTGGAGAGGGTGGGCAGTATTGCCGCCTCGCCGAGTTATGTACATGCCCCGATACATATCCGCCCGGATTTCCTCGTGAAATACGGCATTGACAGGAACAGTCCGGAGGATGTGATACGGAAACAGGCGGAGAAGGCTTACCGGGAACTGGATGCCCGATTTGTCAGGATGACCGGCAGACGTCCCTATGCGGATGAGTTCTTCGGGAGCATCAGGCCTGCCTGCACGGTCTCTTCGGAAACAACACTGCGGAGAAAACCGCACATCAACATCCGTCCTAAGCCGAAAGATGGGACTTTGAACTAACGGAAAAGATTTATCAACCATTAAAGATTAACGACATGAAGAAAAGAATTCTGACAGCCTTATGCTGTATCTGCCTCCTTTCGGCAGGCAGGGCACACGCCCAATGGGTAGTGACCGACCCCGGGAATCTTGCCCAGGGCATCATCAATGCCGCCAAGAATATCGTCCACACGTCCTCGACGGCCGGCAATATGCTCAACAATTTTCAGGAGACCGTCAAGATTTACAAGCAGGGCAAGGAGTATTATGACGGCCTTAGGAAGGTCAAGAATCTGGTACGCGATGCCCGCAAGGTGTAGCAGACCATCCTGCTGGTCGGCGACATCACGGAAATATACGTGACCAGCTATGAGCGTATGCTCAGCGACCCTTATTTCACCCCTGAGGAACTGAGTGCCATCGCCCTCGGCTACACGAAGTTGCTGGAGGAGAGTGTCAACCTGCTGACGGACCTGAAGACGGTGGTCAACGAGAACGGCCTTTCGATGAACGACAAGGAGCGTATGGACATCATCGACCGCTGTTATACCGACATGCTGCAATACCGCAGTCTGGTGCAGTACTATACAAACAAGAACATTGGCGTGTCGTACCTGCGTGCCAAAAAGCAGAATGATCTCGACCGTGTGATGGCCCTGTACGGTTCACCCAACGAACGCTACTGGTAATTTCAAGGAGGATTGCTTATGGTATTGTTGGCTGTGAATTTTGACAATCTGCACCAGATCCTGCAAAGTCTGTACACGGACATGATGCCGCTCTGTTCGCAGATGACCGGCGTGGCCAAGGGCCTTGCCGGATTGGGTGCCCTCTTTTATGTGGCGTATCGTGTCTGGCAGTCACTGGCCAGGGCTGAACCTATTGACATGTTCCCTTTGCTGCGTCCGTTTGCTCTGGGTATCTGCATCATGTTTTTTTCCGACCATCGTGCTGGGTACGCTCAACAGCATCCTCTCACCCATCGTGACCGGAACGCACAGGATTCTGGAGACGCAGACCTTTGACATGAACGGGTACCGGCAGCAGAAGGACAAGCTGGAGATTGAGGCGATGCGGAGGAATCCCGAGACGGCCTATCTGGTGGACAAGGAGGCTTTTGACAACAAGCTGGATGAACTGGGAGCCCTGGACGCTATCGAGGCTTGCGGCATGTATGTGGACCGCGCCATGTACAACATGAAGAAGTCCGTCCAGAATTTTTTCCGCGAGCTGCTGGAACTGATGTTCAATGCGGCTGCGCTTGTGGTGGACACGCTAAGGACCTTCTTCCTGATTGTCCTTTCCATTCTCGGGCCGATCTCCTTTGCCATTTCGTGCTGGGACGGCTTCCAGGCTTCGCTGAGCCAGTGGTTTGTCCGCTATATCAGCATCTATCTGTGGCTGCCTGTCTCTGATCTTTTCAGCAGCGTGCTGGCACGCATACAGACCCTGATGCTTCAGAGGGACATCGAGCAGCTGGCTGACCCCAACTTCATTCCGGACAGTTCCAATGCCGTGTACATCACGTTCCTTATCATCGGCATCATCGGGTATTTCACGATTCCGACCGTGGCAAACTGGATCGTGCAGGCCGGTGGAGGCGCAGGAAACTACGGCAAGAATGTGAACCAGACGGCTTCCAAGACAGGCTCCATTGTGGGCGGTGCCGCAGGTGCTACTGTAGGGAATGTGGCCGGAAGGCTAATCAAGTAACAATCAAAAACTGAAAGACAATGGAATTCAAATCATTGAAAAATATCGAGACCAGCTTCCGGCATCTGCGCCTGTTCGGAATAGTCTATCTGGGTGTCTGCACCCTGCTTGTGGGCTATTCTGTGTGGAAGGCATACAGTTTTGCCGAAGCCCAGCGCCAGAAGATCTATGTGCTGGATGAGGGGAAATCGCTCATGCTCGCCCTCTCGCAGGATCTGGAGCGGAACCGTCCCGTGGAGGCAAGGGAACATATCAGACGTTTCCATGAGCTGTTCTTCACGCTTGCCCCCAACAAGAGTGCCATCGAGGGCGTGCAGCGTGCCATGTTCCTGAGCGACCGTTCCGCCTATTCCCATTACGGGGATCTGGCCGAACAGGGTTACTACAACCGTATCATTTCGGGCAATGTCAGCCAGCGTATCGAGATAGACAGCGTGAAGTGCGACTTCAACACCTATCCGTATGATGTCATGACATACGCCCGCCTTTTCATCATCCGTGAGAAGAGCGTGACGGAACGCAGCCTTGTCACGCATGGCAGGTTGCGCAATTCCACCCGCAGTGACAACAATCCGCACGGGTTCATCCTGGAAGGGTTCCATGTGCTGGAGAACAGGGATATCAGAATGTATGACAGATAAAACAATGTATGTATGAGAAAAATGTATGTAAAGTTCAGGGATTGTATCGGGGGCAGGCTGCGCGGCCTGTGTGACAGGCTTACACCCCGTCAGAGGGCAGTCGCCGTAATCGTGATGGCTTCCCTTTTCGCTCTGGTGAATTTCTACATGATTTTCCGGGCGATTTATGACATCGGACGGGAGGATGCCCGGCAGGACATCATCAGGATAACCCCGCTTGAGGTTCCCGACTTTGTGCCTGCGGATACCCTCTCCGATATGAAAGTCCGTGAGATGGAAGAGTTTTTTAACCAGTTCAACAATTAAGATTATGAGTACGGATGCAGAAAAATTGAAACAGAAGCAGAAAATCAGGAAATATCTGGTTTTCACAGGTATGTTCCTGCTGTTCCTCGGGTGCATGTGGCTGATTTTCGCCCCGTCCGAAAAAGACAGGCAGGAGGCGGAAAGGAAGACGGGCTTCAATGCCGAACTTCCCGATCCGAAAGGCACGGGTATAGAGGCGAACAAGATGGCTGCCTATGAGCAGGCGGACATGATGCGCAGGCAGGAGGAGAAGAAGCGTACGCTGGCCGACTTCTCCGCCCTGGCCGATGGACATAGACAGGAGAATGTTCCGGAAACAGAACCGGCGCAGGACATTGCGTGTGAAAATGAAAGCCGTGAGTACCGTTCCGTAGGAAACGGCAGGACGGGAGCCTTCGCCTCTTCAGCCTCGGCCTACAATGACATCAACGCCACTCTCGGCAGTTTTTACGAGAGTCCTGAGGAAGACCCGGAAAAGGAGGCCCTGAAAGCAGAGGTGGAACAGCTCCGACAGGCTGCCGCAGCGCAGACGGCCGGACCGAGCTACGAGGAACAGGTGGCTCTGCTGGAGAAGTCCTATGAGCTTGCCGCCAGATACATGCCTTCGGGCGGCAACACGGGAACAGCGGACAGTCAGGAGACTGAAAGCCCCTCAAGGGAGAGGAAGGCGAAAGCCGTTCCCGTCGGGCTGGTGTCCTCTCCGGTCGTGTCGTCCCTTCCTCAGCCCCTTACCGATTCGGTACAGTTCGCGAGGCTACTTTCCGGTGTGGATATCGGCTTCCACACGGCTGTGGGCAGTGCCGGGACACAGATGGCGAGGAATACCATACGAGCCTGTGTGCATGGCGACCAGACCGTCATCAGCGGACAAAGCGTGCGTCTCAGGCTGCTGGAGGCCATGCGTGTGGGAAGATACGTGCTTCCCCGCAATACCCTGCTGACCGGTGAGGGACGTATCCAGGGCGAGCGGCTTGGCATTGAGATCCTGCAGGTCGAATATGACGGCAATGTCATTCCCGTGGAACTGACCGTGCTGGACAGTGACGGACAGGACGGGATATTCATTCCCGGTTCGACGGAAGCGAATGCGGTCAGGGAAGTGGCCGCCAACATGGGACAGAATCTCGGCACGACCATCTCCATCACCAACCAGTCGGCAGGCAATCAGCTTCTCTCCGAGCTTGGACGGGGGGCCATACAGGGCGTGTCGCAGTACATCTCCAAAAAGATGCGCGAGGAGAAGGTACACCTCAAGTCAGGCTACGGATTGATGCTTTATCAGAACAACAATCAATAACCCATTAAAACAGTAAAGACATGAAAAAGATTCTTTTGATGCTTGCCCTCGCAGGCGGCGTTGCAAGTGCACATGCACAGTCGGCTGATACCACGGCCGTAAATGATTTGAACCTGAAGGCGGATATCTATCCGCAGCAGGAGGGCGGCGACCTCTATCACGGGCTCTCCAGAAAGCTCACCTTTGACCGGATGATTGAGCCTTACGGTCTTGAGGTGACGTATGACAAGACGACCCATATCATCTTTCCCTCGGCTGTCCGTTATGTGGACCTCGGTTCTCCTTATCTGATTGCGGGCAAGGCGGACGGTTCAGAGAATGTAATCAGGGTCAAGGCTACCAGAAAGAATTTCCGTGAGGAGACCAACATGTCGGTGATTACCGAAAGCGGAAGTTTCTACACTTTCAATGTGAAGTATGCCGACGAGCCTCTGCTGCTCAACATCGAGATGGCCGATTTCATTCATGACGGCAGCGAGGTGAACCGCCCGAACAATGCCCTTGACATCTACCTGAAGGAACTCGGCAGCGAGTCGTCCAAGCTGGTACACCTTATATCCAAGGCCATCCACAAGGATAACAGACGTCATGTCAAGCATATCGGTAGTAAGGCGTTTGGCATCCAGTACCTGCTGCGTGGGCTCTATACCCATAACGGACTGCTTTATTTCCATACCCAGGTGAAGAACACGTCGAACGTGCCTTATGAGGTGGATTTCGTGACGTTCAAGATCGTGGACAAGAAGGTCCTCAAGCGCACGGCCATCCAGGAGCAGGTGATATTTCCACTGCGTGCCTACAACTATGCCACGGCTGTTGCCGGAAAGAAGGACGAACGTACCGTCTTTGTCTTTGACAAGTTCACCATTCCCGCCGACAAGATGCTGGTGGTGGAGATGCACGAGAAGAGCGGTGGCCGTCACCAGACCTTCACCGTGGAGAGCGAGGACATCGTGAGAGCGAGGGTTATCAATGAACTTAAAGTGAAATGACCATGAAGAAGTATCTGTTTCTTTTTGCCTTATGCGTATCGCTTGCCCTGTCATCGGGGCAGGCATACGCCCAGCGTTACCTTCCCGGAATGAAGGGTGTGGAACTCAGGGGAGGCTTTGCCGGAAACCTGAAATCTCCGGTTGACTGGTATACTGGCTTTGCCGTGTTGGGATATACGAAAAGGGCCAACCATTGGGTGGCTGGAGTGGAATACCTGCTGAAGAACTACGGCTATCGCGAAACTTCCGTTCCACGAGCCCAGTTTACTGCCGAAGGCGGCTATTACCTGAAGTTCCTGTCCGATCCGGTGAAGATATTCTTCCTTTCTGTCGGCGGTTCCGCCCTGGTGGGATATGAGACACTGAACTGGGGAGAAAAAGTTCTGTATGACGGTTCCATGCTTTCCCACCGGGATGCCTTCGTCTATGGCGGAGCCCTGACGCTGGAGCTGGAAAGCTATGTGACGGACCGTATCGTGTTGCTTGCCCATGTGCGCGAACGTGTGCTTTGAGGCAGTTCTCTGGGAAAGTTCACGACACAGTTCGGGCTTGGAGTCCGTTTCATCTTCAATTAGACGCCTATGGATATAGAGATGATAAGAGGCATTCCCATTGAGGAATTCCTGTCCCGTCTGGGACATGAGCCGGTCAGAAGGCACGGCGACGAATGCTGGTATCTCTCCCCGTGCCGTGAGGAAAGGACACCTTCGTTCCATGTGAACACCCGTAAGGGGGTATGGTATGACTTCGGTACCGGACATGGAGGCGACATCTTCACCCTTTCGGGGGAGCTTTCGGGATGTGACGGCTTCATGGCGCAGGCGAGGTTCATCGCCGGAGTTTATGGAGGAACTATACCTGAATATGCCGGACAGAAAAGAGAAAAGGAAAGTGTCAGGACAGAAAGGCGCAAGGAGTCTTCCCGCTTTGAGGAGGTGGTTTGCGGTCCCTTGCGGTGTAATGCACTGCTCGGCTATCTGAAGGGACGCGGTATTCCAGTGGAAATTGCCCGTGCGGAGTGTGAGGAAGTACGGTTCCGGCTGTACGGCAAGCGGTATTTCGCCGTCGGTTTCAGGAATATGGGCGGAGGCTATGAGCTTCGGACCAGGTTCATGAAATGGTGCCTGCCGCCCAAGGACATTTCCCTCATCCGTAACGGCTCGCTTACCTGCAACCTTTTTGAGGGCTTTATCGACTTTCTTTCATGGAAGGTACTCGGCATCAGCCGTGGTGAGGATTATCTGGTCCTCAATTCGGTGGTCTTACTTGAACGCTCGTTCCCTTATTTGGACAATTACGGGAAGATCCGGTGCTATCTGGACAATGACGATGCCGGGAAAAGGACGCTGGCCGTACTCCGGAAACGCTACGGTGACAGGATTGACGACTGTTCCGACCTGTATGCCGGATGCAAGGACCTGAACGAATACCTGGAAAGCAATTTTCCGCCTGAACAGTAATTTTTTATAAACCGTTAAAACAAGAAATGAATATGAAACCTAATATGAACAGAAAAGGGCTGTATGCCCTTGTATGCGCCCTGATGGGCCTGACCTTCGGTATGCTGACCTCGTGCAGCGATGACCTTGACGTGCAGCAGTCCTATCCCTTTACAGTGGAGACGATGCCGGTTCCCACACGTATCGTTAAAGGCGAGACCGTTGAAATCCGTTGTGAACTGAAACGGGAAGGACGGTTCTCCTATGCTCGATATACCATCCGCTATTTCCAGCCGGACGGCAAAGGCAAGCTGCGCATGGACAACGGGATGGTGCTGCTGCCCAACGACCGTTATCCCCTGGACAGGGAGGTGTTCCGCCTTTATTACACCTCGGAGTGTGAGGACCAGCAGAGCATCGACATCTATATCGAAGATAACAGCGAGCCGGCACAACTTTTCCTGCTGACCTTCGATTTCAACAATGAGACGGAGGACGAGGAAACCGTGGTTACTTCCGGCGGCAAGGAACTGCCTGTCGTCATCGTATCACAATGAACCTGACCTGCCTATGGGAATAAGAGCAAAGTTGTTTGCGGCGTTTTTCGCCATAGCCTGCTTCGGGAGCATACCGTTGCGGGCGGAGAATCCGGTAAAGGAGAAACAGGAAAGGTTCAGCCTTGCCGTCGAGTGTATCAAGCGGTTCGAGGGTTGGCATGGAGAAAAAAGACACTGGCCTTATGTCGGGTACGGGCATAAGGTCCTTCCTGGGGAAAGGCTGACCAATGATATTACAAAAGAACAGGGGGATTCAATCCTGAGAGCGGATTTACGCAAGCTGTGCCGTATGTTCAGTTACCTGGGACGTGATTCGCTGATTGTTGCTGTTTTGAGCTATAATGTCGGGGCATACCGTTTGAAAGGTTACGGCAAGATGCCCAAAAGCAAATTGTTGAAGAAGCTGGAGGCCGGAGACCGGAATATCTATAAGGAGTATGTTTCTTTCCGGTGTTACAAAGGTAAGGTAGTTCCAAGTATTGAACGGAGAAGGAAGGTGGAATACATGCTGCTCTTCGAGGAATAAAAAAACGAGGAAGAATCTTTCAGTCTTTTGACTGTCAGTTTCTTCCTCGTCTGTTGTTCTACTTTCCGGTTATCGTTTCCGCCATAGGGTTCTGCCGGTGCATTTCCCAGTTCATGATTGCCGATTTTTTACTTGAATTTGCATAGCAGTATTCGCAGAGATGGAGGCAGGTATTGTATTCCCCGATATCCTTGGCTGCCATACATCCGCATGAGGCACGTTGTCCCGGATCCTTTTTGTGATTGCTGACGAAGTATTTGTTCCCAGGTAGAAGCACGGCACCGTAAGGAAGGTCATTCATGTTGAAAAAGGCTGGAGACGGCATTTCCTGTATGGTGACTCCCAATGCGGACATCAGTTTCTTGTCTTTCCATGCCAGACGTGCTATCAGGTCACCGTCTATGCAGCGGTTACGGGATATCCTGTATTTGCCAAGATCCAGATTTTCGCCGCAGGTAGCCAGCTCCAGATTCCATCCTCTGTTACGGTTCAGTACCGTCAGTTTTCGGCAAGCTCCTCCATCCTTTCTTTATTCCACTCATGATATGGGATTCCGCTGTCTGTCATGTTGGCCTTGACCTTTCTGTACGAGTCTATGTCTGCAAAACTGAAAACCAGCTTTTCCGTACAATTGTGTATCTCCGTTCCCACACGTTCGATCTTTTCAATCAGAGTATCCACGGATATGTTGTCTGTGAGTATCAGCGGATCGAACCGCCATATTATGGCTTCTTTACCCAATATATCGGAAATAGTCCTGAATGTTTCAATACGTTCTGTCAGCGGAGGGACACCGGTTTCCAGTCCGTCTTCCTCATAATCATTCAAAGTGAACTGGATATAGCAGCCGATACCTCTTTCTTTCAGGATCGGCAGATAAGGAAGAAGAGGTTTGGGATTTTTCGACCAGAACACTATGAATCTTGTATTCCGGTAAGAGATATAGCTCTTTTTTCCGTTGAACGGGTTGTTCCACACGGAATAGCCGGTTTCGAGCCGATGGAAGAACCAGTCCGCATAGAATGCCGGGATGTCCGTGCTGCGGCTTGCTGATATGATGTCGGGAGCCGGAACTTCCATTTTTTGACCGTCTATGATGATATTTGCTTTTTTCCAAGTCATGTTGTTAAGATTATATAGTGAAGACAGGCGTCGGTTATGAACACCTGTCCGGGTTGTTGATATGTCATTGGTTTGTTTCTATGCAAAAATAATATGAATATTTCATTCTGTAGCTGTTCAGCCTACCAGAACGGCATCCTGTATTTCCACCTCTGCGGGCAGACGGGAAAGCAGGAGTTCCGCCATTGCCCCATTCTGCGGAATCAGTGCCGGGAAATCCGTTCTGCCCGGCTTATATATCTCAGTCGCTACGTTATACAAGTCTCAGGCGGTAATCTGTCCCTTTTCGCGGGCCAGTTTCAACACCTCTTCCGTGAAGATGGAAATCTGGCTCTGGTTCAGCGGGTAGGTTTCCACGGAGGATGACAGGTTCCTGTCCGAACTGTCATGGGAGACACGCAACGCTGTCAGCAGTCCGATATACATATATACTTCCTCCAGTGAGACGATTCTGCGTTTCAGCCGCTGAATACGTGCAATGTCCTCGTTCATGTTCACTTCGAAATTGGCCAGCCATCCGTCCACCGTCTCGAATACCCCTTCCGTTGTCACCTTGTTCTTTCCGTAATTGCAGATGCTTCTTTCCGGTGATAGGATACACTGGTTATGGCATACTTTCACGCACGGGCCTATGGCTGCCTGTATGCCGTCCTGATGGTAGGCGACGACCAGCGTTGTTGTCAGCTCGTCCGTTTCCCAGTCCTTGATACGGATAGTCGCAAAGATGCGTCGGAGGATGTGGGCTTCCACTGCTTTTTCACCAAGTGTCTGTTCCACCTGCGGGAGAATGCTTACTCCCGGCTGTGTCTTGTTCCTGTTCTGGGCCGCGAAGATTTCCTCCACCTCGTAATTGAGATTATACTTCTCGCAAATATCCATCATACGCTTTAGGACTTGGTAGTGATAGATGCCCTGGACAGGCTTGCCGTAGATATCATTCTCCTTGTAAGTACGCTGGAGGGTCTCAAAGTTCATTACTTCGATTCCGTTGTTTTGAAAGTCGAACTGCTGTTGTTTTTCCAATACTGCCATTGCTTCCATAATCTTGAATTTTATAAAGTTAATACTATGATTGTCTGTCTTTTTCAGGTATGTATCTGCCATCCGTGAAACGGTTCAAGTATCACGGCAAAGGATTGGTCGGGTATTCCGTGATAGAGCAGACCGCCCACAATGCCGATGCTTCCGTCGGGATAACGTTGCGTGAAGCCGAACGAGTACGGAGCATGGTCATAATAGAGCGAGATTTCGCTTGGATGGTCTGGATTCTCCTCCCATTTTTTCAGTCTGTCCAGACAGTTCTGGAGTGATGTGTCACCGATGGATTCGGCGTAACGCTTTACATTCTGGAAATGTTCTTCATTCAGGATTTTCATGACTCATTGTATTTTATCTGTTAAACACGTCCGGCTCCGGGAGCCGGTATTTTTTATTTTTCGCCTGCCTGACTGTCCCGTGGCCGTACCCGCAAGGTTTGACGAAAGAAAATACCGCAGCCGTCGGCGAGGATGATTTTCTTTCAGCCAACCCCATAGGGGTCTGACCTTGTCCGGGTACGTTGGACACGAGACTACCTTTGCAGGGAGGAAAATAAAATATACAGGTTGTGTGTCGTTGTATTTTCTTGTAGGAATATCGGTGAGAAACCCATTGATTTGTTCGTCTTTGACAAAGGAATGGTGTATTT